>JAABUL010000336.1_pt1 | contig 101091 bp, 169 predicted proteins | sample 5559151 | NCBI WGS metagenome assembly JAABUL01 (sample SAMN10711876, study PRJNA513368) | rock metagenome | isolation source: Antarctica rocks | place: Antarctica: Victoria Land, Pudding Butte sud | reverse complement strand
AGAACTGCTATGTCCTGGTGGAATACGGCAACGACCCCCGGCCCTGGGTCGCAACCGTGCAGCACTTCCTGCGTGTGCGGCTGGCGCCGGAGGACGACCCGGACGGCATGCAGCCGACGCTGCGGCTAGCGGTGCTGACGCTGTTCGAGCGGCGGACCGCGCCGGGCCCCAGCGGCTGCACGTCGCATGCGCCAGGCGGCTGGTGCGCGACGGCGCCGCGCACCCCGTCGCGGTCGATAGCCTGCAGGGCATGCTGGTCAGCGCAGAGCCGCCGGCGGCCGAGGAGGACGCCGGCAGCATCTTCTTCATGGAGTACTTTGCGTTCTCAAAGCTGTGAAACGGCTGGCCACTCTGAAATGGCCGGACGGCGGCGGCGCCGCTTCTTGTGGGGCTCGGCGCTTTGTGTCGTTGTGAACAAGCTTCGAACATTGGACAACCTGTTCGTGCGAGGCCGGTTGGTGGTTGGCGCCGTTGCTGCCTGTCTGTGACGGCAAGTGTCGAGTCTATAGAGGTCGATGCCGTCGCGCAGAACATTTGTTTGGGAGTTGTCAAGGACTGTTGTTGTAGGTTGATGTGTTGACTGTGCATTTACAGCTTCATGACAGCACTCTCATGACAACCCACGCCTCTGTCACAGTCCCCTCGCCGTGACACTCGATGACACAGCACTCGGCCCATCCTTGACAGACGCATGACATGCACACGTGAAATGTCACGGTGAGGCTGCCGTGACAGCTCCCTGACATGGGGATGACATCCTCGTGACACTTCTGCATGACAGCCTGCATGTCACGGCAGCATGTCACGAATGTGTCAATTTCATGTCAAGGCAGTGTCACCGCAGCCGTCAAGCGTTGACAGATCCGTGACACTACCATGACAGTGCATTGACATGTCAATCATGACACTTCTTGGACCCCCGTGACATAATATCATTCTCGGAGTGCTGCGCGAGTGCCAAAATCGGTCCAGAACGTTAACGCTGGAGGCTCGTGTTATTTCATACTCGCTAGAATGGACAATCATTTATATCCTCCCAGTGGGATCTGAGCTTCCTCGTGCATTTTGACATCTAAACAGCTGCCAAAACGGCTTGAGAACAGGATTCAGCTCTTTCTGAAGGCAAGCTGATCGTGGTTCTTGGTATTGTTTGTCGCTTCCCGCGAGACCTCTTGATTGTGGCCTGGTGCGTCACGATTAGCCTTGTTCAGCCCCCTCGGGACTCCTCTAGGTCAGGAAGCTAGCCGTTCTCCACATTCCACACCCCGCCGGCGGTAGGTCCAAGAAGGCTGGCGCCAGTCGTAGCTTCGGCGGTGGTAGTTGCCCGTTTATGAAGCCACGCATCGCCCTGAAGGCAGGATCTTTTTGGCACAATCGCGGCACGCAATCCAAGCTCTTGCATCCTCATACCTAGCAGCCACGTGAGACTGTGCAGCTACTTCGATAGTTTTCGCGACGTCATGCCGGCCATTCCGCCGCTGTAGGCATTGCAGAAAGCCCGTTTCTGCGCTTCAGGACCCCAGCGAGGTGTGTCTGCCTTCTGAAGCATGGTTGCAGTCAAAGCCAGAAACTACATGCTCACAGCATCATGTGCATCCGACAAGGCTGTGGTCGTCACCCGACGCATCGGCATGTCGGCGCTGACTCAGTGAGGAGTGCCGCACCACTTGACCTCTGCGTCGACCCCTTCCCAGTGTTATCAGTTCTTCCCCGACCGGCACCAATCCCGAGCACTCTGCATCATTACGTCACTTTCTGGCTTCAGGACTTCGGATTCATGACCAGCTACTCCAACTGCAGCCTGCTGGCTGTTGCCGCAGCTGCGGAAGCGGGTGCGCTTGCAACCTCCTTCCTCGTGCGCAGCAAATGGCTGCCAGAGCCGCAGACTTCAAGTTTGGTCTACAGCCTGGCACATCACACGTGCTGCATTGCTAGGCAGGCATCACCTCAACCAGCTGGCGCATGATGCGCATCAAACGCTGCAAGGTTCTGCAATGCACCTTTCTGCTTCCAGAGGCTGCACTCAGTGAATGTGAACCTTGCCATTTGTCTGCTCCACGGCGTTCACGATAATGGGGAGAAACCGCATCTGCTTCCGGTTGCAGGCTGCTGCTGTCTGTGCCAGATGCTGGCGCAGCGGCCAGATGTGATTGGCGTCTAGTCTGTCGACAGACCGGGACGCATGCGGCCTGCGCAGCAGCTGCTGCAGGCGCGGCATCCTGCAGCAGCTGCATCGTCAGCAACGTTCGTCCCTGCATGAGGTGAGCCCATTATCGATCCGACCTGTGGCAGAATTCACGCAGAAACCAACAATCGCATATGCCAGCGGCTTGAGTTGAGACTCCTCCTGAGAGAAGTCTTGAGACTCCTTCTTGCAGGAGAGGTTCAGCTTGCGCGCCAGCACCCCAGCGGTGTTTGCTGGCAGCCTGTATTGCAGAAACTCGCTGGCTGCATCCGAATGCTCTCTGTTCTTGCAACATTGGCAGCAAGCAGCGCTTTCCGAATTGAACGAATTTTTGAATGGAGAACGAACTAAAACTTCTGTTTTTAAGCTAGAAAGGTGATGTGTAAACTTGTATTACGATGGAAGCTGACCTGCAGCACAGGGCAGCACCTGCAGCGGCTGCGTATGGGCGGCGGTGACCATGGACAGGCGACGGCGCATCAGCCAGCGTGTGCCCGCTGGTCTTTTCCAAGACCATCACCACCCGCATCTCGTCACTATCCTCATCCCCATCACCATCAATAGGGTGCTTCGCTACGCACTCCTATGACCTGGTTGCAACGCCGTGCACTGATCAGTTCGTCGATGACCGTGCACTGAAATTCTGGTGGCGCAGGGGGTGGAGGTGCACAGTGTAGGCCGCACAGTTTTTGCTTTGCCACTGTCTTCATCACAGCCTGCTGTTGCACATTGTGAAAAACATCACCTGCTCCAGCTGGCAGGGCGGCCACCACTGTCAGGCTGCGTCAGTTGACGACTGGTTGCCTGACCCGATGCTGATACACATCAATTTAGCTTGCCTTCATGTGCAGGTTGCAGCCGGGCAGCGATGCCGGCCCCTGTGGGACGGACGGGCAGCTGGCGCGGTACGCACAGCGCGATGCCCACGGCAGCGCCACCTTCACGGCGGGCGGCACTCGCTCGCCGCTACACGGCACAAAGGGCGTCTCCATCAAAGTGCCGCCGATCGCCGCCCCCACCCGTTCGTTAGCGGCGCTGCTGGGCGTCGGCACACGGGCGCGGGCGCGCTGTGCAATTGGCTCGTGGCCACTATCAGGCAGGTGTGCCCACAGGAGTTGTTCTAGGACAGGTTTCCTTTCTGTTCTTGAATACAGACCAATTTCAGCAGGTTAGCGGTGCTGTTGGCGCCGGGCTCGGGTGGTAACGCGCAGCCTTGCAGGCTCACAGGACAGCCTGGCAGGCAAGCAGACTGTTCGGACTTTCTTTGGAGGATGCCATCCTCCAGAGAAAGATGATGTGCACCCCCACCAGACAGCATTTGACGGCAGCCACATATGTGAACCTGCAATCACATGCTGCGGTGCCGCTCATGGCACAGGCATGCACAGAACTGCATGTTTTCGCTGCGGTTCACGCAAGATGCATCCGCTGCAGTGCATGCCGTCCCAGTCACCAGTGTTCTCTTCTGCGATATGATCCCTGGGGGAATACAGTGAATGACAAACCTCAAATTGTTGATTGTATCCTTCGCACAGCAGGAAGGGGCGTTGCAGGTCTTTGGTGGGTGGCGATATCCATACGAGTCAGTTCAACATTTATATGCCCTGAACACGATGGTGCGTGTCGCAGTAACCTTCTTGCGCTAGCGGCCAGCCCGTGCACGGCCGCTGCAGGCGCGCTCTCGGCGGGAGGCGGAGCGAGCCGCAGCCGGCGGCAGCGAGGCTGCCGCGCCCGGCGCCGCAGCTGCAGGGAGAGGAGCAGCGCCGCCGCCGCCGCCCCCGCCGCGACTGAACAGGACGGCAACGACCCTGTGGGTGAGCCCCGATGCTAACCGATTGACGGTTGATCCAGTTCAAAAGGACCACCTGGAGCTCTGGCGATGCTGCCGGGCAACGGCGCTGCCAGCGCGCAGCACCAAGTCTGCAGGACGTCAGGACGGCAGCGATACAGTAGGTTTCCCTTGTAGATGCACGCATTCTTCAATTCCAGCACATAAACCCTGATCTCCAAAAAGCCATGCCACGACAAAAATGTTCAGTTCCTGGTGCCGCAAGGGCCTCGCAACATGGCAACAAGCAAATATTTTACGTGCTTTCATCGAACCCAGAAGTTTCCACAATGCTGATTATGTCTCAATATGACGACGATCGCGTCATACGTTTGATTCGAACCAAAATCATCGGCACAAACGACAAGTGCACCCCAGTGAACCCACACATTCCCCGCCATGGCAGCTGCATAACCCTCAGAAGGGTCCCATATCCTGTCGAACCGCCACTGCTGGGCCTCAGCCCTTGTCATGCCGGCGCAAGTATCATCCTGCAGCGCGGGCAGGTGCAGCAGCGCTGCTCAGCAGGTCGGCGGCCGCGCCGCGCCGTAGCTCAGGGGCCGGCGTTGGCGGCAGCGGTGGCGGCGGCATCGGCGGCCGAGGCATCGGCGGTGGCGGCAGCGGCGCTCGTCAGGAACGCATTGACGCGGGCGAGCGTGCCGGGCGCCGACGCGGAGGACATCAGATTATGGAACTGCGCTGCAACAGCAGCGGAGACGATGCCGGCAGCGGTATCGCCGCCGTCGTCCTGGCTGGATACGGCGGCGCTGTCATCGGCAGGGGCAGCGGCGGGCGCAGCGGCGGTGGGCGCGGCGGCGGCGGCGGCGGCAGCGGCGGTGGCGACATGGGCTTTCTTCTCCGCTGTGGCCGCCTTGCCAGCGGAGCTTTTCAGCCATATTGTCTGGAACGTCCACCAGCAGCCGAGGGCGAGACCTGCGGCGGTGAGCACACACCCCCATGCCGGTACGTGCTTCCATGCCATCATGCCAACCGCCGTGCCAAACGACAGCAGCATGCCACATTGTTTCAAATGCTCTGTGTAGCAGGTTGCCAAAGTCGGTACTGCAAGTACTGTCTTAGGGCTGTAATATTTTCAATCTTGCAGCCTGAAGACAGTACTTGCGGTACCGATTTTCTCACTGACCATAGAATCTGAATCGATTCTGCAGGGCAACCCGCTACACGGAGCAGCTCAAACAATGTGGTCTGCTGATATCATTTGGCACGCCGGTCGGCATGATGGCATGGAAGCACGCGCCGGCATGGGGGTGTGTGCTCGCCGCTGCGGGTCTCGCCCTCGGCTGCTGGTGGACATTCCGGACGATGTGGCTGAAACGCTCCACTGGCAAGGCGGCCACAAGGGAGCAGCCCTAAACGCTAAATAGCTGCTCCAGGTGCAGGGCGGGAGGTGCTGGCACCGTCGCTGCAGCATCGGCAGGGGGCTGCCTCAGCTAGATTCCCTATTTCAAATCACAGCCTTTTGTCTCTGCCACTGCCCGGGGCGCTATGGCTGGACCTGCTGCAGGGGGGGCTGGCGCAGGGGGAATGCCTCCGCATCACCACACCCCGGTCACCGATGTCAGTCAGGCGCAATCTCTCTTGCGTTTTCATGTCAAAGGAGGCGAAGTTTGCCATGGCTTCAAGACTGTGGTTGAGTGCCGCACAGTCTTATGGCGCAAAGCGGAGCGGGTAGCTCTTTTCAGGGTTTCTCAGCCTCCGTGCGCGGCCGCCTCCTGCACGATGCATGCTGCTCTCATCGTGAACACGTCAGCACCTGTGACTGATTTTTTCGGCCTCTGACCTGACGTGCCTAAAATAGAAAGATCAGAACTGAGCTGAACTGAACCGAACGTCCTGAAGTCGTATGTCGACGCCAGACAACGGGTGAGCATGACATTAATTTGATCTGCAGTACCCAGTGGATGGCGGCGACGCTGCCCTCATGTACGGCCGAGCACTTGCGTGCTGCGGGGGAGTTTTCTGCCGCCAAGGTCAGCATGAGAATGTGGGTCTACAGCTGGCCTGCAGTTCACCAGGATCGCAAGTTGGGATGCAGCGCTTTAGCAGGGATGTGCATGCATACAGCACCGTCCCGCCATGCCCAGTTCAGCAGCTTGCATTGCCGCCTGACAACGCAACAACGATCTCTTCTGTCAGCCCGAAATACCCAGGTGGACGCGCCATGCATTCGACTCCAGGCGGGTATTTGCAGCCTGCATGCCCGAGGCACCGCAGTTCCGTATGCGTGATGCCCTAAACCCTGAAAAGCTGTTTCCCTGGGCGCATGGCATGGACCAGTCGGTGCTGACGGACATCGGTATGGAGCTGCTGCTGCCGTATGATGAGCTGCGCCCTGAGCCCGACCTGTCTGAGGTGAGAGCTTACGTCCTCTGTGATCTGCTTTGAAGCTCGGACTTGCATTACTGCTGTGGAGCGCAATAGCGTGGAGCGCAACGACCGATGCTTATCAGTCCAAAGCACAGGGCATGCCCAGAGTAGTTCTCTGGCAGCGATTTGGTGCACCGCTGTGCCGAAGTTTGAATGATCGAATCGTCGTCGCTTCAGGTCCCGGCGGTGTTGCTGTCACCAACCACAAGATATTCGCACGACACCTGAGGTGCGAGCCAGCAGCAGTCGAGCTCATACGTGGCTTATAGCCCAGTATTGCATGTGATGCTTTGGCTACTGCACCACCGAGGCCGGCCGGTGTATGTGAAGCACGCTTTTTCATGTGTAGCAACCTTGTCCAGATTAAAACATGCGGTAGCAGTAGGTCACACCAGTCAGACGTCCTGCCTGAGCACCCGCCGATATTTGACGGGTTCTCAAAGCGAGGTGCAATTGGCGCAGGGAACGCGCACCTCTGCAGCAGCGTTGACTTGCCGTTCACGATTCACAAGGTGCGGCGTGTGCCGGTAAGAGGACGACCTCTGCCAACGCGCGATGCGGCTGTCTCTGTACACACTGGAGCTTGACACCTGGGACCAAAGTTCAGAACGTGCGCAATCGCAACTTATTGCTGGTGCTCTGTACATGCAGGAGGGCGTAGGCTTATCGCTCAGCCGCGAGGTGCCTGCCGCCGCCGAGGTGAGGCGCTTGGGCGGCCAGCTGGCATGGTCCGTGCCGGCACCTACTGCAGCAATGCTTGAGGACCTTATGCTTGACCCTAATTGCGTGCAGATGCAGCTGAAGGCTGATGCCATCGGTGCAGGAGCGCGTCTCCGTCCTGTGCGACTGCGAGGTGTACTCCACCAGGAGGTGGGCCAGTGCGACAGTTAGCGATACTACTTCGCGGCGCACGCTTGCGGACAGTCTCTGTTCGATGGACCACAGGTTCTGTCGTGACTGCTGTACATTGTTGACATGACGCGACCTTCTTCAAGTGTACTCAGCAAGATGACGAATGTGGCATTTGCACGCGTCGCAGGATGTGATTGCTGCCGCAAGCTTGCTGGGCACTGGGTTGGCATGGATGCTCAGCAAAAGCTGCTTGCCATGCTTGAATGCAGCATTTCCAACGTTTAATTTCCTAGTTCATCCTGTTGAACAACACGACTGTTTCGCCGCCAACCACTGACAACATAATCATGGCAGCCTCGCTCAATTTTCCGCCAGCAAACTGCTGCTGCCTCTCATATCAAACCAATACGTACGACAATGGCCACCCCTGTCACAACCCCACACTCGACGTCATGCTTTAGGACAGGTAGTCCCGAGGGTCGGCAACGGTGCCGGAGAGCGCTGATGCCGCTGCGGTGAAGGGCGATGCGAGGTACACCTGGCCAACAAAAAAACACAACATGAGAAGCATGGGAAAGATGTCCCAGGAGGTACAATGCGTCAGGCACAAGACATCAGCGTGAGCGCAGCTAAGCCAATCGGCATGCCAATGTCGATGCTAGCTTGTCGCACCTGGCCCGCAGCACTTCCCATCCGCCCGGGGAAATTCCTGCAGCCAGAGGGAACCCATTTTCATCATCAAATAAGTGCCTCAGTCAGTGCACGGCGCACTGCTCAAAGACAGTCCCCTGCCCAGCTTCGTGTGTGTTGTGGACTGGCACATGTCAAAACCGTGCTCGTGCGCAGAGTCTATTTCACTGATCCAGGGGTTATGACAGTGCACACCTGTTGGTGGTGGACACACAGATCTCGGCGCCGTTCATGCGCGCGAAGGTGTCCTTGGGGCCGCCGAGGCAGGCGGCGCAAGAGGGCGACGCCGGCGGCACGCACCCTGCCGCCGTGAAGATCTCTGCCGCCGTCTTGCCGTCGCACCCCGGCACTGGCTGCCCGTACACGTCTGCCCACACCTGGACATGGCAGATTCAATCCGTTTTGGAAATTTGCGAATGGATTCAAGAAGGTCTCCGCCGCCGTCTTGCCGTCGCACCCCGGCACCAGCTGCCCATACACGTCCGCCCACACCTGCAGTTGGCAGATCCATTTCATGTGTTGCACGGGTGCAAACAAACGTCTGGTAAGATCGTCGCCGCCGTCTTGCGTCGCACCCCGGCACCGGCTGCCCGTACATGTCTGCCTGCCGCAGTCAATAGAAAGCTTCCGTTGTCCTTTCTGGAGAGTTCAAACGTCAAAAAGTGTCGACCACCGTCTTGTTGCCGTCGCATGCCGTCACCAGCCGCCCGTACACGTCCGTCCAGGCCAGTCGCAGTTGCGATACGGTGTATTACAGCTGATTTACGCAGGGTTCAGAAGGACTGCGGCAGTTCCAAAATGCAGCATTGAGGAACGCACAGCAGCACAGCTCTGACAGCAGGGGCATGGCCTGGCAGCCGCTATTTGGGAGTCCAATTCGCAGCTCAGCAGGTGCAGCCATGCCGTGCTGGAGAAGCATGTTCAAGGGGCAGTGCTTGCCGTAAGGAGCAATGTAAGGAGCAATGTAACTACTGTCATGAGGAGGAACGCGCCTTCTGGGTGGCGGGAACCAGGAAGGTGGGGACCTTGACCTGGCCGCCGGCGCGGTGCAGCAGCTGCGCCGCCGCCTGGAAGTCCTCCGTCTTGCCGCCCGTGCACGACCTGTCAACATGCGGACTCCACAATCATCAACTAGGAAGCCAGCAGAAACCTGTTGCAGGAACCCCTTCGTCAAATGAGAGGGTGGCTGCGCCGCCGCCCGTGCACGACCTGCAACGCGAGATAATTCATAGCTGGCGAGCCCACAGAAGCCTGCTGTTGATGATGCCCTGCCGCCTGGATGCCTTGCCCTGCAGCACGACCTTCTTAGGTGTGAAGATGTCAGAGCTTGAGGCTTGGAATTACCTGTGCGAACCTGTGTCGTGACACGACGCTGCTGTGAGACGAAGGCGACTTTGATCTATGACATTCAGCAGATAGGAAGGTCCCGAGGCGCAGGCAGGAATGGCAAGGGGGCGAACCCGATGTACACGCGGTCGATCTTGGTGGAGGAGCACTCGCGCGCGGTCTTGCGGTTGTCCGGCGAGTGCGGCGCCGCCACCAGCGGCTCCAGCTTGCTCACGTCGATCCTGGCAGAACAAGATCAAACTTGTGTCAACGATGCAGGGGCAAACATGGCAGCCGAAGGACGATCGGAAGGGCTGCAAAAATGCAAATCGACTTGCAAAACATGTGCACCAGTTCTTTCTGCGGGTGACTGCTACCAAGACCGGCAATGTCGCAATGCAACAGTGGACTGCAGTCGCCAGTCGCCAGGCTCAAACCAAATCGCATCGCGCACCTGTGGTCCTCCACAAAGCCGGCGGAGTCGTCGGAGTACTCGGCCTGAAAGTCCGCGCCGGTGCGCTCCCGCACGTACTTGAACGTTGTCTCGTCCGCGGGGCAAACACCTGCGCAAAGAACAGATACAAATAAGAAAAGAAAGCAGCCAGCACGGCAGCCAACACGCCATGGCCGCCTTGACGACGATGCCACAAAGCTTGCTATGATTGTCTGCTAGATGCCCCCACTTGCAACATGTCCGCTCTGCCTTCTGGACGGTTCCAGAAGCTCCAGCATTTGCTCACCGTTCTTGCCGCCGGCCTCGACGACCATGTTGCACAACGCCACCTGCTGCACTCGTTTGTTTTGTGCTTGTATCAAACCGACAGGAGCAGCTCCGCAAACCAGCCCACCGTTCTTGCCGCCGGCCTCGACGACCATGTTGCACAGCGTCATGCGGTCCTCCATGGTCATGGCCTCCACCACGGGGCCCACAAACTCCATCGACCGGTATGTCGCGCCCGACACCGTGATGTCGCCGATAATCTGTGTGTGTGCAGCAGCAACATGTTGATCCCAGGCCGATTGTGCAGAATGGTTTGTGGTGATGTCGCCAAGATCTGCGCGCGTTGGATCGATGCCAACATTCTGGCTGAGGACCCTATATCAAGGATCACCAGATTACTGGACTGGCGATCCAGATGGCAGCGCCGGCCGTGCTCATGAGACTTGTGAACAGCGTCGAGGTCCTTTTGTCTGCTGAATCCTCCTCAATTTGGGGCAACATGAAACTTGGATGAACGGGCAGAAGTCCACCTGGAGGATGATGTCCTTTGCGAGCAGGTAGGGCGGCATCTCGCCATCCAGGTAGAACCGCATGCTGGGCGGCACCTGCAGGGTTTAGTGTCCGCGTTCAGGGCAGCTGACCAACACAGGCAGCGCTTTTGCCACACGCCAAGGTCTTTTCAAGCCACGGGCCGAGCTCTGCAGCTCTGAATTTCACGCTCACACCCTTCACGCAGTAAGCAGTCAAACAGTGGCTTCCACTTTTCTCCACACGCAGGCACCCCTTGATGAGCAGCTGACCACATGCTGCCAAGCATACACTGATCCACAATCAATATAGTGACGGTTTGTCGTGCCTCAGACAACCCCTGAGCCGTCTTGCCTCGGACGACCTCTTAATCCCTCAAACCCAAGAAGCCCTCACCTTGATGAGCAGCTTGCCGGTGCCCAGGATGAAGCCGGCGTCGGTGTTGCCCACACCGCTGGCAAACTGGCCGAACGCGCCGGCGTTGCAGGTGTGGCTGTCTGTGCCGAACAGCACCTCGCCTGGCGATGCAGGCGCATTGGAAAGTCAACAAGGAGACTTTCAGCAGCCTCCACAAGGCAGAAGCGACCCGCAGCAGCAGCAGCAGAATCCCAGCCGACTAGGTTCTGTTTGCCAAGAATCACCAAAGCGCCAGCGCTGTGCACGACTTGCACCAGGTACAATTTGCTCGAGTCGCAAAGGTGAGCGACCTGCCACTGTCAGCAAAGCACGCGCCCAAAACAGCGCACAAGCCTGCAATTCAATTCAATGTTGCGCACCGGGTAGGCAGTGCCCCTCCTGCGCCATGGCAATGTGGCAGACACCCTTGTAGTCGGGGTTGGCCCGGAAGTTGGATCGGTCTGTGATGTCGTAAAAGTGCTTGATGCCGTACCGCTGGCTCATGTCCCTGCGCGGCAGCGCGTGTGGGGTGAGCAGGCTGTAAGAAGGGTCCGGATGCTGCAAGGGCGTGCATCTGCTGCTCGTTACCAGCAGCGTTTCAGCAGGCTGCAAGGAATTGCCGCTGGCGCGAGGCCCCCACCGAGCTGTTGTTGCACCACGGTTCGGCACCGTCAGCACTGCACAGCGATTGAGGCGTGCATTCCAACAAGCTGTTCCATCAAGCACAGGGCAGAGCGCGACAGACTGACCTGAGGATGTCCACGTTGCGGTTGGCGCGCGGGTCGGACGTGAAGATGTAGTGGTCGGGGATGATGATCACCTTCTCCGGGTCCCACACCTGAGCACAGGGGTTTGCATATTTATGTGAACCCCCCGGCTTCAGGATCAGGAGCGTCATGCGCCAGCGCTGTGTCGCCACGGCCTTATGGAGGCAATCGCATGTGCACCCCAGCGGCAGCGGCAGTCATGGCGCAGCAGCTGCGCCACTTGCGCGTCGCGAGCAGCCGCCTGCAGTGAATTGGCCGCGTCCGCAGCCATTCCAGTGCTCAAACTGCTGCCACGCCTGCTCCAAGCAAATTTGTGATCTATTCGGTTCTGTTTCTGCTCCGTGCGAGCGGGCAGGGGCAACCACCTCTGCGTCCATGCCGAACTCCCGCTGGAAGATGCCGAAGGTGCCGGGGCCGCACACGTCATGCGTGAGCAGCTTGTCCACCTCCGTCCAGATGTTATCGCCCGGCCGCACCTGCCCGTTGCCTGAGTGCCGCGCCAGGATCTTTTCCGTCATCGTCATCGGGTGCTTCACCTGCGCAACAGCGGCGCATGCGCTGCGTGTCAGCCTCCGTTGCGCAGCATCGTCCAGCAATTTTGCGGAGGCCGTGGCTGTGCTGCCACGGCCCCAAGTAGATCCGCCACACAACAAGCGACAGCGGCTGCCAGCCCTCCGCTGCATCTGCACGCTTTGCCGAGTCTCATGCACTCACCGAGCCTGTGCTAGCTGGGCTGCGGGTGGGCGTCGGCTTTGACGGCGACTCCACCGCCGCTCTGCATGGCACGCCAGCTGCTCGCCTCCGTCCGCATGCTGCTGTGCTGCGGCTGCTGCACCGCAGCGGCTGCGCTGTATGTGACAGGCCTACAGCAAAATGAGAACGAGAGTGGTGTTGTGCACTCGGTGCGAGACTGGTGATGTTGCACATCCATGGTCGCAGCTTACCGCGGCCGCGGCAGCTGAAAGTGACAAAGCGATGCTTGCACGCAGGCCGGGCAGGTGCACTGAAGATGTGCTGATGACCAGGAGGCATAAAAATATGCTGCCCCAATACGCTGGAGGATGCAGGTGTCCGAAGCTGGAGCACCCTGACGTGAAGTGACAATTCAACGCGTCCTGCCAGCCGCTGGCACAGTTGGGGACGAAAGCATGCATGCATGCATATGCAACAATGTTGTAGATGCACATTCCGTGCTCCCACGCCACACCTGCAAACCCGGGTGTGAGCGACCGCTCGAGCATTGCGTTCACGGCCATTCGGTGTGCAGGGTCACTCTGGCCTGCTCTGCGTCTGCAACCAGCTCCTCTACCAAAGCCTTCCTCTCAGCAGACGCCTGAAATCAGCAATCGGCTTGTAGCGGGGCTACGAATTTGCTGCACGCAACCTTCGCGAGCACGCTGGCCAATGGCTGGAGACTCTCGTATGAGTCGCGTTCCCGCGGCGGCTTCTGAAACCACGTGCAGGAGCAGACCTCGGCCTCTTTCGCCGGCTTGCGCTCGTGTTTGCGCAAAACCCCCCAAGCCTCTCAGTTAGCTGTGGCCTGACGCCGCACGCGTCGGGTGCCGACTCGGAGGAAAGTACAAGGTGAGCAAGTTGGGCAGGCCAACATCCAAACATCACTGGCTGGGGGGCGGCTATGGAGTCAAACGACGAACATAATGACAGCGTTCTACAGCATTGTGCAATTCTGGCGACACGCTCTTCTGGGAGCCTGTGGACAGATTGTCTCGAAGACCACCCCCGGCGTGACAATCGAGGCAGTTCTGAATCAGGGTCGGGCAACTGCCACAGTTGCTGCCACTGTCCATGTTGCAAATTCACAGCCGCTGCACGGCAGCCCATGTCACACCCGGACTTTGCCACGCTGTTGTCTCAGTGGAGCTTCAAGGCGGACCGAGACTGCCCCAAATTTGTGCAGCAGCCCGGCTACATGTCACAGCAGTCGGCGCCGCTGTCCGAGGTTGACGTAGCTCATGGCCGGTGCCGCTAGCAATTTTTGCCTGCATCATCGGGATGGCGGAAACGCTGTCAGTCTGCAGCGCCGCCGTCGGCGGCGGCCGAGGCCGGGCGGTCCTGGGCGCGCCTGCCATGTTGCTGGGCTCCCGGCCAGATGCCAGAACAAAGCACCTGACAACGCCCCCTTCCACCTGACGCAAATGCATGTCCGACTCTGCAGATGGCTGCAGTCAAGCCCGTCGGCAAGCCCGGCCTGGAGGAGGACACGGCGCCGGTGCACCGCATCCGCATCACCCTCACTTCCCGCAACGTCAAGAATCTCGAGAAGGGTGCGCCTCCGTGCCCGCACGCTAGCGTCCTAGAGTGCCTTTGGGCCACGTCCTTCGGGGTGTGTCCCTTGTGTGTAACCTGTCGTGTGCAGTGCTGAGCAGTCGCTGCTGAACGGGGCATTGACCCTGCGACTGACCCACGTGTAGCTCAACAGGCTGATGTGCCGGTGTGTGCCCCCTGCAGTGTCTGGCGACCTGATCCGGGGCGCCAAGGAAAAGCACCTCAAGGTCAAGGGCCCCGTGCGCCTGCCCACCAAGGTGCCTCCCGCTTCCTGCTGCATCTGCTTCCTGCTGGGCATATGTTGCACACAAAGCGGCTCTGGCAACTCGGAGCTGATGCATGCGTGCGCCCTCATTGCTGATATTAGCCCCCCCAACCTGCTGCGCTGTCATCTGTGGGTGCCTGCGACTGACCCCAGAAACTCACTGCCGCCAGGTGCTGCACATCACCACCCGCAAGTCGCCTTGCGGTGAGGGTACCAACACCTGGGACCGCTTCGAGATGCGGTGCGCCATCCCGCCTCACTGGTCGCTCCTTCAAGCTCAACCACCCGCGCCATGCACACGTTCTGAATCCTGCACAAGTGCTGGACGTTGGCGCTGCTTTGCTTGTCGTCTTGCATGCTCCCCAGCTGGCTCAGCCAACGATAGGTATGATTTGCATTGTGTTTTCGCCATGCAGGATCCACAAGCGCCTCATCGACCTGCACAGCCCGGCGGACGTGGTGAAGCAGATCACCAGCATCTCCATCGAGCCAGGAGTCGAGGTCGAGGTCACCATCGCCGACGTCTGAGTCTCTTGAGCGGCGGCGGCGGGATCCGACGCTGATTGACTGCATGCACCTACCTGCCTGCGATCTCGGCTGAACAACCGCTGTGCAAACTGCTGCATGCCTGTGATGTAAACTCGCTGGCGAAAGCACTGGTCCAGTGTTTACGGCACATCTTCATGGCATTCCAACTCTCAGAGACTCGCAATCTTTAGAAATGCCGCCAGGCTTCCTTCCACAACCGCCGTTTCAAATCAGGACAAACCAATGACATGCGGGTGATCAAGCTCCTGGCGCTCGTAGGTATTTCGCTCACACATTCACGCAGCGCACAGGCCGCTATTGCCACCCCTGCTCTACTCTGAAACCACTCAAGAAAGCATGACGAGGGTGCGCAGCTTCGTCGGCTTGCACAAGGGACACACAAGTTTGAGAACGAAGAAAATCCGATGGAAGCTTGTCACTCACCTCTCGACACCACACATGCTGCAGCTGATGCACTCTATAAATCTGCAGCGGCCGTGGGCAGTCGCACAAGACGCAATTGCTGCCACTGCCCTCCAGCCGCTGTGTTGCTAATGACAAGTCTCGCGAAAACTGCTCCGCATCACAGTCCGTGCCGGCCAAGGCCTTCCACTCTGCCGCCGGCCACCATCTCCCCCGAGCTGCGGTGCATGCGATATTTTGAGCCGCATTGGCGATTGTTTTGCATGGACGTGCTTTCAGATGCAAACTGATTCGTTAGCCCCCATGCCAGCAGCGCCACAAACAAGGACAGCTACACAAACTGGGAAGGTGGCGACGACATCGCCGATGTCGACCTGCTGCCATCGGAACAAGAGCAGAAAGCGATACACTGATGCATGAGTTGAACGCTAAAACCCCTATGTAGTCAAGAGGCATCCAGGAACGTACAAGATGGCGACGACGACGGTGATGTCGTCCTGCTTGCCGCCGTTGAACACCATGTCGAAGGCCTCTGTTGCGCCCAGCGAGTAGGGCGTCACCCGCTCTGCGGGCGGCATACCAAGGCATTTGTTGCTGGCTGCTTCAACGCGAAGAACAGAGAGGCAAGATGGATGCAGCGGGCTCAGGACAAGACACTCCAGCGGGTGAGGCCAGCTTGGAAATCGAGAACCCTGGTGAACTGTGCTCGGACTTGCATGGGTGTTGAGAGCAGAGTGTGAGATGTTTGTTCCTCACTCTTGTCCAGGGAGTTGTAGAAGGCCGCCCGCGCCAGATCCTGCGCCAGCGTCCCCGGCTTCGGCCCCCCGCTCTGCGCCTTGCTCGCCTGCACAGCGGCGTCAGGGACTGCGCGTCAGTGAGCCGGCAGCACACACTGCACACACACTGGGACTGAGAGGTGTGGTGCCGCACGGGCAGCCACAGCTTGCAGGGCTTTGCGGCTGCAGCCTCAAGCTTCTTCAAGCACCCTGCATCACAGGGAAGTCCAGCTGACAGACGACTCATTCTCATGCTTCAGTTTCAGCGCAAGCGCACTGGGAGCGCCAGGTCCAGGATCTCGTTGTCAGCAACGCTGTTCCACAGCATACCACAGAGCAAACACAACTGCTGATTGACTTGTTCTGTCGAGGGTCTTATCCGACGTGCAGAGCAATCGTACCGAGAGCACCAGGTCCAGGAGCTCGTCGTCGGCGACATTGTCCCACAGCCCGTCGCTGCCCATGACCAGCACGTCACCCGGCAGCACCTGCGGGGTGGACAAGACTCTGCTGTCACACGGACGATGATATTCAAGGGTCTGCGAGTAGAAGCCGGACGCCGGCACAGCCAGGCGGCTGCGGCGACAGCGGGCATTCGCGTTTCAATGGCATTCGCGTTTCAATCGAATCAAGCTCGCATAACAAAAACGTGGGTCGCTCACCGGCAGGTTGGTGAGCATGGCGTCATGCGGCTTGTCTGCGTTGACCTGGTGCCCCAGCTGCAGGGCGCACACACCCCCTGGGTCAACAGGCGCATCAGGATTCCGCATCCAAAGCATTTTACGTGCTGCGTACAGGTCCGAGCAGGCAGGCAGCAGGAACTTGGGCGTTGCATTGAGTGTCCAGGCGAACGCAAAAGGCTTGGCAACAGCGATCTGTTGCGGCAAAAGCCTCGGGGGACACCTGGTAGGGGAAGCCGAAGGTGTGCTCCTGCTGCGGCGATTGGTACTTGATGTGCGTTTTTCTGTTCTTGTGCGAGGAGCCTGCAGCAGCCATATGTCCGTTTTCACATGTGCACGTCTCGAGACAAGCTGCAGTGAAGCAGGAACATATGGAAAGCGCTGCGACCTGGCTCAAGATCGCGACAAGCTGCCGTCCACTGCGTGCCCCGTCCCAGAGACTGGATGTGTGCAGCCCCCCGGTGATTAATGGACCCGGGATCACCGGCGGCTGCTGAGATGTCTCGACACTTCCATCCGAGACATCCTTCGAGGCGTCTCTGTGGCCATTGACATTCAAATAGTTGTCAACGCACCGATGATCATGAAGCCGGAGTCGCCGACATTGGCGGAGGTGAGGCGGCCCTGCAGCGTGTCCACCATAACCAGGCAGCAGGTGGCGGAGCCCTGAATGCCGTTCTCCTCCACCGTGTCCGCCGCATCCTTCAGCACTGCGGCACAGGCAAATAAAATCAACACAAGGGGTGCTGCTCGGGTTGCTGATGGCTGTATCCTTTACCGTGTCCCCCGCCAGGCCTGAGTGCATGTGATATTGAGTGTCGAGAGCATCGCGCCGTGTGCTGCTGAACCCATTCAGTCCTCCTCATTGACAGTTTTGTAGAGCAACGGAATGGAACAGCTCACCATTGAGCACGTCCACCTGGCCGTACTCAACGGCGTTTTTGGCGGACAGCATGAGGGAGCGGCTGAAGACACCCGAGTCGATGCCGCGCGAGCGCCACATGTACACCCCGTCCGACACCCCCAGGCCCAGCACCGCGTTCCTGCAACGGCAGGACATGCATGAAATGAGGATGCAAAGAGAGAGAGAGAAAGGGGGGCAGGGTTTCTTTCATATTCGAGCTCGTGGTGGCGCCACAAGATATGCCTAACAATGCGAGCTGCACCGCCCGACACGCCCAGCCCAGCACAGCATTCCTGTGGCAGCCAAAGGCAATCGAAGGCAATGCTGGACGTTTTGAGTCTCAGCTCGCAGCAGCTGCGATGCCTCCTCGCTGGATTTGCCATCGGATGCGTCGGGAAGGTGCGCTCTCGTTGGGTGAAGCACTTGTTCCGTGATGTTGAGCGCCTCACCGCAGAGCGCTGCCTCCTGGAGCACCTTGCGGCACTCTCAACGCCTCCGCCGCCCCGTAGAGGTGCGCTTTCAGAGGCTTTCGGCGCTTTTTTCTGCCGGCAGAATCAGCAATGCAAATCAAAACGCGCCGGGGGCCCCAGCCGGAGTAGTAGGAGTCCTCGCCGCCGTAGCCGAAGTCGCGGTGGATGCGCGCCTTGGAGTTGGGCGCCACCTTCTCCGGGTGCGGCACCACCACCGCCGCCGTCGCCACCTGCACCAGTGTGATCCAAACGGTTCTGCCTTTCCGAGTCTGATTCTCCTGTGCGTCAGCACATGAGGGAGAATTGGGTGGTTGCGGCGTCTTCAGCATTCGGCGTTACCTGTGCAAGACCACCACTGCCGCCGTCGCCACCAATGCACGAGTGCCACAAGTCTGAGGTGGATACACCGAAGTCCGTCTCCTTGGTTCAACACCAGATTAGGGCGGGCCTTGCATGCGGGACAGGGGCCCCACTGCACTTTGCGACAAGACCACATGAATTGTATGCAAACGCATTTGCAGCAACACGCAAACTGTGTATCCAAACTGTGTATCCAAAGCACACCTCCAGGGGCTCTGCAAGGTACTCCTCGATCTCCTCGGCATCGGCATTCGTGGGAATAAGATTTCGTTCCGTCTCGCCTGCGCAGCGCGCACATGGTATCAGCACGCTGACCACGTTCTGGCTCGGCATCCAGATGTGCTGCAAACCTGCTGCAGGCTCCCCTCGTGCGTGTGGGAGGTGCCACAACGGCCTCAAATGGAGCTGTTTCTACGGTCAAGTGACCGCCGTGTAGTGCGCACGCAGCGCCCGCATTCGTTCAGTTTGATTCTGCCAGCCGGTCAATGCGCACCCACAAAGTCGCCGGCATCGCTCTTGCCAAGCCAGTGGCTGCACGGGAAGCGCCATGCCACGTCGCCCGGCCCCCTCACCTCCACTGTGTTCAAGAACCTGCCGCAGGAGAGGACATTGGTGCATTGCGGGGAAGTGCATATGTCGCACGAGATGGGGATATCTCAACAAACCACCTGCGAGCCGAGGTGCTCACATGCTGGGTGCCTCTGACTGCGGCACACCCAGCAGCTGCTCAGCAGGCTGGCAGGCCGGCAGGCAGCAGGGACCAGCAGTGTACCGCCTGCAGCCGCCGTTCGCCGTCGGAGCTAGCGCAGACAAAAAACCTCCACCACTGCAAACGAGATGTCTGTGCATGTCCACATGGAAATCCCCACCAGCCGACGCCGACGTCGCTGTCGCCGGGCTTGTGCTGCTTGACGACCACGCGACGCAGCTCGCCCAGCTCTGCCGGCACCTCCAGCTGCAGCGTCTGGTGCGAGCCGCGCGCGAAGCCTGCGCAAGGGCGCGAGATGGCAGCCATGGTCAGGGGGCCTGGCTCACGGCGCGCAGCAGCTTGCAGCCCGTCACTGGCTGTTGGTGCCGCAGCCGGCAGAGGCGCCTTGTGAAGGATGCGCATGATTGACCATACAGGTGCAGGTGCAGGTGCAGCCCGGGCAGCGAAGAAGCATGCCGGATGGCGGCGGCACTCTGTGCCTGCAGTCGGAATCGTTCCACTTCCGAAAAGCCTGTCCCAAGAAGCTTGGCAAGGGCTCTGACGAAATGCAGGCGATCAAGCTGCCGAGACGTACAGGGACATACCGGGGTTGTCAGGGTCATCAAGACCAAACACGATGGGGTCCGACACGCCCTCCGAGCCAATGAGCTGCAGCTCCGCGGGCATGGAGCTGCCGGCGCCACGCACATCGCCTGCGGGCATGGTGGCGAAACATTACATGACTGGCTTGCGCAGCTGCTATGGCTCCTCCGAGCACATTCCAGATTGCTGCGCCCAACATGAGTTCATGAGTTATACATCAACACTCGACTAGTCATCGAGATTTTATTCGTCGTTGCTTCCTCTACCTCCTCCTGATGCTGCCGGTTTGCATGTTGCAGGTCTTGGTTTCGGCAAAAACAGACAGCAGCGGAATGCGACACGCGCCTGTGAACACGTCGATGGTGTACACCGCGCCCTCTTCCTGCGCCTCGGGTTCCGCGCAGTACAGCCGCCTCTGGGACGATTGCCCGGCGGCTGCGCTGCTGACGTCGCTGCCGCGGCTGTGGGCCGCCAGGCTACCACACTGCGCCGCTCCGCAGCTGAAGCTTCGCGTGGCAGCGCTCGGCGGCTGGAGGGCCGGCAGCCGGAAGCTGCCCGGGAAGCTGTACAGTGCCCTGGATGGCTGTGCTGTGCGGCGCAGGCCCAGCGGCCGTAGCTGCGCCGTGGACACTCGAGGCGTCACCGCGCCGGCGTGCACCTGGCTGTCCTGCTGTGCATACTGGCAGGCGGCGCCGGCCAAGAATCCTCTGATGGGCGCCTGTGCTGCCGGCTCTGCTGCTGGCGGGTGTCCCGGCTGGGTCTGCTGAAACTGGCTGGAAGCTGCTGCAGAGCCGGCGTTGAGACTTGCTGCCACGCCCAGCGAGCCCTGTGCATGCCTCCGGAATGCGGCCGAAATGCCGCGAGCCAGCGCCATGGCCTGCCGCTGCCAGCACCCTCGTTAGCTGGCGGATATTGCTGCAGCACAGCTTATCATGGTTGAGGCGACACTGGGGCCTTGGCTGCCGATATGTGCCGCGGTTCCTGCCCTTGCACCCGATGTCTGCCAGAGCTAGCTAGGCTGAAGTGACAAAAAGCTGCAGCAACCGGAGATGCAGCCAACCAGAAGGCTCAGGAATACCGCCTTAATACATGATAACAGTCTCCTGGCAGCCGCAACGTTCTCCGAGCACGCAACTGGTGCGAGGGACGACAACACGTGAGCAGGATCGCGGGTGGCAGACCCCGCAATGCTGTGCCTCGCGAACAGCCCTCTCGTGAAAAATTTGCAGGGGGCTTCCTGTGAAAGATGCAAGTTCTGTGGATGTACCATCTGGGTGCGATGTGGGTGCTTGCCAGGGTCCGCCACTGCACATTTGCTGCACCAGGATGTGCAGGGTTTACAGAGCCATTTTGGCTTTCTGCCACGCACGTACACAGCGCCCAACGGCGAAGTTGCGAGTAGCAAAATAGTACATCAGCGTGACATCCTGCTCCCAAGCGACAGGCACGGCTTGTACAAAGGCTCGCCCTGCCGCCCACAAGCCCAACTCGGCGCAGCGCATTCTGGCCGCGCGCAGTGCAGCTCCTGTGAGACGGACCCTCCACAAGACTCAGCGTTACCAGCTGTAAATAAAACCGGGCAGGCTGCCAGGCAGCAGCGGTAGGATCATGTGCGGAGGGTCCGAGTTGCCGCTCACAACCCTAACTCGTTGCAGTGAATTGCGCCGCCGGCCCGCGGCGGTGCTCCTCTTCGACGATCTCCTCGACCAGCATCGCGGTGTTGACGGGCGGAGCGCCGCATGACTCCTCCGGCTCCGGCTTGCTGCTGAGCGGCAGCACGGGCGTCGCGCCGCTGATGGGGCCGCCCGCGACGTCGGCCTTCGACAGCGGGGCTGGTGGCGGCGGTTGGCCAAGGGAGCTCTGATGCGCTGCCTTGGGGGAGCAGGGCGCAGGCGCCGGTGGCGAAGCCAGTGGTGGCGCGCGACCGATAGAGCGCTGCGGGGCCAGCTTCGGGGAGGAGGGCACAGACTGTGCAAAGTCGTCGTCGTCGTCCATGTAGGGGCTGACCACCGGTGCGCCGCCGCCGGGCTGGCCGTAGATGGGCACCTGTGTATCAGGCAATACCCTGAGCCGACCGCGTCAACACTCTCTGCCACCTCGGCGTCTTCAACGCTCATGCAATGCTCATCAACACACACATATTCCTGCCTGACATGAGTCCGTTGGACAATTGACATCTCCACATCAACAGGCGGCACGGCAGCAGCGCGAGCAGCCGGCGTGCGCCGACGAACAGGCGTGCGACTGCCGACGGGCTGACTTCTGGCGGCACTGGTGGTGTTGTCACTGCACATTCATGCGCACCTGGTACACCTGTGGCAGAGAAAACGCGAGAAGGGACATCAGTGTGGCCTGGATTGACCTTGAGAATGAAGCCGGAAAATTTGCAGATTGGCCGAAATCCGCGGCTGCCGTGCCGTCAATGCAGGGACGTGGTCGTGCCGGCAGGCAGATGCGGCGGTGGAGGCACCAGCTGCATCGTCATGCACCATGCAGAAACAAGAAGAATCGTCTGGCTCGGCTGACCTGGGAGCAGGAAGGTATGATGCACGGCAGCCAGGCCAGCGGCGGACACAGGATGCACAGCACGACGACGCAGATCCAGCCACGCTTTGTCAGGTAGTAGGAGCACCCCCGCTGCGGCTGCACGATGTGGTACCCGATGAGCATCTCGCCCTCGCCTGGCTTTGTGTGCTGCGTCCTGCGCATTGGGAGACTGCGTCATATTGGCAACCGCTGCGAAGTGCAGCACCAGTAGTGCAAGTACCACTTAAACACTGCTAGCATGTCGCAATGCCGTGTTCAACCTAGCCAGAGTGCTTGCAAGCTCGACCCGTGTCATGAGATATACATTCAGGTCAACATTGAAAATGCGGCAGTGTTGCGGCGCTGCCTCCCTTCACGCCCTTCACGAGCTGGCATGCTCTCCGATTGTGAGCTGACAACAAAACGCAGAATATTCAATACGTGTTGATGATGCACCAGGTCGCTCACCGCACAGGTATGTGTGGATGAGGCAGAGTGGCCTGTTTGTGCAGCGCTGCCATTCTTCCAAGTCACTCTGCAGCTGCTCACGTCAGAGGCTGATGTACGTCAGGAAGAGGAAACTGCACTGCACTCATCCAGATGTGAAGAGCTGTTGGGCAACAAAACCCCAACCTCGGCAAGTTGCGATCTGACGTTGCCATCGCAGTCGAGGTGCATGCCGGCATGCACCTCGCCATGTGGCGCCACATGGCGAGATGCACTCTCGAGGACAAGTGGCAGCCTGCTGGAGTGAGATACCTGGGGACATGCCTAGACCCTAGGGTGCTCGTTTGAAGATCAAGTCCACCTGTGTTCAAGTGGCAGGTTCAACGCTGAACTCGCAGAGCGATTTCTAGGTTTCATCTGCCGCCAGCTTTTCTGATGACGGAACGGGACAGGTGATTGGAGTTTTCAAGGCGCAATGGACGGTGCAGGACCGTGCATTCTTGATCGTGTATCATCGATGCGGGTCGCACAATGTACGTGTTGTTCCCAGCAGCATCGTTTCTGAATCGTGCGTCATCAGAAACTTGAATAAAGTGGCAACCTACCGCCACCGAACCCGCCACCGAACCCGCCGCCTCAACAAGCTGACAAACCGCACACTGGAAACATTGTGCTTGAACATCATTGAACTGCTGCTGTCAGGTCATCATGCATCATGACCTCTGCGCCTCCAATTCTGACACGAAGGAGATCAGGGCTGAGATGCACCGTTCTGAAGCTGCCTGTACCTGCTACCAGCATGCAGCTCAGCAGCTTACCTGCTGCCAGCTGCTCACGCCTGGCCTGGTCTTTGTCGAGGTTCAAACCCCCGCCACCAACAGGAAGTGCTGCCGCACGCCGCACAGCAACAACGCGGGCCGCCGCGGCGCGGTTAACCCACCATCAGGCCAGCACGACGACCTGAGCTGATGCCCGGGGCATGGCTGGCTGGCGGAGGCATGGCCACCGGTGGCCATCAATAATGCCGCCTCGCAAGCCCCTGTCGTCACGAGGCGCCACGTACGTAGGCGGCGGGCACCGCCGCCGACGGCGGCAGCACGCTCTCCGCCGGCACCAGGGATGCCATGCTGCGGGGTGTGCCGGAAGGCGGCTCGGACGGCGCGGCGGCGGGCGCAAAGGGGCTGACCGACAGGCTGAGCTCCGGGCGTAGGGGCGAGGCGTCCTCGGCCGGCGCCAGGTGCAGCGGCCGCGACGGCAGCCGCCCGAGGGAGCCCTGCCACAGCAGCGACGGCTGCCACGGCAGCGACGGCTGCGGCAGCGACGGCAGCGACGCCGGCGGCGGGGCGCTGCCTGGAGGCGGCGGGGCTCTGTCCTCGTCGAGTTCTGCGAACGTCATCGAGATGCTGGCGCCGCCGCCGCCGTCTTGCCCCGGCGGAGGCTGCGAGGGCTGTTGAGCAGGCAGCTGCGCTTGCGGCGGCAAAGTGAGCGCCTCGATTGCCGGAGCAGGGCTGCCGGGAGGCGCAGCCGCGGCGGCAGCGGCGGGGCCCCGCTGCGCCGGCGATGGCCGTTTCGGCGGCCGCTGTGGGCTGGACGGCTGCGGCGCGGATTGCGAGGTGGCCATCGGCGCGGCGGTGGTACTGCTGCTGTCGTGCACCGGCTGTGCAACCGGCATGCCTTCGGCGACAGAGTTGTTCGCCACAGGCCAGCCAAAGATCGGTTCTTGGTGCGCCTGGCGTTTCGGAAATCAGTAAGCCGGTTCAGGATGGCAAAATCTTGATGCACCAACAGGTTTAGCAGTAGCAAGCTGGCATGCCCTTTCAGCTGCGCACCTGGCGGCAGGATGGCATGACGCACGGAACCCATGCCAGCGGCAGAAACAGCAGCGCCAGCGCGATGACCGCCAGCCAGCCCTCTTTCGTGAGGTCGCAGGAACAGCCGTCGTCCTGCATGTTCACGTAAAGGACACCACTGTGTTGCTGTACTCTTAGAATCTTGTGGCGTCATATCCAGTCTCCAGCGCAGCATTGGCCGCCCTGTTTCGCATGGGCGCCAATGCAGGGTGGGCTGTGGCACGCACATGCTGGCAGACGCCAAAGGGGATGCGGCCGGCACATTCATAGAGCAGCTTGTTGACATGCGGTTCCTGGATAATGGTTGCAGTGCTGCACGCACAGTGAGCATTCTGCAATGCGGAGTGGACGGCGAACGGAAAGCGCACCTGCCGCACGACGCGGTAGCCTACGATGGTCTGTCCCGGCTGCGGTCGGGTGAAACTGGGCCTGCGAGCATTGGCAAGGATTTTTAAGAAAGCATGGCACGCATTGCATTGACATCATGCCCCGCTGGGTCTGAAGGTCGACCTGCTGCACTGTCATGTGGGCGCATGCTGCTGAGATCGACAGGACCGTGCTTGAAAGGTATGGCTGTTCAAGGCCAGCATCGATGCTGCAAGATTGCTTTGATTCTGGAGCGGTTCAATTGAGCAGTAGTTTCCAAGCTGGCCAGCAGAGAAACTTGAGAAGGTGGCACATGTAAGCTTGGGATTGGCCGCTAGCACTTAAATCGGCGGTCACTGACATGCAGAAATCCTTGATGCCTCACCTGACCGGAAATCCGGCAAGTGGAGGCACTGGCGCTGCCGACATTCGAGAACAGGAGAAGCAGCAGCCGAAAGTGTGTTTTATTAGGGAGGGAGCGAGTCGTGACTGCAGCTGGTAGAATCGTTCGTGCTGGGGTGCAAGCACGCGATCTGAACTACGCGGCCAGAATACTTGTCTGTGCGTCACGCACGAAGAAGCTCACATCGGTCATCTGGGGTCAATCTACGATGGTGGGCTCGTCACATCTGAAGACTTAGAGATGTGGAATGAGGAAAAATCAGCACTGATCACAAGCGGCATAACTGCAATGCTGAATCATGGCATGCATGCTGGCTGCGCAGCAAATAATGACATGTGACTAAAGGACGTGACGACAGTACCCAAAAAGAATTGACAGCACGCTGGCGCACCCTGTCGATACCTAATGCTTTGCTAATCAAACACTTCTCGAATGAAGCGTTGTGCGCAGACACCGGTACTTTGTTTTGTAATTGTCTGTCGATGAAGTAGCATATGACCTGCCACACTCTCACTTGCCACACCCGCGGCGGAAATGTCCGAATGCAGCTGATGTGCTCCAGTCTTGCAACCTCCTTCCATAGCTATAACGCGGCTGAACTACACTCACATCAGCTTCACAGCTCGGTGTGGGCGCGCTCCTCGGCGCCTGCAAACATGGACCACACTGTCAGCACATCAACACCATCAGCTGATAACCCTACCCAAGGCGCAGCGCTGCAACAATGAGTAAATATTTTGCATAAGACTCGAAGCACAAGAAACGCACAAGAATTATAGTGGCCTTGTCAAAGACTGCTTTCCCGCCATCGGCAGCACACCAGCGGCCAGCAAATCACTAAGCCCGCATCGCCTGGCTGCCCAAACATTGACGTTTCACCTCTAGAGCTTCTCGTGTGCAGCCTCAACTACCATCTCTTCGGCTGTGCGCCAGGGCTGAATGTACGCCCGGAAGGGATCCATCAACCCGCGGTGGGCTGGGCCTGCGCACAGGCACAGCCCACCTTCGGGCGACAGCCCTTCAAATCTAGGCTTGCACGTGGTTTGTATTCTACTAGATCATGTATGCCTTGCAGAGCTTGTCGCTCCATCTGGCCACTCTCAAATTGCCCATCACTCACGAGAACGAGCTGAAAAGCGCTCTGCCGCACGCTGGGGAGGCGGTTCGACTCGAGCTTCCGCCGGTTGAGAACTTTGGTGGATTTGAGCAGTCAGGATTGTGAGCAGAGGGATCATGGCGACGCACCACCAGCGATGATGTGGCCGTGCTGCTCGTTGCCGGCGAGGTCGAACTGTCCGGGCACGGTGTGCGGGTTGTTCTCCGGCGTGATGGGCGGAGGGAGCTTGTCCATGCCTGCCTCCTTCTTGGATGCCTGCGAAAGCCAGGTCGGACACTCAATTCGCCTGGCCATCCCTCATTTCACCTGGCCATCCAACAACAGGACGCCAGATAACCAACAAATTTGCCGCGACAGAGCCGCCGCATTCACGGTGCAACAGGGCTGTCCCGAGGTGTCCACCTCAAGGGGGCCAGGCGTATTCACAACAACTGTTTTCGTGCTGCGACTCAGGGATAGTTTAGCCCATGTGATACACACACCTGCTTCGCCAGCTTGGGCAGCAGCTTGGGCCAGTCCTCGAAGCCATCTGCCATCTGGTCGAACCCTGCATCCCGCAGATGACACCGTCTCAGCTCGATGGGTCTTGATGACTGTTCCCAATCATCAACCATTCACTGTCCCCAACGCTTGAAGCGCAGAGCAGCCGAGAGCAGCAGACACAAGGGAACTCGCCAGACACAAGGCAACACAAGGTGGAGGCGAGGTCGCACCGGCGGGCGTGTTGATCTTGCCGTTCAAGCCATCTGCGACAAACAAAACGATGCTGTGAATGCATTAACGCATTCAAGACTACAATGTGTGTGAATAGTCTATCCTCAAGACGCCCTGCGGGCGGCTGCGCATGCAAGTCACACCTGGGAAGAATGCGCCCTTGCCATTCTTGGCGCCCCGCGTCACGATGTTGATAACCTGAACAAGTTTAAAACGGGGCGTCAGTAGATGCACTCGCCGGCGGGAACACACGAGCTGCTTCAAACACGACAGCCTCCTTCACAGAAACGAATTGTGCAGGACTGCATGGCAGGGTTCACACCTGAAGAGGGGTGCGGTTGAAGGTGATGCCGCGCACATCCGTCTGCACAACGGCAAGAAGACATCAAATAGCCACCATTGAGCCTTCAACCACCATTGAGCCTTCATGACGTTGAAGAGCCCGTGAAACACAACGTCCGAAAAGGGACATGGCATAACATCGTTAGCATGGAAAAGACAGCAAACGTCGTACCGGCACCATGTTGACGGCGTCAGCCGGCACGGCGATGTGGCGTGGGTCAGTGTTCACCAGACCTTGGTCCGTCAGCCTGCAGGCGTGCGCAGAGGACAGCGAGTCAGCGCAGAGGTCAGCGCCAGCGTTGCATGTCGTGTGGAGTATATATCACAGGATCGATCACTTGTGACGATAGCACACAGAATGGTAGCAGTCGTTTCGAGAGGAAGAAATGCGCACGGCGGGCCGTCCAGGCGGTCGCGCATCGCGGACACGCGGGCGAACACCTGCTGCACCGTCTCGCCTGCAGAAAGAGAAATCCAAACGGACATCAGAAAGAGGCGCACATGGAAATGAGGTGAACAGATGCTTGGGCAACTGAAAAGAGTACTGTAAGTAATCGTTGACTAGCAGGATGGGGATCGCTTAGTGGGCTCACCAAACGGCTCGACGATGTTGGTGCGGCGCTGCCACAGCAGCATGCGCTGCGGACAGCCAGAGAGCAAATTCAGACGGCAGCACAGAATGTGTGTCACCGTGGACAACCGGCCTCGAAACATCGACACCCACTCCAGCACAATCGCCCATGCAGCATATCGCATTACAGGTGCAGCTACCTCCATGGTGGCGAATGCGGTGGCTGATGTTGCGAGGCCGGCGACGGACGTCGCAAGGACAGGGTTACCTGCACAGCGAACCAGATTCATTTCGATCCAACGCTCTCAGTCTTATCAATGTAGCAGTAGACGTGTACTGTGCGTTTCGGCACGGGCAGCAAAGGTGCACAAACACCGATCAGTAAGAATATCCGCACCAAGAATGCCCGCCAGACCCTTGTTGCCAGTTGCGCCGTTCTCCTCCAGCGAAAGTTGCGACACCAGGAAGCTCTCGTCGTTCAGGAAAGGGTCTGCAGCGGGTCAAACGAAGACCACGTTAGTTAATTACCTACGCTCTGGGCCGAGCGAGACACGGCATGCATTACTCTGGGCTGAACGAGGCATCGCATGATCTTCCATGAACTCCCGCGGAACATGTACTGCATCAAGTCATCTGCGTCGCGCACCAAAGTCCTTGCCGAACTTGTCCTTGATGGTGACGCCCTCGGGCAGCTGGTACGCCTCGGCAAAGTACTCGTTGAAGCCGCCGATCAGGTCGATCTTGGGGCAGGGGATGGTGCTGCCCGCCTGGCGCGTGAACAGCGCGTGACCCTGCACAATCGGAAAAGGAAGAAGCTCGAAACTGAGACTTTGTGATACTTCTGGGCGCCATCCTCTCAATGCAGGTGCTGAAGCATCTGTGGCAGTGTCAGCGATGTCCGTGATGCGCAGCTACGATTCGGCCAAATGGGGTTGGTCATGAACGCACCTGCTCGGAGAGGGCGATCTCCTGCGCAAAGGGCAGCACATCCGGCGACAGGTTGGCCTTGCGAGCGCCAATTGGCTCAGGACCTGCACAAAAATGACGGTTTGTAAGCCCCCTGTGCGTCTGTGATGACAAGGTCATAAATGCTGCATGCGCTTGCACCATGCAGTGTATAAATCCTTTGGCGTCAAGGGATAAACTCACCGCCCATGCTCAAGTTGTTGAAAAACCCGTGGCCAAACGCTCCATAAGTGTCGAACTGCGGCAAGAGAAAAGAGGACTTGAGAAAGGGGGACGGTGTGGAGCACAAGGAAAGGCAACCTCCACGTTCGGTGACAGGGGGCGGCGAAGGGACAGACGCATTTGATGCTCACCTGCCCCTCAAGGCACTCGACATTCACTAGGAAACTGCAGGACAGCAAGAAGAAATTTCGATTCCCTGCCATGACTGCAGCCCTTGTGTTTGACAAGCCATATGACGAGGTCTCTGCTCTGCTGCGTCGATGTCGAGCTCTGCCAAGCTTCAGGATAGCAGACTGAGGACTGCATGAAACTCACTCGATGATGTCACGATCGGTCCACCCATTACGGGCTGCCTGGGCGGCTACAGACAACAACACTTTGCGTGAGCGTTGATGCGAGGGGTGTTGCACCAGCAAGAAGCGCGTCAGCAGAGCAATTAGAGGCAGCATGCAGCGCCCACGGATGTGTAGCGCTCACACGCTTAGAGCATGCTGCCAAGGCATTTGCAGGCACAGCACGCCGCAATAAGCCTCAAAATCCAGTCGGATCAGTGGACATGCGCACCTCGGACTTCATGGGCCTGGACGCTCAGCAGACTGATGTCGTATGGTCCACCCTCATCGGAGGACCGCAGGTTTCCAGAGGGCAGCAGCCCTGCATTGCGCCAGGTACATCGTCAGCATCGTGGTGGGCTGGTGACAGGATGCCCGCACATGCTGCCATTAGCAAGTGGCGGTGGCAAGCGGTTTGCGCATGCGCGCTCTGTGCATGACCTAAAGGTGGCCAGGGATTCACTGCACAATCGTCCTCAGAGAGTCGCTCCAGGTAGGCTCTTGCACCGGCGCGTATGGCACACGAAGCGCACCTTGGTCTTTGCCAAAGGGCTGCGCCTCCACGCCCGACAGCAGGGCCAGCAGCAGCAGTGCTGCCGCGGAGACCTGCAAAGACTTAAACCAGCAACGTCAGGTGCAATTTTGTTTCATCCACGAGTGCTACCGTGCGTCGCTTTTGTCAATCGTTCTGACCGGCTCTGCCAAGCCAAGCTGTGGTTGCAAATTTCGATGCGGATGATCAAAGCCTGCTCGCAAGCATGTTTCCATTATGCGTATGCCCCGCAAAACTGACCTTGCAGCTCAACGCCATGCCGTGCTGTTGACCTGCACGTAGAGGCAAACATGTGAGAAGGTATAGCGAAGTCACGTTCCCCACGGCCAGCGCCAGTGGACTTAGCGTTTCTTCTGGCCAGCACTGGAAATTGACTGCTGATCAACCTCGAGCCTGTTCATGTTTGTGATCAGTCTCATAGCGCATGTCTAATGTTGTCTCCAGTAAGGACAAGCGGCAAAGGCCGCGGTGCACAGCGACGGCTAGGGTTGAGGTGCAACAGCTGAGCTCGGTATTACCTTGCAGCCTCTCTGAGATATCTAAGACTCTCTGAGTTGTCTGAGACTGAATATTCACTAAGCGCTCGGGCTGCCGTCACACAGGAGTGATCGTCACTATGCGTGGCTGCCGCAGTAACGGGATGGTCAGCTCGCTGTGCAGCAGCGAAGACCTCTGTCGGTGAGGAACCGAGGAGCCGAGAGAATGTGTACTGTAGAGGTCAGAGCAGTATTGGAGACGTCGACGTGCGAAAATGGCGTCGAAAGGACAGCCCGACCCGGCGAGAAGCCAAGGGTCGTGTCCAAAATGCAAATCTCTCAAACTTTGCTTTTGAAAAGACAGCTTGAACTTCAAGGCAGAGTTCATGTCGAGCTCAGCGCAAAATCTCAACTCACAACACATCCGAGCAGAGCGGTGGCATGTGCACTTCGAGAACAGGCGCAGCCTGATGAGCGTCTCAAGTCTCGACGGCGCCTCGAAATAACCCTCGCATTGCATGAACCGTTGGCATGCATCATCTCACGCCTCGCCGGCGCAGTGCGCCTCTCGTCAAACCCCATACCTACTGCCTCAGAAAATGCCGCCGCGATTGCCCTCGCTCATCATATCAAATTCACCGCTGCCGCCGGCGAGCAGTGCCTCCAGCAGCATCGTGGAAGAGTCCTTGGCTTCGCTGGAGCGGTCCATGCCGCGGGCCGCCTGCTGGATGCCGCGCCAGTCGGGGCGCTCGTCCACGGTGTGCACGTTCTCCAGGTCCTGCGTCAGCTGGTCCTCCCCCTGCGGCGCAACACAGCTACCGTTTCATATGTGTTTCGTTGACCTTGTGCTACGTCTTGGCTGAAATGCTGCATCACGTCGGGATTTCAGAACACACGCCACAAATATCAATTTTGAACCTGGCTTCTCCAGTTGACAACAAGGAGCTTCATGACCGGTGCTATCAGGCAGATGCGCCCTCTCACCGGCACGAAGGGCGGGTTGTGCTCAGGTGTGATCGGCGGTGGAATCTCTCCCACGTCCATAGTGCGCGCCTGCACACAACAGCAGGCCACCATGTACAGTACCCGACTTGTTTGCGAAAAGGTCAATTGAACAATTGAGAGGGGCGCTACAGCATATTCGCCGGGGGTATGTCCATTCTGCAGCAGGGTTTTGAGGGTCGATCTCGCACCTCCTCCGTGACAGACGCTGGAAATGGAAACTCCTGAGACACAGGGAATGGAAGCTCCTGGGAATGAGAAGATCAGGAAATGCTGCACTTGGGGAAATGACAAAGGAGGCAGAGATAGAAGCCACAGAAGGACGCGAGAGAAGAAAGCCAGAGAGAGACCTCATAGCCATCAGCCATCTTGTCGAATCCTGGAGGAAAAAAGCAAAGCCGTCACCTTCTCACGCAGAATGGATGTCTCCACTGTTATGAGCATGCGCAGTTGCACATACAGCGCGCCTTTGACAGCACTGCACGAGACATGCCGATTCGGTGGGTGTCGGACCTGCAGGCTTGTTGATGCGGCCGCTGAAGCCTTCAGGGAAGAAGCAGCCCTTGCCGTCGGGGTCGCCCAGCGTCAGGATGTTGATCAGCTGCTGAGGCGCGCGGTTGAAGGTCAGGCCTGCAATGTGACTGAGAAAAAATTCTCAGGACTCCCCACCGCCATCGTGGCCTGCCACTGGCCATGATGAATGCAGCGATGCACTGAGAAATGCAGCCTCTCACGAGGTTTTCACGCAGCAGCAGCAAAGGCAGCTGCGCTTGCACACCTCGGACGTCAGTGGGGATCATGTTGATGTGCTGATCAGGCACGTTGATGAAGCGCGGGTCGGTGTTGACCAGGCCCTGCGCGCGGAACAATCAATGACCCTCAGCCAGCAGAGGTTCCAATTGGACGCGGCTGGCTTGCCTGGGCCGCAGATCACATGAGTGCATTTTCAGGTCCCGCAACCCAACACTCTGAGCACGAAGCATGCGCAGAGCTCCTGAATTCACATATGAATGGCAGATGTGGAGCCGGACCTGGTCCGTGATCTGCACAATGCCAGTGTGAAGATCTCAGCCGCTTGCTCTTGAGACGTACTATTTCATGCAGGTTAACCTGACGATGATGCATAGACTGCTCGTCAGTTGACACCAACCACACATGTGTTGAGAGGAAACGACAGCGCTACACACCGGCGGGCCATCGAGGCGGTCACGCAGCGCCGATATGCGAGCAAATACCTCCTGCCGCACACAAACATGATCAACATTCATCACATGTCTTGGCTCAGGGAACACTGGGATACAGCAGATTCGCTGAGGCCATAAATTGCTTCTCTTTGTGACACCCGTTTCAGTCCTTGTGTCCGCACCAGGACTGTCTCGTTGAAGGGATGCACGATCTCCCGGCGCCGCGGCCACAGCAGCATGCGCTACAGGAAGAAATATGCATCAGGTCATTATCATGCAGTGCCGTCGTCCAGAGCGAATTGAAACCACAACATCCTGAGTCGTGCGATTGAGACATTCCAGTCAGCTCCCGCACCTCAACAGCAGCAAAGCCAGTGGCCGCAGTCGCAAGGCCGGCGACAGATGTGGATAGCACAGGGTTTGCGAGCAGGCCAGCCAGGCCTTTGTTTCCTGCACAGTGATTGAAGAGATGTACAGAAATTTCCTCAGTGGAGAGTTGTCAAGCGACATGTTGACAAAGGGAACTGCAGCGCACATACCTGTCGCGCCATTCTCCTGCGTCGCAAGCAGTGAGGTCGTTTGATGCTCCACTGGCAGCGCAATATTCAAATGGCAGGAGTGCACAGGCCCAATGTGAGGATTCGGTGATAGGACTGGAAACGGTGCAGCAATCACCTCGAGCGTGAGCATAGCGATCAGGAAGTTGACGTCGTTCTTGAATGGATCTGGGATTGGCAGGAAGCACATGGAGCCTTAAGGTGCAAGTTAGATCAAGATGAAAACCGTGATTGCACGATCATTATTTCCGCCGCGTGAATGTCAATTCGAGGCCAGCTGTGCATGCACGAAGCAAAACCTTGGGCGGCGCACGAAGGTGGCACAGGAAAGCGCCCACAAAGGCACGCGCACCAAAGGGTGCTCCATATTTCATCAGCACCGTCTCCCCTTCCTTGAGCTCGTATGCAGCAGCCAGGAACTTGTTGAAGCCTCCCTCGATGTCGATGACCGGGCAGGGCGCCAGGGACCCAGCCTGGCGGGTGAACAGTGCATGGCCCTGTAGGAGTGGAAAGAAACACTTTGCCGCTGCAGAATCTAGTTATAGATTGGTCCAGGTCGAGAGCACGCTTCATCTCACACCAGGCAGCACGCTGATGCAGCATGAAATGCAATCGGCAGGGGATACCAAGTCCAGTAGTATTCCCTGATACGATGTTCTCAAGAGGGCAGCTGTACTGCCGCTGTTACCTGTTCGGACAGGGCGATCTCCTCGACGAAGGGCCGCACATCCTTCGACAGGTGGGCCTTGTGGACGCCGTGCGGCTCGGGGCCTGTGATGACGTAAATTTGCAACAGCACAAGTTACTCACATACCTGACGCACGATGTAGTCAAGGTTCACCCTGCACATGCAGCTGCAGGATGAAGAGAAGTGAATTGCTCCACAGCGCACCACCAAGACTGAGGTTGTTGAAAAAGCCGTGGCCAAAGGCGCCCCATGTCTGTGCCAAAAGAAGACATAATTAAAGCCGGGGCGACAGGATAGAGAAGAAGACAGCGAAGATGCAAAAGGAACAAATTGACATGAAAGCGAGAGGGAGCTTGAGTACATCAAATTGCCCCTCCAGGCACTCGACGTTGACTGTGATTTCGTGTGCAAAAGACATCTCAGACTTCGTTCTCGCTCGAACAAAAACGGACTTCGAACTGCAAAAAAGGTTCGACGTGACAGCATTGCTCATGCCGATTAGGTATGCACTCGTATGCGATACTGCGCGCGAAAAAGCGTCCTACCAAGGAAGTCGATGATGTCTCTGTCGGTGTAGTCGCCCTTGGCGATCTGAGCACCTGCATTGCACCCGCGGCCGTGCCGGAGCGTCAGGTACTAGGCAATTTGTGGAACATTGGAGCTGCCAAACATGTTACGTACCTGGTCACAACATAGCGACTTATCTGCGACGCAAAAATGCGACCAACTGGTCACAACACAGCCCAGAAACAGGAAGGTGAGAATGCAGCACACCTCGAACCTCGTTGGCCTGCAAGTAAATGGTAGAGTCGTGAGCCTTGTGTCTGCCTGGTGCGTGTCGTCTGGCTCGAATACTTCCAGGGAGGCAGGCACAGCAAGGATACGAGCTCGGAAATTCTGGAAGAGGGAGGCGGAGACAGAACCTGGACGTCAAGCAGGGTCAGGTTGTAGGGGCCGCCCTTGTCTTTAGTGCGCAGGTTTCCCAGCGGCACCAGACCTGACGCAGCAGAACTGAAGCGGAAAGACGTGAAAGCAGAGCAGCATCATCTTGTTATTGCGCAGCAACTGCACAAGTCATTTTGACACACGCAATTGAAGTTGCCGCAGGACGGAACGGTGTACATCTATGCATGGGAAAACGCAGTTCAAGAAACAGCACGTGTCAGTGAGCAGAGGCCACGAAATCGCACCCTGGCCGGGCTCGAAGGGCTGGCAGTGTGAGCCGACTGCCAGCAGCGCCGCCGCAAGAAGCAGCACTGCCGCCTGCCGCAAGACACATGTTCTGCTAGATGCGATGAATCATACATGGCTTGAAACGCCGATATGCAGTTCTCCGAGGCATATGTTGGGCCACGAAACTCGATTTTGGAGGAGCGCTGGGGACGTGTCTATAACTGCCATACTGCCACGCCGTTATGGCATCATGGACTTGCGCTGTGCATCATGGACTTGATGAATGTTCCGGTGGAGGAGTTTATCACAATCTACTCGATGAATCAATATGAATGCGCACCTTGCAGGCGAGCCTCATGTTGACGACAACGCTTGGAAGTGGTTGTTGAATCAGGAGCGTAACAACTCACGTTGCATCGGCCATGAAAAACAACCTCGGATGACAGCAGGTGCCACTCAAGGTCAGTCAGGCAGCATGCACATCGACAGCGACTCAGTCGAGCGCAGATTTATGCATGCGATGCTGTCCAAGGTAGTTTGTTTGTCCTCATGTGCTTGGGCATACTTCCTCAGCAACCGGAATGCGTGCGGCCTGTTCCACCTCGGAGCTGGTCCTGCTAGGTGTTTGTGCTGTAAGTGTTTCAAAGGACCAACCTTCAGCTGGGCTTCTGAGTCAGAGGCAATATTGCATTAATGTCGTTTCTTTTGAGCTCAGAGAGGTGTCTGAAGCTGAACGGCACCTGAATCCACGTGCGAGCCAGTTCTCGGAACGGATCTGAGATCTTGAAGGGTCGAAGCGAACTCTGCAACGATTCTCTGCACAACTTAGTGTCAGACTGACATGCCTACGTAGGTATACCGATCCGCCAGATTTTCCGTCGCGGTGCCCACTATCCCTGAGTAAGCCTTGCCAGGCTGTGGTAGATTGCAGCTTTGTAATATTTCTTTGGGCGGTCCTCCTCGATTGAACACACGAGCAACGATGGCCGCTGACGACGCCCAGTCCGGCAGTGTGTTCAACTAGATGTTTGACCCTCTCTGGACTTCGGCCCTGCCAGGGGCCTCCCGAAGTCCAGAGAGGGTCAAACATTCAGACAGTGTCTGAATGCCAGGCCAGCTCACTGCACGGCTGGCTTTCAATGCGGCAGGATCCTCACACCGCTCTATGGCACCTGCTTGACTGCAGCTACAGCATGCAAGAGGCGACTGGCATGCCGGCACGTGCAGTGGAGCGTCAACTTTACTGGGTCGCGCTGCTGATCCGACAGCTGCTAATCGGCCCTGCATGCCTTGTGTGTCTGGAGCGCTGCATGATGAAAACCCCAGGCCACGTTATACCAAAAGATCGCGAGGAGGGAGTCCTGCCGCTTGCGTGCACTGCATTCCTGTCTCCCGCCACCGGCGTGCCGCTGTCATGAGACAAATGCGCTGCCATCGATTTGCACATTGCTGGGAGATCTGCTCGGAAAGTAAATCGAGGAAAGGTTGGGCATGTGCATAGAGCCATGGTGGGCAGGCTCACCTGTGCTGTTGACACCACATTCTGTGATTACTACCGCAGATCTCGGACTCAGAATTGCTGACAGCGGGACACCCGCTTCAGAAACCTCTCCGGCGATGCCGCCGCCGCTCTGGCGTCGGCGCTGCACCACTCTTGACGCAGGCGCCGTGCCTGCACTGGTGATGGGGCTGCTTGCTCCAAGCGCGCATGGATGCAACGAGTCACTTGCAGACGCTCTCCTGCCCACACTGCCTGCTATCGCCAGGTAAACACTGCCGGGCTGCGTCAGGCAGGCAGATGCGCCTGATCACTATCAACTTTAGCATGCCGCAAAATGCAGCGCATTGACACAAGGTTTCAGCAGGGTGCAAGCGCTTTGAGATTCTTAACATACGTTGTGCTGCCCTAGGGCTCTACAAGGATTTGCAGTGGAGGGTGTAGAGCTCTACACCCTCCACTGCGAGGCCTCGCAGGTGGAATGCCCAGGTGGATGCTCTAGAGCTCTAGGGCATCCACCTGGGCAGTCCACCTGCGAGGCCTCGCAGGTGGACTGCGGATCAAGCTGTTGGGTCAGCCCGCAAGATGCACGGCAATGCCGCAAGCGCTGTGGTGGGTCGGCTGATCGACGCAGCAGCCGAGCGGCTAAATCCGGCGACGCCGCAGCGATGGCACAGCTGGAGCAGGGCCAGCTGCAGAGGGATGTATGTCAGCTGCTGAAAGCTGGCCTGGCAGCGTACAGTAGCATGCCAGAAGCCGCCTCGCTGCCATAGCTTGCCAGCACTGGCTGGCTAATGATCGCAGCCGCCTGCGATTCAAGCTGGCGCCAGCAGCAGCGGCAGCTGCACTTTCGACAGTGCAACTGGCGACGCAGGCCTTGCCGCTGCTGAGGGATACCGCAGGCGGCGGCCTGCTCAGCTCGTGAGCAGCACTGCAGTGAAGCTCATGCACCACTCAATACTGCCAGATGATGCTCATCATTTGAGCAGCCCTGCTGCACAGCATCGTCGCACAATGCATGCATGCGGCAAGTACGTGGCACGTTTACTGCTAGTCCGCAGGCCACAAACTTTCAACCTGCCACGCAAGGTGCGCGCCTTCAGAATACACCCGCCTGATCGTTAAGCAAAATGTGGACAGAGCGTTCCAGAGGGCCACCGCCACCAGAGTTCGAATCCTCAGAGTCTTCACAGCATACCTGCCTGCAGGTCCTGCCCGCAGGCATGCTGAAGCACAGCGCCGATGGCCGCATCGCGTACACCGACGCCGACAACCGTCCGACGTAGCCTACGTCGGACGGTTTTCCCACCGAAGAACATGTTCTAGTAGAACATGTTCTTCGGTGGGAAAACCTCTCATCAGCTTCACAGCAATCGAGTCATATGCAGCAGTTGTGCACCGCCTGTCCTGCATTTCTGCAGGCATGGCCACTGACGATATACGTACAACCATGGAACCATGCAAGTCTGCACTTGCAAGTTTGCTGTGCGGTCGTTCTACCGACCACACTCTCCAACCACCGATCATGTCCTCTGCTGCACAGAGACACGCATCCTGGATGTCCGCGACGACCTGCCACCGAAATGGTGCGCATACACAACAGCTGCCATCTTTGTTTCCTTTGTTCCTTGACAATGGAGGTAGCCGCTGCGTCGCATGCCGCAGTGTTTCGACATTGCGCAATTCAGTCCGATCATGCACCAGGGCAGCAGACCAGATTGAAGGCATGACCTGTGGTGCAATGCTGCTGCAGGGCCTGCCGGGCAGGTCCAAGCGGACCGACAAAGTTCACTCGCGCATGTGACAGTCTGACCACCATTGCAGCGCTGCAGACAGATCAAGCATGCTGCGTTGAAGCACCAATGGGCCAGCATCACGCCTTGTTTTTGCACGGAAAATGAAGCTGCTATTAGGATGACGCCCTGGTGCAGGTGGAAATCACTTATGCAGAAGGTCGCAGACAGGCATGGCTGGAATGAGTGCCGCATCACGAATGCATCATCAGCAAAGTTGCATCGGAGACGAAGTGGAGACAGCGTAAAGTCATTCTGTCTCAAGAGCGCATCAAATGCCACATGCTTTTCAATAAATACCTACATGGCACAGCCGGACAAACACATGTTCAATGGCAGCATCCGCTGCTGCACTACGCTCCTGTGGGTTGAGCACGACTTTGCGCCAAAAACAATCCTGGTCTGAAAGGCTCGCGCAGGGCAGCACGCATGCCTATCACTCAGCACTCTTCTGGTGGCTGCTATCCCACCACCTAACGAAAGGTGCACTGTGCAAGGTGTCGCAGTTCCCGAAAGCAGCCTCCATGCAGCACTTCGATCCAGGAACGCCATTGCTGCCTCCCTGCTCCTACTGCAGCATGGCGTGGCCAATACGTTCAGCCGTGGGCGGCCAACAGGCATACGATCTGGGAGAGCTCTGAGCATGGCTGCTGCCTGCTAGCCCTCATTGCCACATAGTGCGGCCCCTCAGCCGCGCGCTGCCACGAGCGCGGGCGCACGCTCCTGCAGGGCGCGGAGCGCCAGCGCGGCCGCCTCGTTGGCAGACACGCCTGTGGCCCGGATTCGGGTAAACTCCGCCAGCAGTGCCGCCTGGAACGCCGCCTGCAGAGCATGTGGAATTGATGTGTAAGAACTCGTCATTCAACAATGACATTTGCACCGCCTGCCTGTTGACGTTGCAATAACTGTTATTCGCCTGATCATTTTCGCCGCGAGATGAACTTGCTCAAACCGTATTCCACTTCTGTGCAGCATCGGGAAGACCATGCTGTCCTCGTGCTGTCTTCCCAAGTGGTGTAGAGCTGACTCAAACCAGAGGCAAGCGGAATGCAGCACCTGAGCCTGGTCTGCGGAGGCGGCTAGGTGGGGCGCACTCGCGGCCGCCATGCCGCTGGCGCGCGCAGCCGCCGCTGCACCCGCCGCCCGTGCCGCGTCAAGCGTCGCCTGCCCCGCCTGCGCCGACACCGGGGCTTCCGTCGGCGACGCCGCCGCGCCTGCACCGGCCCTCGGCCCCGCTGCAGGCGTCTCAAATTTCAGCGCAGCCCGCACAGTGTGCGGCGCCTCGCTGTGCTGCGCGCCGGGGCCGCCGCCGGCCCGGGCTGGCGGAGCAGCGGTCTCCGGAGACGCCAGCGACAGCCCAGCGGTCGCCGCAGTGACGCTGGGGCTGCCGCCGGTCGGCGGCAGACGCTCCATGCCGGCCGCCGCCTTGCGCGGCGTCGGCGGCAGCGCCGGCGTCGCGGCGGCCGATGGCGTCGCCGCAGGCCGCGGAGCGCTGGTGGGCGGCGATGAGCCGATTGCGGCTCCGGCGGCGCTCAGCGCTGCTGGTGCGGCACGGCCGGCGGCCAGCGTCACGTCCTGTAGCGCCTCCGGCTGCGGGTGTTGCCGCGTGACCGCGTGCTGCACGGCAGGAACAAGCCACACTTTTAGTGAGGCCGACCTGTTCACGACGTTCTGGTCGTCGCAATCTCACAGCAACCTCTCAGAGAGCGCTCTGCAGGCTGTCGATGTCTCTCATACGTGACGCTGCAGCATACAACGATGCAGCGACTCTGCACATGAACTATGTTCCCTGTTTTGCAGCTCGTGATCTGTCGCGCGCAGCAGCAGCTGTGGTCGCCTCTGCCACAACCTACGTGTGCTACTCGTGCCTTACTCGTGCCTTGCATACCTGACCTTGTGCTGCTGGCGGAAGTGTGCACACAAAGCACTGTGCTGAGCACAATTCGGGGAGATGCTCAGGTCCTGCACACAGGCGGTGCAGCAAAATATAGAAACCTGGTGCTGCATGGGCGTATTGATGCCCATGGCATTCTCGCGGCTGGCCATCATCGGCGCGATGGACTGCCCGAAGGGCGTCGCCAGCACCTCCGCCGGCAGGCTGGTGATGTGCGGCGGGATGCCTTCGCCCGTCAGAAAGGTGGCAAGTTCATCGCTGAAGTTGTTGCACTGCAGTTTCAAAACGGTCAAGTTGGTAATAAAGCTTTCAAATTCACGTTAGACATTGCCTCCATCAGCAGGGCTGTTGATGAGTGGTCGGGGCGAGGAGCAGAAACACAGACATGCATGCGCTGAGACGCTGTGCTGCAGGGCAGGCGGGAGACGGTCAGGGCCACAGCAGACGCGCACGTTGTGGTGGAAGAGGTTGTACGCCTCGGGGCTGAAGCGTTCGCTGATGTCCACGAGGAACTGCTGCCGCACGTCCCTGTCCAGGTATGTCGTCCTGCAGCAGCAGAAGAATCGATGAAAACAGAGCCTGCAGTGGAGTTTGTTGGGTGACTGGCGCCGAAATGTGCACTCGGGGCCCGTCTGGCACGGATGTTCGAGAGGCTCATGCTGCCGCATGCCGCAGGTACGCAGCACCTTCAAGTATGAGCCATTGCGACCTACCCAAGGTCCAGGACCTGTATGGGCCGGCCGTAGGGCGTGTGCCCTGGAACGGCCTCCTGGATGCCGCCGCCATAAAAGTGCTCGACGCCGCCGACCACCACTGCCGTGTGGTATATTGCCTCGATCTGTGTGCAGAGCGTCAAGACAGTAGTATTGCCTCCCCATCTGTGTGTAGAGCGTAAAGCCAATAGTATCGCCTGGAAGGCTTTGCAGAGTACCCTCAAGGAGCCTGGAGTATACCCTCAAGGAGCACAGCGTGAATTATAACCTTGCCGTTGCACAGGAGGAGAGGCGCCGCACCCGTTTTCCCAGCAACATTGGGGACAGCTGCGCAGCCAGACCGTTGCTGCAGAATATAGAGGTGCGTTGTCAGTGACCACCTATGTTGCTCGATCGAAACACGCACAGCACGTGAGGTGCCAGTGCACATCCGCAAACCATGTGATTCCTGCTGTTCGCACCTGAGGTCGTAGACATAGAGCTGCACCTTCTCGCCGTCGCCTGCCATCACAGCGGCTCTTTACTTTGCTGTAGGCAGCAAAGAGTCCAGTTGAATTGCGCCGACAAAGCGACTGCCGGGCCCACGCCTTCGTGTGATACCCAATTGTACTTCGACCACAGTACACTGCGCAAATGCAATTCTGTGCCGCAGAAGCTTCTTGGCGCTCTAGGAAAAAGTAAGCATTACGACTCGACCAGGGGGATTGTCCAAGACTCCAGAACGAGGAAGGGGGTCTGAAGTTAGGGGTCAATCTAGAGCCTTATCGCACCTAAGCGTAGAGCGGCAGGAGTTAAAAACCTCGCGGAACCCACATCATCTTGCTGACCCTGACTAAGCAAGTACTTTAAGCCACAACTTGCGACCACACCTTATCGGCCAAGTGTGAGGGAGCTGCACGCCACAGATCGGCACACCGCACGCGACCCTGTCGTAGATTTGCGCATCGGCAAACGACATAATGTCCGCCCAGGTGCGGCGGCCTGCTGTGATCCAGGCGCTTGGCTGTGTGCGCTGCAGCGGCGCGCGTGTCGTGGCGACCTGACCTACCTGCTGTGTGTGCGCGCAGACGTGTTACCGCACCGCCCCGATGGCGTCCGCATCGGGCCTGCAGCGACCAGCACCAGCAAAGGTGCATAATCTGCGCACCTGATATAGCCTCCTAACTGAGGCCACAAGCACTGGGATGCCACTGGGAATGGGCAGCCCCGGCACGCAGTGCTGGCGATGCTCGGGAATGTACAATGGGATCATCGGGACGCCAAAAGTCGACGTCTGCCCCCGGACACGGGCTGGGACGAAGTTTTGCCCTGGCAGAGTGATCCACTGTGTTCCCCTAATGCATGACCCTGAATCCAGGCGGTGCAGCGCCAGTGATGCACGCCACACAGCCCGCTGCTGCCGAGCAGTGGCCGCCAATACCCTGGGATGCCTCAAGTCTCTGCACATGTGCTGCGGCAGCCGCGCGCACATTGGCATACCCTGCTTAGGACGGTGGCTGCGACTGCCGCACTTCAAGCCAACATGAATTGCACAGCCTGATTCTCCCGCATTTCTTCTGCCGTGGCTGCCGCAGCGCCGACAGAGGTAGCTGCGGTGGCCCAAGCCGACGCGGGCTGGAAGCGGGTGCTGCACCGCGCCCACCGAAATTTGTAGGCCGGTTTCAAGCGGCTTGAATGACCCTTCGTTCCTTCTGCGCCGCAGCACTTTGCGGCAGGCACGCCCCTACGCGCGGCGAGGCTGCAGGCGGTGCGGGCGCAGCGGCATGCGGCGCGTGCCGCGGCGGCCACTGAGACCCTCCCCCGGCAGAAGGTGCCGCTGGAGCTAGAGGATGGCGACCTGCCGCTCAACACCTTCAGCCCCAAGAAGCCTTTCAAGGGCAAGGTGGTGTCGGTGGAGAAGATCACGGGGCCCAAGGCCACTGGCGAGACGTGCAACATCGTCATCGAGACGAACGGCGACATCCCCTACTGGGAGGGTCAGTCCTACGGTGTTGTCCCCCCGGTGCGCGCGCTTCCCACTGCACCATCTGCATTTTCGAAGTCACGCCTTAGCATATGTGGCGCAGAGCACATTGATGTCGGATGCATTCCAATCGGAATGATGCAGAGTGCCAATCAACGAAATGTGCAGCCAAAGACGCTTTGCCTGACGGCCCCATACGTCTTTCCTACCAGGGCACCAAGGTCAACAGCCGCGGCAAGGAGATGCCGCACGGCACGCGCCTATACTCCATTGCTGCCAGCCGCTACGGCGACAAGTTCGACGGCAAGACCACGACGCTGTGTGTGCGCCGCGCCACATACTGGGACTCGGAGAAGGTGACTGCGCCTTGAGTCATGAGTGCACATTCATGAAGGCACAGCACAGGAGCAAGAGCCAGGCTGATCTCAGCCGGCTTCCATCAACTCCCCTGGTTGACACCTCGATTCCCGTGCTGAGTTGTTACACGGTCCAGGTCGATGCAATGTTTGTGGAGGCAATGCACACCCAGGATCACCTAGGTGCTCACATGCCCACACTTCGTCGGCAGAACGCTGAGGACCCCGCGAAGAAGGGCATCTGCTCGAACTTCCTGTGCGACGCCAAGCCCGGCGACGAGGTCACCATGACCGGTGCGCCCTGCTACCTGTTCAAGTGCCTCTCCCTGCTACCATGTGTCAAACACAGCACGGCAGCATGGCAGATGTACCCGGCACCATGCTGGATGATGATGACTGTCTAGGGTGTTGAAAATTGAGACGCCCGCTAGCACCCCGGCGCCTGGCGTCACAAGTGTAACCCTCAAACTTCTTGTGGAAATCCCCACAGGCCCCACCGGCAAGGTGCTGCTGATGCCGGAGGACCCCAACGCGGTGTACATCATGGTGGCCACCGGCACAGGCATCGCGCCCTACCGCTCCTTCTGGCGGCGGCAGTTCCTCGAGAACGTGCCCAACTACAAGTGCGCCCCCCGGCTGACACGCATTACTGAACGTCAAGTCTGCTTTTCGATTCGGTACTGAGTAATGGACGTACATGGGCGCATGTGCAAGCCGCTCAGCAATAGACGCTCAGGGCCACATCAACAGCCCCTCCACGAGGTCTTAAAATCAAGACCACTACATCCTGGGTAACTTGGATATCCCGCAGGTTCACGGGCCTCTCGTGGCTGTTCATGGGCGCCGCCAACTCGGACGCAAAGCTGTACGATGACGAGATTCAGGCCATTGCAAAGGCGTACCCGGACCAGTTCCGCGTGGACTATGCGCTGTCGCGCGAGCAGAAAAACAAGTCCGGCGGTGAGTCTCTGGGGTTGATTGAGCATTGAAGTCGCGTCGACAATGCATTCATCTTCAATTCTCACGGCAGCTGTGCAGCAGCACCTGGCGTGATGGTCTGTGCACAGGAGGCACAGGCTGGAGGACGGCCGAAATGCTCCTGCCTGCTGAGTACAGCAGTGGTTCGCACTTGGCTGCAAATTGCGGCTTCAGTTGCCAGAATACTAGGAGGTGATTCCATTTTGTGTCGATGCGCGCAGGCAAGATGTACATCCAGGACAAGGTGGAGGAGTACGCCGACGAGGTGTTCGACCTGCTGGTGGGATTCTAAAACCCCTTCTCAACACCCTTCTCCTGCCCCACCCGGCCCTGCCTAGCAAGAATGCCCTGACACACTCCAACTGCTTCTGGTATCGCCTACAATAACGGCTGTCGCATTGCGTGACCGTACATCATGTTGCTGAGCTTGTATGTCGCCTGGGGTCGATGATGTTACTGATTCGGTCGGTTTCTGCTCGTGCAGGACAATGGCGCGCACATCTTCTTCTGCGGGCTGAAGGGCATGATGCCCGGCATCCAGGACATGCTGCAGCGGGTGGCCAAGGTCAGCGCCTCCCCTTGTAGCCGCTCAACCCTTTGCAGTTACAACTCGCCATTTGGGTGGTCCTGCACCTGGCATGCCGGCGGACTGCTGCGGCTTTGGAAGAGCTCAAGGTAGCCCCGGGCCTAACTCAGCAGCCGTATGTGGAGGCTCTATCCTGTTCATGTTTCAGCTGGTGCCCGACCTTGACGCTTCGTTTGTCACCGCTGCTGCAGGAGAAGGGCCTGGAGTGGGAGTCGTTCTTCGAGAAGGTGCGGCACCTGAACACCACAGCGCCGCTGTGTATCCACGTCCCTGGCAAAGTTGCCTTGTTGCTGCTGTTCGCCACGATGTGCTATGTCTGCCCAAGACTCGTTGGACACAGTCTTGTTCAGCCCTGGCTGACGTGTGTTGTGTCACCGTTTCGCCTGCAGCTCAAGAAGAACGGTCAGTGGCATGTGGAGGTGTACTGAGCGGTGCGCGCGCTCGGTATTCAAAACCGGCGGCCGTGGTTGGGAGGCCATTACAGCGCGGCGTCTGCCACGGCAGCAGCATACGCTGCCGCCTGCAGTCTGCAGTCTGCAGCAGCAGCAGCAGCCGGTGCAGATGAGCGCCATAAAGGGCAGCAGGCGGAGCACAGGCAGAGCTTCTGCAATGTGCGCCCAGTGATAATTGCAAATTTCGCCGCTCGTGCAGTGGCGCACACAGGTTTAGTCGCACATTGCGTGTCATGCGTATTGTTGGCAGTCATCCTGTCCAGAAGGTTCCTGTCAGCAACCTCTTGAGGGAACATACTTCGCCAGTCAGTACCAAGGTAGATGCCGCAACGAGACGTCGCCTTTCGTTTCATGATCCCAGTTCGTTGAAAGGCCAGACTTTTGACTAGACCGTTGCCAGGGGTTGGCGTTTCCCAGCTTCTTGTTGCTTGCTCGTAACATCATCATTTGCGCACCAAAACAACAGCTGTAAGCTTGCTGTTGGTGCCACCCAGACTCGGCTGCAGCAGCGACAGGGCTTGCCCACCTGGAAGGCCACCGCAGGATCCTGCTGTGCAGCAGCGCTGAGACGAACAAGGTTGCAGCGACACAGAGACGCATTTTCAGTTTCAAGGCCATGGTCTTTTGTGGGGCGCGAGTGATCTTTATAGCGAAAGACAGGGGCGACCCATATGCCCGTCTTAAGGCATCTACGCGACCGTTCCGCACTCTCGCCGGTGGCAGGTATGCACCGGTGTATATGCTGTCATTGTGTGCTTTGTGGACTGATTGCTGAAGCGAGACACCAAGGGCGACCTGTCACAACATGTTCTGACTCTGTGACCAAGCACACATACCTGGCACTGACCTCGCAGGCTGACACGATCGCGGGTCTGGAAGATGCACGATAGCATCCTGCAACGAATGTCAAGCCCTTTGACTCCGGCCACTGTGCTCAAAGGCCAAAAGGCCCGCTGAGCCAGCGACACATGGACCCTGCCGCAAGGCACGGCGGCGGCAGCTGCAATAGCACGCCAGCGGCACCGACCAGCCACTGTGAGCAGCAGCAGCCTTCGGAGAACGGCATCGGCCGCCTGCAGGGCGACCAGCCGCGGCCATGGCAGGCCGCCTCTCCGAAAGACGTCGGTGCACGGTGCCGCAGCAGCCACCACAGCAGCGACGACCGCAGGACTGGTCCAGGCTTGGCTGGGCGGCCCGGGAGTGATGCCAAGGGCCAGCCTGGCGGCAAGACCGCAGCAGACAGGCCAGACGCCCACAGCAGGCGTTACACCGGCGGATTTTACCGACCTCCTGGTAGTGGCTCCGACCATCCTGCCCAGAGCCGCAGCGGCGAAGTCGACCGGCGGGAGCGGCCGTCTGACCGCCGGCCTGCATCAGCAGGGGCGCCGCAGCACGCCGCAGAGCCAAATCCCCATCAGCTTGTCACCAGTCCTGGCAGCCTTGAGCTGCGCCTCAGCGGCCGCGGCGCCCAGCCGAGGCTGCTCCAGCCAGCCCATGGCAGCGAGCGGCGCAAAGCCAACGGCATCAGCGCGGCAGGGCGTCCCCGGGAGCGTGGCGATTCCAGGGAGCGCGACGCCGATGGCAGGCGGCGCTCAGAGCCTAATGACCGGGACCGGCCGCGATCGGGCTCCCGGCAAAACACCGGCGTCGCTTGGCGGCGGCATGACGGCCAGCCTGAAGGCCTGCAGCCGGACAGCCGCCGTCCCGACAGCGGCCGGGACGGCAGGGCAGCCAGCGGCCACGACTGGCAGCACAGCGATCGTCATGCTGACCAGCGAGAGGATTGCGACGATCGCCGAGGCCAGGAGCCGGATCGGCGCCACCACCCGAGCTCGCGGCACAGCGAGCGCAGCCGCGAGCGGGAAGCGGCCGGCAGGCGCGCCCACGACAGCGGCGCGCGCGCCTCCGGCGACCGCCTGCCGCCGCCGCCGTCGCGGCCAAGGGACCGCGCTGTCCACGACGCAGAGCAGCCCCGCAGCCGCTGGCAGCCGAAGGCAGGCGCCGGCGGCCGTTCAGGCGACGAGTGGCGGCCAGCGCAGGCAGGTGGCAGCGCGGCCGAGCGAAAGCAGCCCAACAGCAGAAGCACATCGCCAGTCGGCGATCGCGGCCCGCCGCAGCAGCTGCTGGCGCGCCGGGGGCGGCGACCAGCCGGCATGGCGGCGGCGGCGCCGACGCCTCCGCTGGCGGCCTTGGCCCCAGATCCTGCTGCCAACAATCTGTGCGTCAAGTGCGGCCGCACCGGGCACTGGAGCCGAAAGTGCCCCAACGCCGCGGTGCTCAAGGCCGCCGCCAGCACAGACGACAGCGACTCGCACGACAGCAGCTCCCTGGAGTCGGGCAGCCCGCTGGCGCGTGGGCCGCCGCCGCGCCGCAGCAACGCCGCCGCGAATCCAGCGGTGAATCCGCCGCCGATCGCCGCCGCCACTGCGCTGCCAGCTGGCCGGGCGGCGGCAGCTCCGCCGCTTGCTGCTTCTGCTGCTGGGGCGCCTGGCAGCACGTCGGCCCGCCGACAGCCCGCGGCCATTGCCGCTCCAGCTGATGAGCCTCGTAGCAGCACGGCGGCCCGCCAGCAGCCCGCGGCCATTGCCACCCCCGCTCGGCGGCCGCAGCCGTCGGCCTCGGCGGCAACTCAGGCTGGAAAGTCGGAAAGGCAGAGCCTGCGGCAGGCCTCTGTCTCGCAACCACCGACGCCAAAGGCGGCCGTGCCACAGGCGGCGCTGGCACGAGACCGCCCCTCCCTGCCTGGGCAGCCCGAGCTGCCATCTACAGCCCAGCATGCAACGCAAACAACAGTGCAGACGCAGCCGCCGTGGCAGCTGGCGCCGCCGAGCGAACCGGTGGCTGCGCCGCCGCCGCCGCCGCCGCCGTCGCGTCCGTCGCGCTGGGGCGCATCTTCCATCGTGCAGCCGCGCCCGCCTCCCAGTGTGCGGCCCGGCATGGCCCCACCTGTGTGGCTGCGACCGACACCGGCCGGCCCGCTAACGGCGATCCCGGCGGGCGCGCCATGGGGCGGCATGCCGCATCCCCTTCAGCAGCCGCAGCCTGGGCCCTTCACCACGGGCTCCCAACAGCCTGGCTCGAGCGGCCTGCCGCCACCGCAGCGCCTCCTCGGCTGCAATGCCGGCGCCGGCAGGTTGCTCGATGCCGCAGGGCCGCCAGCGGCCAGCCCGCCGGCGCTCCAGCATAACAGAGTCAGCAGCCAGCCGGCCGCCACTGCGGCGCCGACGATGATACTGCCGGCGGCAGTCCGTGCGGCTGCCTCCCTGGCGGCCCCGCTGGGGCTTGCGCTGCAGCCGGCGGCGCCAACAGGCATTTTGGCTCCTCCCAACTCGCCCGCGCGTCGGGACACTCCCCAGCCACAGGCAGTCGGCGCCGCCGCCGGCGAGCCAGCTCAGTCGACGGCGGCGTCTGCCCCTGCCTCGCCTCCGCCAGCGCCCGACGACTCGCCGCCGGCGGCGGCGGCTGCGCCCGCTGACAGCCTGCCGGCAACTCTGCTGGCGAGACATTCGGCTGCCTTTGGGGCAGCTGCACCATCTGCTGCGGTTACTGTGGCCGACTTCGAGGTGGGGCTCGGATATGTGTAGGAAGCCTGGCCTGAGCAAACAGTCTCAATGACCGCTGTCAGCACATGCACTCTTCCAGCAAGCAGGGAACCACTCCAGTCACGCGAGGCGGCTTCACCTGGCAGCTGTGCACATCCAGCAGCAGGAGAATGACACACATGCAGACGTAGCGAATACTTTGCGTTAACACTACAGGTTTCAAGCCTGTTGCAAGAACCTGAGCAAAAGCTGCACAATATTGCACGCCCTGAACCCGCCTGGCGCATATGACCACGTGGGCATAGCCATGTAAATCCAACAAACAAGGACTCGGTCCCTTCGTTCAATATCAGTATCCGCCTACTGTTCTGCAGCACCCGCTGGGCGCAGATGACGACATGCACATGAGCGCGGCGGACACGGCACTTACGATTCAACATTTCAATAGGTTTACTGCAGATGTTGAGGTTTCTGTCTCCCCTACCTGCACAGGACCCGCTGGGTGCGGACGACGACATGGACATGAGCGCAGCGGATGCGGTGGCGCCCGGCGGCGTGGTGGCCGCGGCGCGGGAGGTGTGCGAGGGCGCCCGTCAGGCGGCGCTGCACGCGTGCGCTGGCGCACAGACAGCTGCCCAGGCAGCCACCGCAGCCAAGGTGGGGAACTACACGATTCAATAAGGTGTTCCTGCTTATGCAGAGTCGCATTCGCATGGGCAGTTGCCTGTCTCCACACGGCGCTGCACGCACGCGGCGGCGCGCAGGCGGCCGCTCAGGTAGCCACTGCCGCCGAGCTGCGCTCTCATGTATGAGAGCGCACGAAAAGACACTTCTTGTGGCTCGTGTACTTGAGCTGGAGACAAAGTACTGCACACAAGAGCCAAACACCTGAGCTGTATCGTGTTTTGAGGTATCTTGTCGCTGTATATATTCAAAAGAGTGTAGCAGGAGGCGGCCAGGATACTCGGACTGGGGCCGGATCGAAAGCTGCTCCTGGCACACAGTGGTCTGCTATTGTTTTGCGGGTGGCAGCCAGCTTCCACCGCGTCCTGTCCGCTCGCTCTTTCACTCGTCTTGCCTTGGATAAGCATTCACAAAAATGCAGCCGGCATGGGACTGAGACTAGGACTCTTTTTGCCATTACCGCAGGAGGCGGTGGCCAAGGCAGAGCAGGATCATGAGGCGGCAATCACGGCCGCGCAGCGGCATGGCCGTAATTCGCTGTCGGAGCCCGCGTGGACGTACAACGAGGCCGGCGGCAGCGCGCGCGGCCAGCGCGGCCCCTTCTCCCTGTTGCAGCTCATCGCCATGCTACGCGGTGCGCATTACGCATGCTCTCGGACCCGCGTATGACCATTGACTTGCCCGTTGCTTGGAACGTACCTACAGTGGCACTGCGCAGCTGCCGCTTAATTGTAGCTCATCGCCACGCTGCCGCCACAGTGCCTCTGCACGCAGGCCACGCCATCGTAAGGGATTGTGCAGGCTTGCCTGTCCCCTTTCATGGTATGGCTATCGTGCCTGGGCATGGCAAGGCGTTGAGCTCTGGTGTCAAACTCATGGTTAGTCACCAATGTTTACACATAGCTTGGCCAAAGTCTTGTCGTTATGGCGCAGATCCGGAACACGTGGTGACGGGGGCGGTGATGATCCACGACGAGGAGGAGAGCCAGTGCCTCACGCTGGGGCACGTGCTCGCACAGTTCCCCATCGCCGTCGCCACCTGGGACCGGCGCGCCCGCGTGGGCGCCGCGGCCGCCGTCGCGGCCGCTGACGCTGCTGCCGCCGACGCCAAGGTGTGTTTTCGAATGGACCCTCTTGCACTGTTCGAAACGGAGACAGGTGGAAGATATAGTTTGGGTCCATCCCGTGTGCCCACATTGCGCTTGACGCAATTGCTCGAGTCTTCGTAGGCAGAACCAGCGTGCTTTGTTGGTGGCTTGTTCCACCACTGCCTGGTCCGGTCTATCAGAACACCCTGCAGGGCTGCCACGGGCCCACCCCGTGCTGATCGTGGGCATGGCGTCTCTCTTTCTGGTGCCTGTAGTCCTCGCATAGCTCATCCTGCAATGTGGATGCAGTTCCGCGAGGCGGCGGCGCAACACGAGCTGGCAAAGGCCGCGCTGGCGGTGGCGCACCTCGGGCACGCCCGCTGGCAGACTGCCGTCGCCGGCAGCAATGTCGTCGGCGGCGGCGGTGGCGGCGCGGCCGCGGGCTTGACGCCATCAGAGCTGCAGACGCTGCTGAAGGCCGGCCAGCTGCAGGTGCGGAATTTGACAACAGCAGGAGCAACACCCCAGCGGTCTTCCTCTTGTTGCCCCTTTGCTCATCAGTTCACTTAGTCAGGCTCTGACGCTCAGGCCGGCACCCGTGAGACCCGAGGCGGCCGTCCTTTTACTGTCTTGCCATCGTCTAACGGACGCGCCGCACCTATCTAACCCGCAGGACTCCCGGCCGCTGCAGCGCTGCGGCGGCGGCGCCGGTAGGAGCGCGCGCAATGTGGTGGACGAGTGGCGGGATGCGTGCGAGGCAGCATCCGCCAAGTCATTTGCGGGTGCGCTGCTGTGTGCGTTGTCAGGTGCAGGTCAAGCCTCTTCCTGTAGCCAGCTGACGTGTGTCAACAACCGCCATGCAGGCTATTCTGCAGCCCAGGATCTCGTGTGCAATCGACTCTTGGCTAGGTCGGCGTCTCGCACCGGGACCCTTTCTTGCAGTTCGTTCTCCCGTGAATCACTGCTGATGCTCTCTGCAGCGGGCAACACGCCGGAGGCGCCGCCGCCGCAGCAGGCAGCGTCGGCGGAGGTGCCGCCTTTTGGGGAGGCCACTTCCTGTTGGACCTGGGTCAGCGACGACGGCCAGCAGCAGGTGATGCCGCCTCCAGACTGGTCCCCGCTGTGTTACTCTGGCTTTGCAGAGCAACGCTGCCTTGCTGCAGCGTCACAGAACTGTGGTGCTCACAAGGAATTGCCGTAGGGCAGTGCTCGCTGCTGATGCGCAGCTGCCCCCGTCAGCTGGCGACGCTTTCCCCACAGGCTGCCAGCGGTGGAAGGCTAGCAGGCAGCAGGTGGTTGCGCCGCTGTGCTGCCAAATACAACTTACCTATTCACCGATGGTTTCATAACGCCGAGGCCTGTGCCCTTTCGTGCAGGGACCCTTCAGCCTGTCGCAGCTGCGCGGCTGGGTCGCGGCCGGCGATCTGCTGCCCGACATGCCGGTCCAGCATTCGGCGCAGCCCGGCGGCGCGGCGCCCGCCATGACCATCCGCCGCGCCATGCAGGCGCACGCCGCGATGGCGACGCAGCGAGCGGCGCGCGCTGCGCCGCACGTCCGCCGCATCGGTGCGAAGCTTCTCGAGGTTTCGAACATAGCAAGCACGAGGCAGCTCCCTTGTTTTCCACAGTGTGAATGTATCCCGGAGCGTGGCAAGCTCGGCGCTTCGAGAGCTCTTCTCTTGCTCTGCCTCATCAGCCGGCGGCATGATTAGATCAATGGTGCCGCACCGCCTGCAACAGGCAAGAAAGACGGAGGCGGTAGATTCTACAAGCAAGTTACATGTCAGCATCTAAATTTTTAGAGACTCCCCCGACGGCATTCTCCTGCCTGCGACAGTCGAAAAGCTGGCGCAGCAGCTGGCGGAGGCGGTGGACCTCAAGCACAAGCGCGTGTTCCTGGACCTGCTGGACGTCGCCGTCAAGCGCTATCTGGCGGCGCCGCGGCCCACCGCAGCCGCCGCGGCTTCAGCACTTACTGATATGGCGGCGGCGGCAACGCCCGTTAGCGGCAGTGGGGCAGCCGATGTGCAGCATCAGCAGCAGCAGCAGCAGCAGCAGCAGCAGCAGCAGCAGCAGCAGCAGGGCGGCGGGCGAGTGGTCAGTGCTCCGGCGGTGCTGCTGCCTCCGCCGTCGGCACTCGCAGCGCCGGACATGCAGCTGGTGCGGGCGGCCTCGATGCCGGCTCCGGCAGCAGTGCAGGGCTCGGGGGGAGCATCCAGCGGCGCGGCGCCGCCGAGCCTGGGAAGTGTGCCGCCAGACCTCACTGTGGCGGCCGCGGCGGAGCTGGCAGCTGCGGTGTCCACGGCAGAGCCGGAGGGCACGCCTCAGGCTGCTGGCGGCAAAATGCCGTCAGGAGCAGCGGCAATGGCGGCGTCGGCCGCCGAGGCAGCGGTGGCGGCAGAGGTCGCATCTTGCGGCGCGGCAGACGTGGCAGACGTAGTGGACGCACCGCCGCCGCCGCCACTGGATCTTGCCGACCTGGATGAGGCTCTTGACAGTGCTAGTTCGCCGGCAGCCGCCATAGCGGATGCGGCAGGAGTCGCCGCCTCCCCTGCCGCAGGCGCAGGCGCAGTGTCAAGCTCAGCATCGGCAGCCGCGCAGCCCGCTGCCACGCAGCCGCAGCCCAGAAGCGGACCCGGCAGTCCAGCAGGGCGGCCGCTAGTGCAAGGCGGTCCTGGGGTGCGGCGCAGCGGCCTGCGAGTGCGGCTGCTGGGGGCACAGCCAACGGCGGCGATGCCAGTGCAGCCCGCGGCTTTGCAGCCAGCCGACGCATTGCCGCAGGCAGTGCTCGCCGCACCAGCGGTGCTGCCTGCTGCAGGCACTCCCCAGATCAGCGCTGTTGCCGCGGCTCCTGCAGCCACAGGCGACGCACACGCGGGCGCATCAGCAGCAAATGCTGTCCGGCCACCATCAGGCGCCGCCAGTCCCACGCAGGCCTCGCAGCCGGACAGCGTCGCGGCTGCCCCAGCAGAGTCTGCTGGTGCAACCGCGGCTCAGCAGCAGGAGCAGGCGGTAGAGCCTTCTGCAGCCGCCGCGGGGCAGTCGGGAGCAGTGGCTCCCGTCTCTGACGCCGCGCCCAGCGCCTCGGTGGCGGCAGCAGCAGCGGCAGCAGCAGCAGCAGCGGCGGCAGTGTCCAGCCGTAAGCAGCCCTCGCCAGCCACGGCCAGCAGCAGGCCTGCAGCAGCAGCAGCAGCAGCCCCAGCGCCCGGCAAGCCATCACTACCCCCGGCAAATAGCAGCCCGGCAGTGCAGCAAGCAGACAACAGCGGCGAGTTGCCGCCGGCGGGCGCAGCCGACTCCGATGGCCATGGCAGCGGTCCGGAGGAGGTCGTCACAGCGGCCGCTGACGCCGCGCTGGTGGCCGCTGGTCCGGCCGCGGCTGATGAGCGGGCAGCCGCGCCACAAGTGCAGCCGCTTGCGGAGCGGTCAACAGAGCAGCAGCCGCCAGACAGGGCGGCTACCCAGTCGACGCCGCCGCAGCGGGCCGACGCGGAAGGGCAGTCAGAGGACAACCAGCAGCGGAGCCAGCAGCAGCCACAACATTCGCAGGGCGACAAGCAGCGGAGTCGGCAGCCCGCGCAGCACACACAGCAGCGGGATGGCGATGCGCTCAGCCAGCAGCAGGCGCAGCCAGACAGCGAGGAGCCGCAGAGCCAGCGGCAAGACCAGCGGCAGCAGGATACCAATGGGCTCAGCCAGCCGCAGGCGCAGCCAGGCGGCGAGCCGCTCGCAGCCGGTGGGGAGCCGCAGGACATGCAGCTGGAGCAGAACTCCCCGGCGCGGCAGCCCAACCACTCTGCGTTCTCCACGCCATCCACGCGTGCGTCCTCGGAGGAGGCCTCGCCGCCGACGCCTGCAGCGCTGGCGACACCGCCGCCGCCGGCGCTGTCGCTGGCGCCGTTGGCGGCGGGCATGAAGGTACGGGTTTGGTTTATCTGCGAGAAACATGCTACTTTGAGCGTTTCGCTTGTAGCATCTTGTAGCGTCTTATAAAGTACATGTTCGAAGCGTTCTGAACTGCTGTGGCTCGAACATCCCCAGCACATCTTCACGATCATCCACTCGACTGTGAATGCTCATTGCTGAATGCCGATGTGAAGCCTCCTTGCTGAATGAGCGAGTCGTTGATTGCTTTGCAGGTGCTGAAGTTTCAGCGGCGGCCGGCGACGGCGCAGGCGGATGCGGCAGCGGCCGCGGTGCGCAAGCCGCGCGGGGGCAAGCGGCGACGCGAGCCCGGCGCGACCAAGCAGCTGGTGCTGTGTCCCTCCTGCAACGTGGAGGTGAGCTCCCTGCTTTGCCTGGTGCAGTTGCTGGGATCCACCCTCCAGTGATTTGCGCCCTGTGCCTTGCTGCCGGGGTGAAGCAGCAGGTAGTTCATGCTCCAGCAGTTCGGTGCCCATTTGTCATACGCCAATTCAGATTTTCTCTATGTGGTCTTGAGGTAGCACGTGAAGAGACACGGAAATTCATCTTTGTTGGCAAGGCGGTTGCGCTTTAGGCCAACAAAATGACAGATTGGCGCCGTGCAGTACCTACCTCTATTACTGTTTAGCGTCAATATTACGCGTTGTGTGTGCCTGATTCTCCGTTATATTGCTCTCACACCAGCCTCTCTATTCACAAGGCTGCGGCTGTGTGCACTTGGTGAGGAATGTTCGATGCGAATCTGCTTCAAATCTGCAATCCCCTGATTGACTCTCGCAGATGCCGGAGGCGCGGGTGGCAGGCCACATCGAGTCATGCCTGCGCAAGGCCGAGCTGCGGGCTGACAAGGCGGCGCGGGCGGCGAGGGCCGCGGAGTCGGCGGCGTCGGCCAAGGCGGCGGCGGCGGCCAAGGCCAGGACGAAGGCACAGTCACGCAAGACCGCCTCGCTCCACGACATCTACACGGACACCGGGACATGCGCCAGTCCGGGTGCGGCGGGCACCGGCCGCGCAGGAAAGGGTGCCACATCTAGCAAGCGGTGCCGGCGAGACGACAGCCCAGCAAGTCCGCCGCCGCCGGCGTCCGCAGCAGCGGCCAGCCAGCCAGTCAGCCAGCAGTCGGCGGGCGGCTGCAGCAGCAGCGGCTGGGTCACGGCGTCCGACGCCACGGCGGCAGCGGCAGCCGCTGCCGCGGACTCGGACGCATCAGAGCGGCCGCTGTCAGAGCTGGTGCTGCCGCCGCGGCGCGCGGCCCTGCAGGCCGCCGCCACCTGGAACATGCACGCGGCGGCGGCTGCCACAGTATTGCACACCGGGGGCGCCGCTGCGGCAGCGCCGCCGTCGCAGGGCAAGCGCAAGCGGGTGGAGGGCTGCGTGCCGGCGCCAGGCCGCAGGCGGCTCGGCGGCAGGGATGGCGGCTTCAGCGTCGCAGCTGCAGGCATCTGCGCCCGGGCGCAGCCGCGGCTCGACTCGGTCGCGCGCTCGCGTCAGGTCTGCAGGCGCAACTTGTCGAGCCTGTAGCTATGACTGACTGCTGTTGGGGCTCACCATGGCTGTCTGACTCTGTGCACTGGTCCCCTGCATTACTGTTGTCAGTGCAATCGCATCCACTTGTCGTGCCATGATAGAGCTGCAGACCAAACGGGCAACGCTGGCGGGGTATGAAGGGTAGCGTCGCGGATGCGGGTCACCCTGTGACTCGCACAGACAACACTGTTCCTACACCACCTGCAGGCTCTTGCACCGGGAGTGGCCGCGGCGGCGGGCGCCGCCCCGATTTCCGCCGCGCTGGCAGCCGCCGCGGGCGCTGCCGCGGTGCCGCAGTCCAGGCCGGTGCAGCGCAAGAAGGCTGCCGGGCGGCAGCTGGCGGCGACGGAGGGCATCGCAGACATCGCCGCCTACAGCCGCCTGAAGGTGAGAGGGGCTGAGCACCATATCCGTCCAGAGAAGCAGCACTGCCAGCCGAGGCAAATTGACACAGCGGTTGTACGAATGCGCTTCTCGCTGACAGCCTGGGCAATTCAGGAGTCTTAGCGACCCGAACCAACCAAACATTCTCCAGCATTCTGTGCTCAGCAATGCTCTATTCCGTTTTGTAATGAATTTGTTAGAAAAAAACTCGGAAAACTTCTTCCATGCGTTGCTTCCGCCTCAAAAGCAGGACCAGCCGCAAGAGCGCGGTGTCCATGGGGGGGACCATATCTAATACACCACCCGATTTGCCCGTTGTTCAAACTCCAGATCAATCCGAAATGATTGAACCAAGTGAGCAAGTACCAGTACCTTGCTCCGCAGGGGCGGGAGCAGCCGCTGCGCATCCGCAAGATCCCGGTGCACGCACGGGGCGAACCCACTGATGTATCGTGCAAATCCACTTGCCCATTATCGAGCCACCCTCCTTGATTGGCATTGGCTTCGTCCGCAGGAGCGGGAGCAGCCGCTGCGCATCCGCAAGAGCCCGGTGCACGCGTGGGGGCTGTACGCCACGCACTCCATCCCGCCCGAGGCCTTCGTTATCGAGTACGTCGGCGAGCGCGTCCGCGCCCCACTGGCCGACGTGCGCGAGAAGGTGCACGCGTACTCTGAACTCTACTGATGTCGTTCGCCTCCCACATTCTGTGAGTTTGTGGGTGCCTGGACCCTGGTCCAGGCGACGTGTTCGGGGATCGCCGACAGGAAGAACTGTACACGTTGCAGCGCTACATGGTCTGCCGTGTTTCTGCTGGCTACTGCAACCGAACGAGCTTGCAGCTGCTCGACAAGGCTCGGTTGATTCGCTGTGCCCTAAACCCTTTACAGGCGTATGAGGCAAACGGCCTGGACAGCTCCTACCTGTTCCGCGTCGACGAGGAGTGGGTCATTGACGCCACCGTCAAGGTGCGCACCCTCCACTGCACGACATACTTTGTAAACTACGGCTGCGATCATGAATGTGTGTCAATTTGATGTGATGAAGCAACAAACAAACAGTGCTGTTGTTTGTTACGCTCTCGCTGCAGGGCGGCATGGCGCGCTTCATCAACCACAGCTGCGACCCCAACTGCTACACCAAGATCATTGGCGTGGACGGCGTGCGCCACATCTTTATCTACTCCAAGCGCGCCATCGCCCCCGGCGAGGAGCTGTCCTACGACTACAAGGTGCCCCAAAACCCCCAGTTGCACCTCTGGATGCCGTGGACGTCGAGCCTCCTGACGGCTGCTTCTGCCGATCCGCATCACGAAGCAGCTGCCATGCACGTGCCGTACACAGACTGAGGATCTATGACTCCTCACCCGTACCTGGTGGACCAGGTTCAGCATGGTCCCATTTCTTTCCTGCAGCTTGACTTCAGTCACCATGTCTAAAGTTGGGTTGTGCCAACTGCAGTTCGAATATGAGGCGGATGAGGCGGCGGTGCCATGCCTCTGCGGCGCCCGCACCTGCCGCAAGCGCCTCAACTGAGCGCCCGCAGACGCTGCTGCAACAGGCCACAGGTCGCAGCGGCATGTGGAAACGCGCCGAAGTCCCCCGCGCGGCGGTGCATCTGCTACCTCGCGGCACCTTGAACGTGGCCGGGGGCAGGGTCACGGATCCCCGGTAGTGGCGCGGCCCGACAGGGGCGCGTGCCAGGGACAATTGTCGCCGCCATGGGTGGCGGCGGCGGCGCGCAGCTGCGCCAGGGGTAAAGCAATTTGTCATCGGGATGCCGTATCCAGGGCGGCTGCAAGATGTCGCCATGGCCATTAGGACGCGCAGCGTGCGGCACGTGATATCGCCAGAGGGAGCAGGGGTTGTCTCTTTGTACAAGAAGAATCGCCACGACGAATGTTTTTTGAATGTCGAATCGGTCCTCAGGACGCAATAGGCAAGAGCGCTGAACCAGTGTCAGCGCTTCGCCAGTGCCGTTCTGTCATGAGAGTTTCACTGCATCTGTATTTGACGCAACTGAAGCCCCTGGCTCTGGCTTCTTGATCCATCTTGATGTCGGCTTGCCCTGCCAGCTAGCATGAGCGGCGCGCAAGCCTCGGATGCGGCTTCCGTTCAGATCAGAGGAGATCATGCCTGTGCTCTTGATTCTTCTGAGACAAATGCAAAGAAGCGAAGCCTTGCATCCGCAGCTTGTTGAATATACTCTCTGGAAAAGCACTCCGCCAGCGGTACCACTTTCCGAATCGGCGCATTGCGGCAGGTGCCGGCCAATCCTTATGGTCTCGTGCTAGACGCTCCCTGCTGTGTTGCAATAAAATGAGCATGCCGGATGTTGCCGCCCATTCTGGCAATCGTGCCTGCTTGGCATGTCTGGCATGTGCACTTCTTGACGGTAGGTTTGCCGGGCACCCGAAGGTTTTAGAGGGGGCGGGCGGTTGGACGCGATTCGCTGCCTTATGACAGATTGTGCTTTGTGGTCTGCAGGACCTCTTACGCAAACACCTCGCTGGGTGTCTGCTGTCTGGAAGCGCTCTCGTTGCGCAGTTGTCACCGGAAGCCGTGACGAGGACCGGAAAAAGCAAAGTGCAGCGCTATTACAACGCTTGCGACTTACTCCAACTAGTTTACAAGCTTGACGACGAAGCAGAACCCCCACGCCCCGAGTCCCACCACTGTGTTTCAGGTGCGGCTTGCCTTCTCCCTATGTTGCCATCCAAACCCACTGCGAAAAGCGCACGGAACATTTTGGTATCTTCCACGACCCTCGTTGATTGCCTCGCTGCAGAGTGAGGGCATTGACCGCAGGACATGCTTGCCCCGGGAACAGATGCTGCACACTCCGCGTGCAGCTTGACCCGGTTGCAATCTCCCCGCCACGACTCCAGGCTCTGACATCGTTGTCAGCTCGCAGGCTTCCTGCAAGCAAAGCTGATTTGCTCGTTTGCAGGCTGCCAGAATTACACCGGGCCCACATCCAGCAGCCTGGTCAGCAGCAAGCGGCATGAATGCGGTGGTAGTGCCGCAGGGCAGTTCAGAAGTTGCGAGCAGGCCCGCGCGTGGCACAGCAAAGCAGCCCAAAATGGCACTCTACCACAGCCTGGACGCCCGCCGCTGCATCAAACGGTGAGCTGCCTGAGTGCATCAACCAGGAACAGGAGGATGGCACCACGTGCCGGCGACGCTTGCTCACCGCCACCTGGTCGCTTGCCCAGAGGGCATTGTTGCTGTACCTTTGCCAGCATGTGGAAAAGCACGCAAGCCACATGGACGTCCTGCCACGGGCACAGAGTTCGTGCTGCCACAAACACCTTTATCAGCCGCTCGCCCACTGTCGACGAACGGTTGCTGCAGTGACTGACACGGCATTCGCCTCTGTTGCAGGCGTGTGAAGCGGAGGCTGTCTGAGCTCCGCGAGGCTGTGCAGCAGCAGGCGCAGCTGCAGGCTGTGGCGCTACAGGTGGGATCCCATGTGCATGCCTGCCGCCAGCCGCGCCCCTGGGGAGTGCCCGTCCTTGTTCTTACCATGATGCGAAGCAATTCGCGCGCATGCAGTCCTTGTCTCGCCGCGTGCAGCACCGCCACTGAATCTCCGTGGTGACGCACTCTCAACACACCACAGACATACCCACAGATATGCATCTCTGAGTACTCCACATCGTCGCCACGCAGCTGGCGGCGCTGGAAGCGCATCAGGCGCGGCTGGCGCAGCGCATCGCGGCCGAGCAGGCGGCCTGCCAAGGCCTTGCGGCGCTGCTAGCCTCAATGCAGGCGTCGCTCGCCGAAGAGGGCACCAGTAACGCGGTCATGCACGTCCGCGCCCTGGAGGTGCGGCTCGGGTGCAAGCTCCCTGCTGTGGTGTCGTGCTGCAGTGCTGGCGTCCCCGTCTCGCGCAAGCCTTGTCCAAGCGCCGGTAATGCAGTGGCGCGCGTTTGCGCCCCTGGAGGTGCGGCTCGGACTCTACTGGGGTTCTCATCAAGCTCTGGTTCCAGTTCTGTGCTGTGGTGCCAGCAGCGCCGCGATGCACGTCTGCGCCCCTGGAGGCGCGGCCTTGTCCCATCGTCCTGCTGTGCCACCCTGCTGCAGTGCTGCCGCTCTTGAAGCACTCCGCGTTCGTGCTTGGCACAGAGTGCAGGTGAAAGACGTGGGCGCTGCACGATGCCTCGATTGCTGTGAACTTGGGAAGGTGACATGCCCACATTGTAGGACTCTCGATCGGCGTGTCGTTGGCTGTGTGTCAAGACGTAGGAGCGTTTATTTCGCAGGCTCAGGCGAAACAGCAGAACGCCGCAGCGCCGCCCCACCAACAGTTGGGCACGGCATCAGGAACGCTGACGCCGCTGCATCACCCGCCGCCGCCAGAGCTGCAGGGCCCCGGCGCGTCAGGTGACATTTTGCCACTCCAGAAATGAGCTTCACATTGTTTGTCTGGCCTGCCCACCATGGGATACAAAGTGTGCAAGGCGGGCTGTGGCCCCCCTGCAACTATCGCAGCACGCCGCCACTCCGTGCCATCGCTGCCTGGACATGGCACCGATCACCTACAGCACACCGCCTTGCCTGCACATTCACATGCACGGATCTGCACATGAAGGTGATGGCCACCTGTCTTTGGCTGGCCGCCACTGTTGGCTGACCCTTGACCTCTGTCCCCCGCGCAGGTGGCACTGACGGTGCACTGCCGAGATGAGCGCAACCTCCCAGACGGCACGACGCGCCGGGGCAAGACAGCTTCATCCTCAAGACACGACATGACGGCAGCCCTCCCTGGACCTGCTGGGGCTGCTCGTCAGAGGGAGATACCAAGGTTCGTTGACCTTGGTATCTCCCTGGCAAATGACAACCGCCGGGACTGCGGCCGGAACATGGTCGGATCATGGCCAGAAGTTCGGAGCCAGATTTGGAGCCAAACACTGGAGGCGGTCCCACACGATGCGCTCCTGCGATCGCGGCATCGATTTCACGCACCTCGCGGAGCGCGGCATTAGTTCATCGTGCCAATCTGTGAGGCGCAGCCGCGTTGCCGTGACGTTTCCAATACTCGCTTTATTGTGTCATCACTCAGGTTGCCGTTTTGCCAAAACGGCAACCTGCGAAGTTCAGCGATGCCCTTCCTGCGAAGTGCTTGTGTTTGTTTCACCTACTGCGCGTAGTATATAGTTTTTGGGACGTGGGGCTTTCCTTAACAGCTGTTCATGGGCCTCGCCTTCCTGCAGAAGGCGAGGGCCGCGGTTGTTTGGTTACCAATTTGACTGCTTGCACTTCCTGCGAGTGGTTTCTGATGAGGGCGGTATCTCCCGGTACCTAGTGGAGGCGAGTCAGTCCAGGTGTGCTGTATGTGGACGTCGACAATACCAGCGCACTGAAGGCTGTGCCATTCCAAGACAACGGTGCTGAGATGACGTTGACCCAAGTCGTCACTTCACTGCTCACTGCTCCCGCTAGGTACTCTCACTGCCATCCTGCATCCGCTGGGTGTGCCATTGAGTCAATCTTCTCGTCACATCAATGCACATGCCTGCTGTGCAGCCGCTTAACGCAAACAAATGATGCACAAGTGCTCCCTAGAGCTGCCTCTGCGCTCCCGCCAAAACGCGCCAGCCCAGTTGATAGGGAATGTTGTGGGACGCTGACGGAGCATCAAGCAAATGACGCCCGCGCCGTGATCACGGTGGCCACTATCAGAACCGCTCCCAGCATCACGACCAGCATCACGGGGCCCTTCTGGTCTTGCGCGACTGGATCATCGCAGTGCGGTGGCGGTACATCCACAGCGCATAGCCGATGAACGCCAGCCCCACGGGAACGATGAGGAGTTCTGCCACCTGCACATAAAGGAGCCAGAGAAGTGTTCACAATGCGTGTGCTTCGCAACCGTTCGGCAGCATGACATGCTGGGCTTGAGCTGCATGCCCAGTGGCCGCAGGCATGCATGCTCGAGGTGCCTGAAGCAGCCTGCTGCACACTGAGCTCAGAGCGAGCATATGTGAGGAGAGATGCAGCTTCGTCAGCACTGTCTCTGCAGCAGACGGAGGAGCGCAGCACCGTTTTGCAATGCCTGTTGCTTCTGACTGCCCAGCTCCTGGCTGCGTCAGGAAGTGCAGCTTCTGCGGCAGGACGTGACTTGCAGACTCACCCCGGATGCGGAGGTGTTCAAGGCGCTGCCGCCGCCGGCGCCGCCAACAGAGCTGACGCCGCCGCCGCCGCCGCCGCCGCCGCCAAGCAGGCTCAGGCCCAGACACAGGAAAAGCACCGACACCTGCAGCCTGCGAGAGGCAGCCGCATGTGCGCGTCAGCCATGCCTGGATCAAGGTGCTGCTCCGCAATGTAAAACTGCAAGGCTGCAGCTATGACATGTTGCAATCTGCTGTTGCAGCATGCATGCACGGCGGCTGTCAGCATGGACCTGTCGCACATCATCGCCGCTCACCAGGGGGTGTAACAAAGCAGTTTGGTGCAAACCAAGACACACAGGCAAGATACATCCAGAAGGCCAGCGTTCATGGATGCAAAGGGCCAACGTTTCAGCACGCGTCCCACACCACTGCAGGAAGGTGCGCTCGTTGGCGAATAAGGTCTTGGGCTCCACGCGCGTCCGCACCAGGCTCGCCACCGGGTTGGACTGATTGCCTGCACGGCCCATTGCTTATTGTGGATCGTGAACAATGAGCTGCTGCAGCACTGTTTGCAGGCCTTCTGCGTCATATGCGTCATATGAATTTCACTGAAATGCATATGACGCAGATGAACCCCTGGCAGGGTTCATCACTGGCATGGTACCTGCCGTGGTGGCTGCTGCTGCACGCCCTTGCAATCAAGAGGCCCGCTTAGATATAATGCACTATATTCCCTCGGTCGAAATTCAACCTGAGTCTTCTGGCGCCGCCACATGGAGCGTCAAATCCTCCAGCACCTCTGCCGCAGCGGCGCCAGCCGCTTTGGCAGCTTCACGAAGCTTCCTGCGGCGCTGCATGGGCCTCATGCAGCAAAGACAGGACCCACTTGAGAACCCCGCCGCTTGGAGCTCTTGCTGCCGTCGTCCGTAAAATTGGCGGTGCCGGTCCGCCCCTCCTCCGCCGCCTACGAGGGCATGTTACTGGCATCAACAGCGGGCATCACCGTGGGCAAACGTGGTGCAGGACAGGTGCTGCTGCTTGTATCGCTCTTGCAGCACTGCGAAATTTGGTTCAATTGTACGCATGCGCCAGGAGCAGACGGACGAGTTGACGGCCACTCAGTCTGTCCTTGAATTGGAAATGCAGACCGGGATGTGATGGCAATGTGACCGCACATTGCCATCCCAGGAGAAGCAGAGCAACTTGCCATGCCAGGAGAAAGCAGCTCACCAGCAGCGCTGCCTCCGTTCTCACAATGGACACCGAGCGGCGTTGTACTACACTGTGCACCACTGCAACCAGAGGGGAACATGACTATCTCTCTCTGACTATCTAGTAGATAGAGCCAGCATCTCTGTTGTTGCACAGCCCAGGATGAAATGTCATTCATCCTCGCCCAGCACTTGTTTGTAATCAGCAGTCACCGCGCGGTGACTGGCGCGCCCAGAGCATCGACTTGTTTCATGGCATTGGCTTGAGGACGGGAAACGAAACATTTTCACGCACCTCCTGCCTGGTGCGAGCAGGGGTGCGGCGGCGGCGGTTGCTGCTGCGAGGCAGCAGAGGCGAATGGGCTGGCTGCGCTGCTCCGGCTGATGGAGGTGAGGCTGGATATTGGCTCGAGACCGCGCTCGCCAGGGCTGGCAGCGTTAGGGCCATTGTCGTTCCTGTGGTGGCCATGCGATAAAGCGGCGGCGACAGCGGCGGGGGCAGAAATCTCGCCGCCACTGTGCTGCTTGCCGCCGCGATCACTGCTGTGTCGTGGCGAGGGCGGCTCGCTGCACACAGACGCCCCAATGACATCGCAAATATGCTCCAGCAAGGCGGATGCAAAAATAGAGCTTTCAAGGAGGTCGCATGGGGGCCGCATTTCATTAGAGCCCTTGGCAGGGCTCGACTGCGATTTGCAGGCTTGTTGGAGCGGGTGACGAGATCATATGAAAGCATGTTCTTCGCAAAAGAAGGCCCACACCTGCCGTACAGGCTGGAGCCGCCGTCGTCGCTGTCGGAGCTCTCCTCGCTGGGCTTCTCCGCCGGCGGCCACAGCATCGCGCCCGATGCGGCCGACAGCATGCCCGAGGAGCGCAGGCTGATGCCCGCCACTGAGGCGTGCCGCAGCGGGACTGACGCCAGCTGCCCGCTGGCGAGCGCATCGGCGCCGTCGCCCACCACAAGGTACCCCAGTTGATGATTGACCTCTTGAGTGCAGTGATGCGGCTGGACTTTGCGCCTGCGCTGTTTAGTCGCTCAGTCAGCCACAGCAGTGGTTCGTTGCCGGTTGGTCCCGCACGTTGCACCGCTGCTGCCGCCATTCAAAATAGCATCCACCCTGGTGGCTGGGCTGCACAACACACACTAGCCTGCCCTGGTGCTGATCAGCTGTACTTGTACATTGGTGCAGAACATCGAGGGCCGCCCCAGCATGATCGGTGGCGTCGATGTCCTGAAGGCCGCCTCCAGGCGGCCCGTCCAGAAGGTGTCCACTACCAAAGTCTGAGGCCCCAACAGCTGAAGCCCCGGCGTCGGGTCGCGCGGGTCACCACTCTGAAGTGCGTCCCCAACATGCAAACCGGGAGCGCCGATGGCAGCTGGGCGGCAGGCGGCAACGCGGGCTTGCACGCCCGCGCGGAGCAACCTGAACGTCAGGCGAGGCCCATTGCGGCGTGGGGAAATATAATAGACGAGCGGTGAAGTACAGTACCTAGACGTTTACTTTTCTAGAGTGCTGCGTGTGAGCGGAGGGTCTCCAGTTGAACGACGAACCCACAGCAAGAGTATACATAAAACCTGTCTGTACTCTGACTCGAGGTGCGGCCTGCATATCTTGACATGCGGCTGGCGATGATGGCACTTGTGCGCGGCAGTCCTCCGAAAGTTATTTTTCATGAGAGCACGCTGCAGACACGGTAGATTGTCATTGGTTTTGCTCATTGGTGTGATGATGCCGCCGGCTCATCAGTGTCTAAACTTTCATACTTTCCTGCCTGAAAATTTACTGTATATACGAATCTGCTAGACCACTCGTGCAAGCCCTGCGCAGGTGATTCAGCATGCTGGAAGTGCACAAGTGCAATCACGAGGTGCATCACCCCAACCTGTGAAGTCAGCTGCCTTGACGTAATACAACAGTAATGAAAATTAAAGACCCTTTGCAGCCATTGACGATGGTTGAACATCTGCCTGCAGCATGCCGGCATGCTGCAGGCATGCCGGTGCTTCCTGGAATTGAGGCTTCCGTACAGCCCAATTTCAAAAGTGAGGCTGACTTGTTTCAACGCAACAGCAACACGATGATTGCATGCACGAATGTCTCGATAACGTGAAGCAGACACGTACTTGATAGGTAAGTGCACTGCTACTCAAATTTTACATCCAAAATGGGCCAATGCAATGCACACCAGACCCAATCGAAATGCTACGGCCCACCCTGCAAGATTAACAATTGCAACTAAAATTTCACCTGCCAGTTTCACCTATCAATTGGTCATTGACCAGTGCAGGCAGCCTCCTGCATCACAGCTGGGGTGTGGCAGAAGCCTGACTCATAAATATCAGGACGCTAGTTTCGTCCACATATCACCCAACGGACCAGGAGGCGCCGCGGCAGGGGGCAAATCGCCAGGTGCACAACACCGTTTGAGTTCCTAAGACTCAACAGACTCCTTTGCGTTCTAAAATATTGACCTACGCCGACAGCGTGTGTCTAATAGTGTCGGCCATCCGCCGTTTCAATATCGATTTAAAAACCTCTCAGCCTGCTGGCTTCATTCCCCGCGGAGGTCAGGCACGGTGCAGTACCTAGTTGCGCAGCAGCTTGCGGCCGGGGGAGCCGGTAGCCGTCGCGGCAGAGTCGGTCGTGTTGGCCGCCGGGAAGGGCGGCGTTGCGACCGGCATGGTGCCACTCTGGGTGCCGACCTGCAGCGCGGCACAACTGGCATCAGTCTAACCCAGTTCCAGCCAGCATTGCTATTTTCGCAGAGCACACACACATACACACAAGCTGTACCAGTTGAGGGCTCATGTTTTGATGGATCAGCTGATGGGCAGCATGCAGCAACGAGGAAGCAGGAGACGCACATCGACGTTGGGGGCATCGTCGTTGACGTCGCCGCTGCCGGGCGTGTAGTTGTACCCGCGGTAGTATGCTGCAGCATGAAGAAAAAAGGATCAGATGAAGAATCATATTTGAGTCGGGCCTTAGGTGTCAGCAATCTCGGCTTAGGAGGCAAGACACATATGGCTGTCAATCCCGCCTCCGCGGTACAAGGAAGGTATGTGAAATACGAAGTCTTTGGAAGCAGGCTGAAAGCAGAACAGCAGGCTGGCTCACCACCACGGGTAGCCTGGCTGCCGTTGAGGACCTGCGTCAGCTGCAGCTCGCCGGCCACCATCGAGGGGCCGTCGGCGGTGATCGGGCCGGGAATGTTGCCGAGGCTCGCCACCGATTGCTGCGGCGCCAGAAACAATATCTGATCAGTACAATGCTGGAGCTTCTTCTGCTGGGCGAGGCCTAGGCTGTGCGCTCAAGATGCAGCTGGAGGCAGTCTGCCAGCGCATCAGATAGATGATACAGCGTGCATCGGCGCAGCGCATGCCAAGAGAGTCACTGAAAACATGAGGCTCAAGTCCAAATTATTTTACGTTCAGACTTCAAAGATCTCAGGTAGGACCAAGTGCCAATGCGTGTTGGCATGCCAGGGTAGCCAACGGAAATGCTGCACCTGGGGGGCGGTCTTGGCGCCAACGGTGGCTGGGAAGTCGTCCAAACCGGGCTTGGTGATGTTGTAACCGGTTGGCAGGTGGATGGGGCCGATCAGGCCGTTGGGGAAGAAAACACCCTTGCCGTCCGCAGCGCCCAGGGTCAGGATGCTGCGGGAAGCACAGAAGATTCAAAGTTAAGTAGGTTGATGAACAGCATAGATCAATATATATAATATATTAATAGATTATCTCATATATCATACATCAATATGTATGTATATATATAGATATATCAATATATATATCGATTAGTGTAATTTTATTTAGAACTAAGGACAGCTAAGGACAGCTGCATCAGCGCCTGGTCAGCAAACAAGCACGCTTATGTCGGCACAATGCTGGCGGCTGGACAGCAGCTCTGTGGGCGACTCACTTGATGTTCTGCTGCGGAGTGCGGGCGAAGGTGAGACCGTGCACGTCTGTGAGTTGACCAACCACTCATCAGCCGCTAGTGGCATGGACAGCTGGAACGAGCTGATCGTCGCATCAGGACATATGAGCACCATATGCGATCGCTTCAACAACATTGCATGAGCTCACCAGTGGGTATCAGGTTGATGAACGAGTCTGGCACAGCGATGAAGCGCGGGTCGGTGTTCACGATGCCCTGGTCGTCGAACTGCAGCCAGCACACCAAACGGCAGTCAGCAACAGTCAGTAGCTGCAGCAGCATCACTGGCCCCTCTGGGTGATGTGCAACATGGCACATCATGCTGTGCGGCGGCCGCGCAGCTGGCGGCCAGGCTGCATGGCATGCCATGCAGGGCTGCTGCGCAGCAGCCCTCAGCTATGGGCACACAGCAGGGCTGCTGCCTCTGCTGATGACGGCAGTGACTAACGACTTCGAGGGTTAAAGCGGTTGAATTCGGCGAACTGCTGGCAGCGCACCTGGGGGCCATCAAGGTTGTCGCGCAGTGAGGAGACGCGGGCGAATACCTGCTGCGCCGTCTCGCCAAAGGGCTCGACGGTCTCGTGGCGCAGCTGCCACAGCAGGAAGCGCTGCAGGGGAGGACGAAAGCACCTCAGGATTCGCCGACTTACTCAGGGTGTGATACTCCACTCGTAGCAGAAGGTGGGGCTGGCAGCCCGCCCTGGATTGTGGGAGGGGCAGGAACACCGGCTGAGACGATGTATGTACGGGTATGCAGACCGGGTATGCAGACAAGGCAGGTTGTAGATGCGGCTTCAATCCTGCTTTCTGTTGCATCAGAGCCGAGAGCTGGCGCACCTCCACGGTGGCCTGCGCAGTGGCACTTGTGGCAAGACCGGCCACAGCGTTGGCGTGTACCGGGTTCGACTGCAACACCAGAAATAGAGTATAAAGTCATGTCGTGTTCAGCCATGACTGGCTGCAAACAAAGCTGATCTGGGGAGCAGCCAACGAAAACAGCAGACACATGGACCGCAGCGGCGCATTGCACGCTGAATCTTGCAGTCGATTGCTTCTCACACACAGTTTTCCAGGAGAGGCGCACCAGCAGCAGTGTCAGGCCCTTGTTGCCGCTCGCGCCCAGTTCCTCCAGGGTCAGCACCGACAGCACGAAATTGACGTCGTTCTTGAAGGGGTCTGCGGTCAATGATACATGGTGGTCGACATGTGCATTTAAAACATCAAAGCAGCACGGGAATGTGGATTCGCGGCAGCAGCGGCAAGAGCACGACAGAAGGAATTTAGCCTGGTGTCCTGCGCATGCTGGTGGACGCAAATTGCAGCACTCTCTGCTCAGGCCTGGCGGAGTCAAGAAATCACAAGGTGAGTGAATGCAGAGAAAAATATGAACGCACCGAAGGCGGCGCCGTAAGTCTCCTTTACGGTGCCATTCAGCTTGAAGGCGGCGGCCATGAACTTGTTGAAGCCGCCGTCAAAGTCCACCAGGGGGCAGGGGATGGTGGAGCCCAGAGCGCGCGTCAAAAGTGCATGGCCCTGGTGCAGAAATGAGGAGCAGGATTGGGCGTCAAAAGCGCGTGGCCCTGGTGCAGAAACGAGGAGCAGAAAATGGCGTCAGCGTACCGCCGACACATCATCTATCCAGTTTCGCGATCAGCAAGGCGCATGACAGGTGCAATGGCATGCGAACATCCTTGCGTTGAAGTCATGGCGACGATGACAATGCCATGCGAACATCCTTGCGTTGAAGTCATGGCGACGATGACAATGCCAGCGGCGAGGTACAGCACAGCAGCGGGCGATGCACATGCGCAAGGCCAGCGGTGACATCAGTGCTCAAAAACTCATGCATCGCACCTGCTCGTTGAGGGCGACTTCCTGCAGGTAGGGCAGCGTGCGCTCAGTGAGGTTGGCCTTGCGGGCGCCCAGCGGCGCTGGGCCGCCCAGCTCCAGGTTTCCGAGGAAGCCGCGGCCAAAGGTTCCCCCTGCAGCATGTGCAGGTCTCCTCATCTCATGCTCCCTACTTTTCCTTCACTTCACAATGGGTGTCCGTTGCAACATTTACGAAACCATAATGGCAGGATTAAAGCAGACCAGACTCACATGTGTCGAACAGGCCCTCGAGGCACTCGACATTGGTGAGGAACTGCACAGGACGCATGGAGAACACATCAGCAGCTCATAATGGCACACTGATGAAATAATGGAGCATGTCTGTCCGCTCACGAGCGTGTATGACAGCTGTCCAGTCCCACGCAGGATCATTTGTCACATCACAGTTGTCACATCACAGTTGGCTTCACACCTCGAAGATGTCTTTATCAGTGAAGCTGCCGCGCGCCGCAAGCCCGCCTGCAGTCGGCAGCATGTGGCGAGAGTATAAAAAGAGACGGAGAGTGGTTCGGTGAGTTTAGGATGAGTATATGACAAGCGAGACCAGCTTGCTATGCCAACAGTAGCAGGTGGCACGTGTCAAGGACGCTTGAAGTTGCACTGGAGGACGCACCGCGGATCTCGGCGACCTGTGTGGGCACAAGGGTCAGGTTGTAAGGACCGCCCTGATCAGTCGTGCGGATGTTGCCTAGCGGCGCGAAGCCCGAGCCGGGGAGGTAGGGCTGCGCTGCTGCAGATGTGATGCAGGCCACAAGGGCCAGCACCGCCACGGCGCTCCTCATCGCTGCTTCGTTTCCTGCGCAACGCACCAGCGACCACTCGCAGTCAGTAAGGAGGTTTATCACGTATTTGATGGAAAGTTGAAGATAGTCAAGGCCGTGAGCCGAGCGCCTTGCTGCGACCCGACCATGGGTCGGTCGGGTGAGCATTCATATTGTGGCCATCAGTATCGCTGTTGCTGCGCTCACGGGCCGCCGGCCAGTCCTAAATGCACTGTTGATGCAGCTGAGACATCGAATTTTGGTTTGCATGCCGCAGAATCGCCGTCGGCTGCATTGTCGGTCCTTGCCCGCGCCCACCACGTTTTCCAATATCAGAACATAAACATGGGCACATCGCTACCAGGATCGCAGTCAACGCCATCGTCTTGCGCAGGTTCTTGACTTTGGATGCCAACAAGGACCACGCCGAGTAGAGAGCTGGCCAGATGTCAGCGCCGACGGGTTGTCGGACGGCGTAATGTGCATACATGCGTGGCGTGGCACAGAGTGCCGCAAAGCAAGGCCGCTGGCGCTGACTGAATGATTTGTGAGATGAACCGGTGTGTGATGAGGCCCCAGCGACATTGTTGGTCTGCAGGTCTGCAGGGTGTACAAGCTGCCCTGTGAGTGGGTGCACCAGAGCTCACCGACGCAGGTCCAACAGCCAGCGCAAGGGTAGCGCGGGCTGACCGATCGGAGTCGAGTTGCGCCTTCCGCACTGTTTCGCTGACACCCTGGTGGACCCGAGCATGGTGGTGACGCCCCGCTGCACATGTGTACCTCACTAGACCTAAGCCCGAGGACCTCGGGGGCGCGCACCTGGATACGCTGCGGATGCGACGCTGCAGCGTTCTTTGCCGCTCTGTGCACGTCTGCTGTAAACTGAGAGTTGTGCCGAAAACAGAACCTGGCACCCAGCGTGCGGCACGTCGACAATGGAGGCAGCGTAAGAGTGGATGCCAATGCGAAGCCGGTCGAAATCTAAGCCAGGGTGGCTTCTGAGAAAGTGCACGTCCGTCTGCAGAACCTGACGACTTGCTGTGACAGTCTGACGTCACTTGACTAAGATGATGACAGGACTACCAGAACTTCAGCAGGTATCGAGTCCCAAAGCAAGCCGGCTAATTTCATTACTAATCATTGTAGGTATCACTAGTTCGGCTCAGGGTTTTGCAAGTTGCTTTTGCTCAAAGTGCGCAAGCCGCCGAGTGTTGCAGGTCTCTTCAGGCGCTGCAGCGTCGACATTGGGAGGCAGGACGTGACGGGGTTCGCCATGGCACCGCCCAAGGGTGAGACTCCCGTCGCTGCAGGCGGTTCACTGGCCTCGGGCTGTGTTGGATGGCTGGTGGCAATAGCAAAGCCAGCATTGCGTCAGACGGAAGGGGACAGCAGCAAGCGGCTGCAACAGGCTGGCGTAGATGCAGCAGATGGTCCTCATGCGGCGAGGCGTGCTCTGGAGCGGCCCTGCAGCCGGGGTTGCAGCCTCAAAGACTGCCAAGCAGCAGGATGCTGCTTGCAGCTGGATGTCCTGCGGGACCTGAAGAATCTGCGACGTCAGCCTCCTTCAATGCGCAGCTCAAGGATGCCTGCAGGCTCGTTGGCGTTGCCAACGAGCCCGCTGCAGAATGGCAGCCTTTGCAGTCGGGTTGTCATGTGCTGCTCCGATGGATCCGGTAGGCAAAAGGGCGGTGTCGCAGGGAACATGACCGGACGTCGGCGGCAGCCTGCCGTGGTGTAGGGACACACGAATTTGCGACGTGCAGCAAGGGGGCGGGGGACAGGCACCTGCCCATCGAGCATCCACCGCTGCTGTGCTGGACCGGCTGCGATCCATGCAGCTTGCGGCACGGATCCGGTAGCCACAAATGGGCATCGGGGCGGGGGCTTTGAGAGCCTGTCACCATTTGCAGGTTGGCAGGTCAGTGATTTGAACGCCATAATGCTCGGCAGGTGGCGACAAGGGCAAGGCGCAGAAGGCGCTGAAGGCAGTGTCGCGGAGCACCTTCAAGAAGCTGCGCAAGCCGCGGTATTCGACTACCTTCCACCGGCCGAAGACGCTCAAGCTCACCCGGGACCCCAAGTACCCTCGCAAGAGGTGAGCTTCGGAGGCCCGACCGAATCCAAATGTCGCTGGGTGGACAGGTTGCTGGCGGCGACAATGTGCGGGATGTGCTGGCAGCGGTGGACAGTCTCCAGCGGTGGACAGCGACAAGTCTGGCAGTTGGGAGGTGGAGGCGGGGGGTGCCCGGCGGCTTGGCGGCGAGGCGCAAAAGGACAGCAGCAGCCTCGTGTGTGGCCTGGTGGCCAGCTTTGCAGCTGACGCTGCTGCAGGCGGATGCAGAGCCGCTGGGTGCCTGCCGCTCTTGCATGTGCATCTTGACCAGAGTGATGCATCCTTTGATAGCAGAATGGGCCCCACCTGCTGGACCCCTCAGCTTCAGCTTTCGATCATGTACGCCAATGAACGTGCCTGATGCTGACATTGCGGGTATTGATTGCAGCAATCCTCCGGCGGAGAAGTTGGATGCCTTTGCCATCATCAAGTTCCCTCTCACCACTGAGTCGGCGATGAAGAAGATTGAGGACAACAACACCCTGGTGAGCTGCTTAGTTGCAACCGTCCTGCTGCAAGCCGCTGCTTGGTCTTCGAAACACAGGGCATCTAGGCATCACACCTTGGAGCTGCCACCTTGACATCAGAAATCGGCGGCGCAGGTTTTCATCACGGACGTGCGGGCCAGCAAGAAGCAGATCAAGAACGCCGTGGCGCGGCTGTACGACATCCAGACGAAGCGCATCAACACGCTCGTCAGGTGCTGCTTCGCGTCTGACTTGTGCAGCGGACATTGTTCGTCCACGCTGCTTTGCAAGCAGAACTGTGACTTTGCCTATGCTGATCATTGTTCGCTCACTTTGGCTAAAGATGTCCAATAACTGACATGCGCTGCCATTCTGATGACCGCAGGCCGGACGGCTCCAAGAAGGCGTACGTCCGCCTCACGGCAGACTACGACGCCCTGGACGTCGCCAACAAGATCGGCATCATCTAAGCTGCCTTTCTGACTGTGTGCGGCTGCCGCTTCATGCTTTGGTCTGACCCCTTGGCTGGCGCTTGGTACTAGTTCAGTGCGACATGTAATCGAGCGCAGCCCTCACAGTGACCTTCCAACTGCTGAGCAGACAATTGCGGCATCATGCCTCCCCACAGTCCCCGCCCTTTCCGCCCCCACGTCTGCCTGCATTCAGGCAGTACTCCAGCTACATCACCCTGCAGTCAGACAGATCAACAACAACGCCAGCAGCAGCTAGAACGAGCGGTGCCTCGATAGAAGCCTTTAGCAAGGGTGATGCACATGCCCCACCAACGAGGCCTTGCATCAAATTCAAAGCACGCGCAGCAGCGGCCGGACACTTCCCAAACTTGCGCCTGAGAACAACTGCTTCCATGTTCACAAGTCAGCCCGGACTCGTTCCGGACGGATAAGCTGTTGCGCGTCGCCTTCATAGCAGATTGATCATCGGCTCAAAAGGAGGCATCCCGCAGACTGCTGCTGAGCACACTGAGCTACAAACGTGCCGCTATGTCAGAGGCACCGTCGCCGCAGGCACAAGTGCCTCAGCATGTGTGTTATCACGCCGACGCTGCAAGTGGGCTTGAGACAGGCTCCCTGCAGTCCTTCAAGGTGCTAAAACTGGATTTGGCAGTTTCACGATCCGTCGGCGCATGCCTCTTGTGCGACGCAAATTTAGTGAAGAGAAACGTTTGCCGCGCTGCAGGACCAGTGGTCGCAACTGGTGGAGGGCGGAGGCCTGGAAGGCACACAGAATGCGGCGCTGGAGCGGGCTCTGTCGAGCCTGTTGGACCTGCTGGGCACGGCAACCTCCGTCTCGGAGGACCAGCTGACGCTGGTGTCGGACCTCGTATGCACGGTCAGCAGCGAGTCGCACTGCAGCGGATGCTTGCTTGTTTGCTGGCAGCAGCGCTGCCGCGCGGAACACTGCATCCTGCACAGTGTGTGACTGGAACCTATGCATGCAAATGCGACAGCACGAACGGAAAACCGACAATCTGCTGTAATGGTGCGGAGGTTCTGCACAACGTGTTTGGCGTCGACGGCCGGCTGTGCCAGGAGCCGCATGCGGACCGGTTGGCGACAGCGATGTCGCGCCTCACCTTCGAGGTGACGGTCGTACAACACAAAGCATGCACAAGCAGTTGCAATGCATCTCACGCCTTCGGATCATGAGTCATTGCATAGAGGTTGGTAACATGTGCTGGCACTGACACGCATTGGCTTGCTTGAAAATGCCGGCTCGACATAACACTGCGGGCCGCTGGCGGCGCAGGCGGCGCAGGCGGCGTTCGAGCTGCCGCTGACTGTGGTGCCGCTCGTCTCCACCTCTATGGACCAGCTGCTGAGCGGCAGCGGCGCCGCCGCGGACAACGCCGCCGGCGCCAGTACGAGCGCCCTGGCGGAGCTGTCGGCCAGCTTCCTGGCGAGTGTCACTTTGTACAGACAGCCTGACCATGCCACAGCCTATTCGGCCGATGTCCTGGCCATTCTGTGACAGATTCTCCGATGTGCTGACTCGCACCCTATGCTTTTAAAACCACACGCACCCATGCAGGACCTGACTACGGCAGCCGCCGCCTCGCCCTCGTGGCTGGACAAGGCGGGTGAGAAGGCGTTCACCGACGCCAACGCGCGGCTGCGCGGCGTGCTCAAGGACAGCCTGGTGCCGGCTCTCGCCTGTTGCATGGCTGCCGCCGGCGCGGACGGCGCCACAGGTGCGAGCCCGGCAGGCTGAGTCACACGCCTGGCACTGTCAGCCCGGAACATGTGCCAGTCATGCTGGTTTGTCCAAAGCCTGTCTGTGCCAACCCTCATGCGTCGCACAGTGCAGCGCAGTGGTGTTCGAAACAATCGCAAGGTATCCGCAGCCTGGGTATCAGGGAAAGTCCAGCCTGCGCATCAAATGAGTCTTCGCCAGCTGCAGGCGTGGAGGCGGTGTACGAGGCGGCGTGCGGTCAGCTGTTCCAGCTGGGGCGCACCGTGGCACAGATTGTTGACGGCGCCAGCCCGCTGTCGGGCCGCAGGGAGTTCCGCTCCTTCGCGGCGCTCAACGTCGCCTGGAATGGCCTCGTCAAGGTGCTGCTGGCGGTGCCGCCCGCCGCCCGTGCCGCATTCGCGCAGCTCGAAGGTGATTGCCGCCGCCATGTGGCACGATATGATGCCATGCACATGACGGCTGGGCCTGCAGGCGCCTGTGTCTGCGCTGGTCTCGCAGCTTCCATCAGCTGCACTATGCCGCCTCCTGCGACCCTTCCCACCCTGCGCAATCAGCATCCTAGACCCCCATCGTGCAGCTTGTTCTGAGGAGGCGGCTTCGTGCACTATTCAAAAGGCGTCCGCCAGTTGGCACTTCTCCTTCGAACTGCAGGCTTTTGCCTCGCGGAGTGCCTGGGCGTGCTGCTCGCATCACTGGACGCTACATTGCAGCCCCTGCTGCGCGACATGAAGCCCACACAGCTGCAGGTAGGTCCCTGAGGGTTTCAGGGGTGCTTCGTCATTCGGGCAGCAGTGGCACGAAAGTTCCCACAGCGGCGCGTGAGTGGCTGCATCCGAGCTTCGGTTATATGTTTTTTTTTCAAAGTTGAGTCAGGAGACTCTTCATGACGAGTCGCAAAGGACCGCTGCTGCACGCAGATCGTCCGCTTCTGGGTTCTGCAAGTCGTCAAGCTGTCGGATGCGTTTCCGGGTCCCGCGGCGGAGCACTGGCACACCGCAGCGGCACTGCTGGGCCTGCTGGCTGGTCACAGGCAAGTTTTCGCTTGTCCTACTCGACGCTTGTAAAGGCTGCTGTTCGACGTCGCGGCGTAGCATTGTGCAGCCCACCTGCCAGTGCCAAGAGGTCCGAATACTCTAAAGCTATATCTCATCTTGTTCGATAGGCTGACTCTGCAACTGCAACACCGTTGCTTCACGCAGGAGCCATAACGCGGACCCGTCGCTGCAGCCGCTCATCGAGAAGCATGTGACGCAGCGCCTGGCGGACGTCGTCACTGGTGTGTTCAACATGGCGGCGGTGGCGGACGGCGGCGATGCCGCTGATGCTGGCGGCCGCCGCGCCATGGACAGCGACTTGCCTGACGGGCAGCTGCAGGTGTGATCTTGGTCTTTGACGGCTCGCGCTGCAGCACATCAGTCTGCAGCGGAAGGCTGATCACCGATGACAGAAGACGGCGACTGCGACAATGCGCTGACACACTGATCTAGCCGCCAGACCAGCATCCGCCTGTAACCTGAAGGAGTAACAGACACCCTTCCGACAACATAACTTCATTGTCCGACATGAACATGACTTGGCCCAACAACCTGCAGGGCCACGCAGCAGCGCTGCTTGAGCGGCTCTGCGCCGACGCGGCAGGCGCTGGTGGTGTGGCTGGCGGGCCGTCCCCAATCGACTCGCGGCGAGCGCTGCTCGCGCTGCTGGCCCTGCTGGGCCGCGCGGGCGCCTCGCCGGCGCAGCTGGATTCAAAGGCGGCGCTGCTCACGGGTGGCGTGCCGCCGGCCGCGCGGCTGATGCTGGCGCGTCGGGGCCTGTCGGCGGCGTTGGCCGGCGGCGGCCGGGAGGCGGGCTGTAACGCCGTGGGCGGCGATCTGCTGCAGGAAGCCAGCGACGCAGTGCTGGGCTTCCTTGCAGCCTGCTGCGCCGGCAGGTGGCAGTATTGCTGTCAGCTGCTAAACCTATGGAGTGGTCCTTGAGATGCACATCTGGCTGGCGTTGCTCCTAATCAAGATTGGAGATGAATGGACGGCCATCGCGTCTGCATGCACTGCCTGCCTGCCACAGCGCTGCATGACGGTGCTGCATTGCATCGGTCAGCATCACCAAAGCTCAGCATTGCGCTGGCTTGTGCGCAGCCTGCATTCCAGTTGAGGTCTGGAGCTGCGGCTGATATCTGTGCATTTGTAGCATTTAGCTTCATCTGTAGCATGTGCAATGCTGAATGGCTGCGTTGTAGCGGCAGTGGCGGCCCGGCGGCCCAGGCGTGGTCCGAGTGCCAGCTGGTGCTGCTGACGGCGGCGGCGGACGCGGCGCACCCCGGGCAGCTGCACCTGCTCACGGACGTCTTCAGCCGCCTGTTCAGGTGCGGTGCTGCACCGGACCTTGGCAAATGCAATCACTGCTGTTTGCATCCTCACATGCAGCTCTTGATTCAGTGGCTGCAGGCAGGAGGTTGGGTGTCAGCTGGCTTCAAGTCACTCCAGAGGCGAGTCAGGCGCGCACATGAATCGATGAGGAGCACGCGCATGAAGCGCTGTGCATCCTGCAGGCACAGCAGCGACGCGCTGTGCGACTCGTTCCTGGAGGCGCTGGCGGCGCTCGCCCGCTGCGCTGCGCTGGCGTCTGCAAGCGGGAAGCTGCCGTCGATGCAGCACCTGCCCGAGCTGCTGGGCTCGGTGCTGGCCGCGGCGCCGCCGTTGCCACGCAACGCCTGTCGCGCCCGCCTGCTGCAGGTGAACTGCAGACGTCGTGGATGTCCTGGCCACACACCTGCTTCCTGATTCTCTGGCGGCAGCTGAACCTGCCTCGGGGTCCATGGACTCTGGCGGCAGCTGAACCTGCCTCGGGGTCCATGGACTCCGCTTCGGTGTGATGCCCCAGCCTATATTCGCAGCCTTCTGAAAGACTGCTGCACGATGTGTCGACGGGGGGCGGCAACATGTTAAATGCCCCTGCAGGAGGCCAGCGGGCGTATCGCAGCCGTGCAGGAGCTGCCCGTCGCTCTAGCCTACCTGCGAGCGGTGCAGCACAGCTGCGACGCGGCGCCGGCAGCGCTGCAGCAGGATGCTGCCGCCGCGCAGGCGGCCGCCTTGGCGGCTGCCCAGGCAGCCATCGGCAGTGCTGGCCAGCAGCCGCCAGCGCCTGCTGTGCATCTGCCAGTGCTGCTCGAGTGCCTGGAGGCTGCTGCGTCGATCGTTCTGGCGGCGGCCGCGGCCGACGCGGCAGAGGCAGGGTCCGCCGCGGCCGCGGCGGCGGCCGCGCAGCAGCTGGCGCCGCTGACTGTTTCTGCCCTGCAGCATGCAATGCGCCAGCCGCAGTCCAGCGCGGTGCTGCTGCCGGCGGTGCGGCTGTGTGTCCTGGCGGCGCGAGCTGTCGACGCGGACCTTCCGCCTGGGGCACTGCCGGTCATGCGGGCGGCGCAGCGTCATGGGCAGGTGGGCTCTGCTGTGCGACGTGCTTCATCGTAGGCTGCAGCATTGGTTGACGGCTGAGCGAAAGGTCAATGCATTGACCAGCCTGTGTCAACGGGGTGTGGTGGACAGGGCGACAGGGGTGCAGACAAGGGCACTACTGCACGCCTGTTGTCATTGCCTGAAAAGACGCGTGCAAGGGTGAATTTCACTCTTCGTGACTGTGCATGAAACCTACACTGCAGGCGCAGCAGGCGGTGGCCAACGCGCTGCGACACTGCGACAGCTGCAATGCCGCGCAGCTGCCGGCTCTAATCAACTCCTTCCACGCGGCGCTGCAGGTGGGCTGCTGGAATCCCGATGAATGAAAGCGGTAGCACCCCGGGGTCTGCATGCTTTTGGCTAGGTATCATATTGACCTTCAGCCGCGCTGACTGGTGCACCATGCGGCGGTGGAAGTGCTGCACACGGCCTCCCTCCTCTTTGCACCCCACATCTACTATACAACTGCTCATAGTATCACATTGCCTACATGCTGTACCTCTCACGCCGCAGGAGCCGCGCTGGCTGGCGTGTCACGCGTCGATGGAGGCGCTGGTGGAGGTGCTGCGGACAGGCTGCCCTTCCAAGCCCACCTTCCAATTGAACGCTCGAGTGTGTGTGGCCGCAGGAGCCACGGTGGCTGGTGCGGCACTCGGCGATGGAGGCGCTGGTGGATGTGCTGCGCGCAACCGACGACCTGGACCCCCGCACCCTCGTGCCGCCCGCCCTGCTCCCCAATGGTGAGTGCCGCTGGGCACTGTGCTGCATGGCCCCTTTCGTGCTCCAATGGTGGCGCTGTACTAGCTACTTCCTCGCCTGTCAGTGAGAACCTAGTCTTGGTGCTTCTCTGAGGTGAGACGCTGGGCACCACAGCAGAGCTGGGGCGATTTGTACAGATGGTGCCGATTTTGCACCGCAGACTCGGCATCTCCAGACGCTGACTGCAGTGGCCACCCGTTCGTGAGGCAGCTGCAGCTGTACATGCACCGCAGCCCGCCGCCGGCCGCCGACTCGTCAGGCGACATTGGTGGCGACCGAAACAACAGCGGCAGTCGCAGTGCTGCTGCTGCCGCCGACGCAGCAACGGCGGACAGCACAGTGCTGGCAACGGAGCAGGCGGAGCTGCAGCGCCTGCTTGCAGGGCTGCGGGCGCCGCTGCCAATGCCGCCGGCTGTCGCATCGCAGCAGCAGCGGCAGAGCGGCGCCGCCGTGCGGGAGCAGCAGATTCGCGCAGCGCTGGCGCACTGCTGGGAGGTGTGTAGTGTGTGCGTGTCTGGCCAGTCCAGCCATCACTTGTGCGTGAGCATCGCATGCGCTGACAAGCAGCTGCAGTGCCAGCTCAGCCCTCGAAATTGCAGTGCGCATGACATGTGGATGGCCTGCTGTGCAGTGTCTGGAGGCGGCGACTGCCACGGTGGGCGCGTGTGCTAGCACCTCGGCGCGGCAGGCCGCACCCGAGGTGGCCAGAGTCGCAGCTGCCGTTGCAGCACTGCAGTCAGTGCTTTCTTGAGGGTGTCCATCAGGTGGCTTCGTTTGCAATGGCGTGCAACGCTTGTGTCATAATCGTGCCGGTCGGGACACATGCTTCTGTTTGATTTCAAAGCACACAATGACGCACAAGCCGACCAGCAAGATGGTTTGGAAACCTTGTTGGCGCCAAACCAAAACGAGTCGTCACCCGTCCGGCTAGTGTTCAATTGAAACAGCATTGTCAAATACGCACGAGTATGCACCCTCTGGGGTCAGCCAAACAATCACGTTTGGTTCAGGAGTAAAGGTCTATGAAAGGAACTCACCCGGTGCGGGCTCGTATGCGAGCCGCGAAGAATCGTTCTTACAACCACTTCGAAAAAGGATTTAGTTGTGACCTGACCGCGCGCTTGGTTCAGCTCTCAGCGGCTTTCCCAATGCCGCTTTTCCCCAGTGCCGCTTAAATGCTTATGCGGCAGCAATCTTGCGCATGGCATCGTCAGCGTGGCCAGAGGTGATGGCATCGCCCTTCATGCCCGGATTCAGCACCACCTTGGGGCACATGTCCTCCTCGGCTGTGCGTGCGAAATGACCATGTGTTGAGCCAATAGGATATGGGTACATTGAATACCAGGCCAACAGATGCTGTGAAACAGACGCATCGCAGCGGGGCGCACGCCATTGCGCATCTGAACAGCGGAGGCGCTGTGACGTCAAGAGTAGGCATCTGAGGCTGGGTTTTGAGCGGCTGGCTCACTCTTGTCGTTGAACATTTTGTAGCCTCGCGCAGCATCCGTCAGCGGCATGATGTGGCTGCGACAAGCAGAGATTCACGTTGTCAGGCATGATTTGGCAGTGACGAGCAGTAATTCGCACTGTTAGAACTATACATTTCAGATGCGTGCCACTCTACACGATTGCTGTAGATAATGACATCATTACCTCACGATGCTCGCCGGCTTGAGCGAGCCCTCCTGCAGCGCACCATTGGCAACTTTCAGCACAGAGCGCAATCACAACTCGTCGACCACCTAAAAGGCGTCCAGGAACATGCTTTGGTGCAAGCGATGAAGTTAATCGCGACACAACAAGCGATGCGCACTTTGATCTCTCCAGCAGCTCGTCCCAGTAAGCCTGGCAATGAACTTCAACAGATGTGAATACAAACGTTCAGATCACGCGAGGTGTGCAGCACATGCACGAACAGTGGAACCGGCAGCAGACAGACACCGCAAAGACGACGCGGGCGTAGTCCGCCTGGCCACCCTCCCAGCCGCCCGTCAGGCTCGAGTAGCCTGCAGCCGGCGAAATTTTACTATATTATTACGAATTAAAAAAAAGTCGTTCCTGTTGCTGCTTCCTTCGAGGAGATTGATCCTTCAAGCAGATTGATCCTCTGAACTTCAGCATTGTGATAGGGGTTGAGGCAGCCATCAGCGACATCAGATGCTGCAGGACATCACCATGGATGCCGGCGGTGCGGTGGCCGTAGAGCCATTCTGCTCCTTGGACGGGTTGGCCACGTCGCAGCAGGAGAACTGCGTCTTCTTGCAGCACCTGCTTGCCACATAGAGGGCCCTTCATGGTCATGACACGAATGCATATTGCAGCCGTGGCAATGACAATTTGGCCATGTGATTCCCCTGTTGCAACATGCCTCGCAGTACTGCGAGCCATGTTGCGCTCGAGCTGCGACTACAAGACTAAGAGCACAAGCCAGCCGACGCATACTGAAAGCACTGGCCCGGAGGGGACGCACATGCAGGAGCCGCAGCCGATGTCGAAGCAGGCCACGACGCGGTCGCCAACCTGGAACTTCGTCACCTCCGGCCCCACCGACTCCACGATGCCCATGAACTGCAACGGGAAGTTGAAAGTTGAAAATTGTCTGCTTAACTCGAGCTTCTCCTCAGCAGCGTGCAGACGAGTCAGTGGCAGCGCTTGCCTGCGGCCGCGATGCGGTGAGGTTCAGGCAGAAGTGAAAGGGTAGTTGGGCCATCGACTACGCTCGCACTCCGATGACAATTTGAAGCGTTGCAACGAGCAGACGCCAACGCGTGTGTATGCTGCATGCATGCCGATCATGCATAGAAATCAAAATTAGCACCTCGTGCCCAGCAGGTCGCCCTTGGTCATGCCCGGCATCGCGCCGGTGCACATGTGCAGGTCGCTGCCGCATATGGCTGTGACGGTTACCTTGAGAATTGCGTCTTGCTGCGCAAGGAGGAAGCCGAGCGTCATGCACACGCTCCTAAAACACATCGGAATGGCGAAGACAACGAGTCAGGGGCCGAAAATCGGGCTTGCGTGCTTTGACAGTGTTCATATTTTCGTTTGAGGGATGCATTGAGACAGACGCGCATCCGAGCGGTTCAACACACAGTCCGGAGTCCGTGCTGCGCATGCTGTCGTTCTCAGTGTTAACCTACTGGTACAATTCAGTTTGGGGAGCTTGCCGCGTCGGTAATACATGGGACGCAACGCTCCGAGACGGTGGACTTCTTGCCAGTCCACTCAGCCCCCAGCATCTTCCGGCTGTCGTCGTGCTTCGACGCACTGTCGCCGAGGGAAGGCCCTGCGAGCTTGATCACCATCGCCAATCCCGTGGTTCAAGAACGCCCCAGGTTGCCAACACAATTGAGAAAACGACAAAAGGATTATGCTGCCTCTGTCGGCGGCGACATCATGGTGACTCGGCGGTCTCGTCAAAGGACGTTGGGCAATCGCCGAACAAAATTTGTTCGGCGATTGCTGCTGACTCGATTTCTCTTTGTGTATGCAAGCTCGAGCGTTTCCACTTTCAGCAGGCTGTACGGAAAGCGCTTTTATGAAGTTTGGCAGACGACGTAGTAAAGAATCCGAGCTGGCCTTCTTGACCAGCTGCTCCTTCGCTTCGCCACGCAGCTTGAAACCTTGAGATTTCCGCTTGAGTTCGAAGTTCCCAGAAGATTTCAAATCACCAGCAGCTGTACAGACATGTCGCACCGTCACTGCAGCGACCACTGCTGCCTGCATTGAAGGTCCACGAAGATTTCCCAGCGGTTTCTTGTTCCACATGCCACATCACTCCAGACTCAGCGCACTGGGGCCGTCCCCTACGAGCACCCGGCCTCTGCTGCCGCCAATATGACCGCCACCTCCGCGCTGGCCCCTGCTTGGGTGCTCTCCCTTGCCGCCGTCGCCGCCGCCGCCGCCGCTGTCCATACCATCCGCCACACCCTGCTTGTCCCGCCTGGCGCGGTCCTCAGCGTCACCCGCCGCGGCGCCGCCAGCAGAGCCGCCGGGGGGCGCCAGCGCAGCGGCGACGGGCGCCACCTCGGGCTCCGCCGGCGGCCGCGGCAGCGCCTCCGTCAGGAATGTCTCCACGGCCGCCGCGTCCCGCACGTCCAGCTCCAGCAGCGCCTCCACCAGCTGCCCAAAACGGACACAGCAAACGCTTGATTTCGATGACAGTAAACTGTGACTGTGACTGTCCGTCGAAGTCGCCAAAAAAAGATGCGGCCATCATGCCAGAGCTCTCAATTCCGCTGCCACGAAGCTGCTGCACTTCAGTGACCTTCCTTTGCACCGATGGTCGTTGAAATGCCAGCTGCAGCGGCGCTTGGGCTGGTCTTTAGCTTGTGGGTGACCTGCAGACCCTCGGGGCTCGGCGCACCTGGCGGCAGCGGGCATCGCGCTCCGCCTTGCACTGCGTCTCGAGCGCCCTCACCGGCCGGCCCTGCAGTCGATACAAGTGCTGCCCGTGGGAAGATGCTTGACTGATGGCTGGAGTCATCACTGCTGCCAATTGCAATGGCCGCCGCCAGCCACAGGGCTGGCATGAGTGCACTGCCAGGGCATGTCTGCATAGTTACAAGAGCTGTACATGTCTAAAAGCTGACAGCATAGCATCGGCAAGAGCCCCCACACCTGGATGTGGGCGCGGGTGACCTGGGCGGCGCGCTCCAGGATCTGCGGCGGCACTCCCGCCATGGCCGCACAGTGCACCGCAAAGCTGGGCGCTGCATACCCTGCGCTGGTGTATGAGATCCATTGACAGGTTGGCCTTGGAACAACATGAGGAGGTGACCAGAAAATTGAAGGTGAGGCACAATTTCGTGGCAGCTGCATTGAGACCGGCAGACTTGGCGTGTGCGACGCAGCAAAGAGGCGGGCGCCAAAAAGCACGGTCGTGTCGAGGTTCCTCGACAAACCATGACCGGAGCAGCTGTAGAATTCATCCACTATGACGCACCTGGCACCAGGTGGTATAGGAACACGACGTCCTGCGCCAGGGCGCTGCCGCCGTCGGAGGCGACGGGATCGTCGCCGGCGGCCGGCCGGCGCACTACGCCGCCGGCGACGCCCCCGGCGCGCGTGACCACATCCATGGTGTAAAACGCCAGGTGGGTGTGCCTGCGGTGCAGGAGCGAACTCGCCATTTGGGCTTGAGAATGTAGGTGTTGAGGCTGGAAATGGATGGAGCCTCAAGGTGAATGGCGAGGTGCTAGTTGAGCACCTGAGCAGGCCATGCCTGAGCGTGCAGTTGCGGAATTCAAGCCTCGGCAGCACAAGGCAAAGCAGTACGCAGACCAGAAAGCATGCTGCAGCATTTTGACCTCAACGGGCAGCTTTTGCGCACCTGGGCAGGTATGCGGCGTTGAGCACCTCGCTGAAGTGGGTGCAGGCGACCACCTTGGGGGGCGCCGGCGCGGTCGCAAAGGCATTCAGCGCCGCTGCCAGCAGCCCGATGCCGTCCGCCGTCAGCGTGCCCTTGCCGAACTCGTCGATCACGCACAGCGACCTGCGGTGACGGAGCACGCTTTCCCCTTTCTGTTCCTTGCAGAAACAAGAGTCTAAAGCCCATCGGATCACCTCCCTGAAAAGCGCCCGGCCGCTCCAGAGATGAAAGCTTAGCGATGCCAAAGCACAGTATTCGAACACATAGATGGACATCTGAAATGCTGAGAGCTTCAGGCCAGGTGAAGTTTTCTTTATGATGAGCACCTGCCGGTGGACAGGCGCAGCATGGCGGCCAGCTGGCTGAGATCGATCATGAAGGCGGAGCGCGGCACGCTGGCTGCCTCCCGCGTCACCACCCGCGTGAAGATGCGGTCCGTCAGCCCGATCTCCTGCAGGGTACTAGAGGTCGTGAAGCTGATGTAAGCATGTGCCAGAGGGATCGTAGCTTAGCTTTGTGGCGACTCCTCCATTCAATTGCTCCACTCCCCTTTGGCGCCTCAAACTCACGACGGCGCGGGAGAAGCAACTCACAGAGTGCCGCGGCGCACCGCATCCTCGGCGGGCACGAAGGCGCCGACGTGCGCCAGGAACACGATCAGCGCCACCTGCTTCGCGTAGCAGCTTTTGCCGCTGAAGTTGGGGCCCGTCACCACCTGCGGCCGCCACACCCAAAACCGTCCTCCGCCGCTGGTGACACCATTCGCAAAGAGCGGTGTCAGCCATGGGCCTGCTGTGTGCAGGGCATCCTGCTGCAGTGCTGGAGTCCCTGTGTTGCTTGCTCAATGTGGTTCAGCGGCATTCGAAAGAACCAGCCGCTTCAGCGGCAACGTTTCTGCGAAAGAACCTGCTGGTTTTCGGTGGCACATGCTCCTGGCGGATTGTGTCAGGGGCTGCCAGAGGCATGCCTGGACGCGGTCTGCGGACACGGACATGAATGTGTCGTTGGGGATGTAGGAGTCCACAACCTGTTCCGTCAGCAGGTGCCGCCCTGCGCGGCACCACACAAAGATGAATACTGTTGATCATTGTTTGCCAGGCTGCACAGTTCATGCCTGCATTCGATCTGTGCGGCAGGCGAGGAAGCTGCCGCTATTGAGGCGACGTTCCGAGCTGCAACAGCTTCCTTGAAGGCGCCCAGAACACATGGGCGAGGCAGTAGGATGCTGGAAGCTGCCCCACCTCCTTTGATGCGCAGCACGTCCTCGCGTGTGAGGCGCGGCCGCACGTGCCGCCCCTCCGCTGCCGCCGCCGCCAGCGACGTTAGGCAGTCCACTTGGGCCGCGACGCCCACGGCGCGGCCCAGCGGCGCAGCGTAATCGGACAGTCGCCGCACCAGCTCCGTGCAGATGCTGCCCTGCAGAGGCATCGGAAAGCTTAGTTTTGCATATTTTCTATTGCACGTCCGATTGTAAACGAACCTGGGCTGCGACGCCCACGGCGCGGCCCAGCGGCGCGGCAAAACCGGACAGTCGCCGCACCACCTCCCTGCAGATGCTGCGCTGCAGAGACGCAGCCTTGCACCCCTAAGCTGCTCGATGGGTTCCTGACATGTGGACACGATGCCTGTGTGTCGCTGTACACAGTTCGTATCCAGCCATCTGGAAAGAGCGTGATGAGATCAATCCACACAAATGAAAATAACAATCGGCGCACCTCCAGGTCCTGGATCTTGTGCAGCAGGTCACCAAAGTGCTCGTTGAGCTCCGCAGTGCGCTCGCACACGTAGAAGTGGCCGCCGCCCTCCGCCCCTCCGCCCTCGAACGCGAATCTGGACGTACAGACGCACTATTTCAAACAGTTCATGAGAGCATAATCCTTTTAGGTTCATGAATCCTTTGGGATTCTCAGAGTGCATGCGTTTGCGCCAAGAAGCAGTGCATGTGCATGGGCAAGGGCAAGTGCATGTGATACACTACCGCCTGCTGCGGCGGCAAAGGGTGCCTCACGTCAAACATCTGAGACCCAAAATGGCGCACTTGTAGTCGGGCAGGAAATCCACGAGGTCTTCCGTCAGACGGCCGCCCTCCAGCCGCACCACGAAGCCTACCTGTGCTGACATGGCAGCGCATACGGGCTTCGAGATCGATTGTCAAACAGCAAGTAGCGACAACAGCCATTTCCAATAAAGGAATCGTATTTGCTTCCAGCATGGTTTCACAGTGCAGCAGTACCCTCGCCTCAAACCTCACGGGATTGGACCACCATATCTAGGTCGAATGACCTGAAATTTTGTTTTTCAGTGGGGCGAGGCTCGCCTGGGGCAGGTAGACGATGGTCCAGCGCTGGTCGGGGTGGCCGCGCGCAAAGGCGCGCGGGATGCGGGACAGCTCCCCCTCCACCACCCTCGTCAGAAAGTCCGGCAGCCCCGCGTACGTTGCCTGTAACATGTCAAGACATCACATACCTAATTAGGTATAACCACCCGTCATGAATGGTCAACAATCTGCATGCGCGCAGCTCTGACAAAACTGCCGCACTGGACGCTTCCTTGTATCAGTCGATACATGCAGGTGCAACCGGGCAGCAGAGAACGAGACCTGCGGATTGCCTGTCGCCGCAACACGCTGTACTGCTAATTTGGAAGGCCTTTTTCACCACCTTCCAGAAGGGACAGGATTTTTTCAGGTTTTGGTAAGCCCAAGGCCTCCTGCGTTTTAGGACAGGCAGTTTCGCGGCTTCCTCGACGCAATGCGCTGTCGTGCGTGCAGTCAGGCTGTGGGCGCAGACTCTCTGGCACGGCTTGTGGCGGTTGAGTTTCTAACAAGAACTAAAGAGGCGCGCCTTGAGGTCGTCCAGTTGGCCGGAGATGCCGTAGGATACCATGTGCACTTCTGTGCTTCAAAAAACCGGAATACGCAGTCTTTCCGTGTATGGTATCACATCTTGAGGTCGTCCAGCTGGCCGGAGATGCCGTGCTACTAGGCGTCGATGTCTCTTGTTTTGCTTGAATAGCTGGAATGTGCAGTGAGGTACACAGCTTTTCTATAATTACTGTCATACCTTGAGGTCGTCCAGCTGGCTGGAAATGCCGTAGTCGACCATGGCGCCATCGTCCGCCTGGCTGAAGTCGATGACATCGTTAATCAGGCCCATGCCTGCAGGAATCAATTGAGCGCCATTTCGTATTCACGTAGAGGAGGCAGCTCCGCAGGTTTCTAAACAATGCTATGCATTGGAATAATGTATGTGGACAATGTGCAGAGCTGTTGAAAAGTCGCGAGGCTTGCATATTCGTGTTGCCGCAAGGTATGCAAACGCACATATCTGGATATCCGCCCCAATGCTGGAGGCCGCCTCATGGAAGATCGGCGGCAGCGCATCGCCTTCCTCCCCTTTCGCGCCTGCCGCCCCGCCGCTGCCTGGCCTCTGCCGCTTCTGCGGCGGTGACGACTCCGCCGCGGCGGCTGCCGCGAAGTGCTGCCTGCCAGGTGACGGAGCCGCCGCCCTGCCACCTGGCGCCACCTGCAGCATCAGGAACGTGCCATGCTGCGTGGACCGAGTATGGGATTCCACATCCGAGACTCCAGATCTGTCTCGAGGCTACTGTTGGATCCTTGGCTGGCAGAGCAGGCTCAGCAATTCATGCGCGATACATGACGCAAAGAGCATCCAGCGTGCAGTCACAACATATTGCTGTGTTGAGGGCGTCATGTCACCTGCGGAGTTGACAGCCGCACGTGCTGCCGCGGCGTCGCACAGCTGCTGGGGTCGCAGGACGCCGCAGGCCCCCACTCGCAGTCACTGACGAAGCCGCCGGCAAAACTGTTGCTGCAACCGACGGCCATGCCGCCGGCGCCGCCGGCACGCTGCCGCTGCCTGCCGGGCTGCCGCTGTTGCTGCGGCTGCGGCGTATCGCAGAACCTGCCGCCGAAACCGCCAATTGCAGAGTCGAACTCCGTGTCCAGCCCGTCATCTGCCGCCGCCGCCGCCGCATGCCCGAAGGCTGCCGCCGGGTTTCCGCCGCCAGTTGGCTGCCGCCTGTGTTGACGCGGCGCATGCCCCGTCGATGCGCTGTCAAAGAAGGCACCGCCGCTGTCCGAGGCAAAGGCATCCGCCTCCAGTCGCCGTCCCGCCTGCCGCTGCTGATCCCCTCGCCGCAGAGCTGCACTGAGGCAAGGCGTCAAGTAATACTGATATTCATGTCGAAACAGTCTTTGAGCTGGGGAAGACAACTGCGCCAGCCGCACAGTGCAACCGATGCACCAGGCCGAACAGCGCAGTGACAGCCTGCCCCACTCATGGATGAACCGCAGGCAGATCCATGCATCCGGTCCTGCCTGCCGGCTGCCGGCGTGAGGAGGAGGGCCACTCGTCATCCGCCGGCTGCGCGCTGGCAGCGGAGACGCCGCTGCACTCCTCCGCCGCCGCTACGAGCGCCTCCCGCAGCTTGAGCAGCGCCGACAGGCTGCAGTCAGGTATGGAAAGGGTTCCATGACTCGTTCATTCGGGGGTTGTCTTCATGGTATATTGAATGGTAGTTTGAAACATGTTTGAATGTGCGAGAGGCCTGTGAGGGGCGTCTGACCTGCCACTGTAAGGGGCATGCAGGGGCATGCACTGGGCCTGGTGACTTGGCAGCAGCTCGACTGTCGCCTCTCATAAGGTGCGTCAAGTGAGAGGAACACGCCTTCGTTGTCTCTGTGGTCTCTGACCTTGTGCACCGTAGGGGACACAGTACCTGTCGAGGAGCAGCGAGAAGTCGCGGATGTCGACGCTGCCTAGCGTCGTGCGCAGCCGGTGCAGCAGCCGCGGCACATCCTTGACCTTTCTCAGCTGCAGCGATAACCAGAACTTCACTGGGAACGAGCTGGAGAGAGTCGGTAGGAAAGCCATGCAGCACGAGGTACTGCAAACCCTCAAGCGCAGACCATGCATGATTGTGTGCAGCCTGGACATTCACTTCTGCTTTGTGCATACGTGGCAGAGATCATAACATGGCAGAAGAGTGTGTGACGCACGATTTTGCGCAGCGTCCGGACTACATCCGGGTGCTGCATAAAGAACTCGATGCCGTCCTGCCTTGCGCTGATGTCCTGCAGTAGGGCGGGTGACCAATGAGCTCATCACCGTCTCATTCTGGGGTCATTGCTACGAAGATGCTGCAGGAACATTGATATCGATGTTACAGCGCCACATAACGATGCGTCAGTAGGTGCAAACCCAGCAGGATGGAGTGACAGGGTTCAGGTGTCAGCAGCTACAAAGCCTGTGGCGACGCGGCTGAAAGGCAAGCACCTTGAGGTTGACGATTGGGCGCAGGAACCAGGTACGCAGCAGGCGCTTGCCAGCGGGGCTGACGCAGCGGTTGAGGCTGCCGAAGACAGAGAAGCCCTCCTTGGAGGAGCCGATGCCCATGGCCGACGGGTGCCGCTCCTCCTGGAAGATCTGCCACGATCACGCAAAGGGTTGCCGCTTGTTGGAGACCTTTACACGACTCCAGTGGTACATGCAACACTAGCGGACACCAGTGCCAGTGCCTCGTATGCCAGGGCAGACCGTGGAGGCAGTGCATCAGGCGCGGGTGGCGAGCCTGCTGGCAACACTGGACAAGAAGATGTGGCGCATATTCATGCGTGCCGATCTCACCTGCAGGGCGGCCAGGGACATGGCGTCGACCATCAGGAAGCCGTCGATGGACGCCTGCAAAACGCATTCGTCCCATATCTCCGCCGAGGCTTCATGCACATGCTCACTGTCTGTCAGACCTTTCATACCTGCTGTGCGTGCCTGGAGACCACAGTGCATCTAGCGCTGTTTGATCCAGCTTCCTTCAGAGTTCCAGCTTGCTCAAAGTGCTCGCAGACGCGCATGATGCAGCCCCACCTCGGAGATGCTGTCGATGGCGATGAGCGGCGAGGCGCCGGCCTCACCTTCCTCCAGGGGCGCGGAGATGGCGCCGTCCTTGTGCAGCAGGCTGACCAGCGCGCCCGCCGCGCACAGCTGCTGCGTCGCCGACAGGCTCACCTGCGGGGGCGGGATGCATTCGCACTGTGCCTTTCAAGTATACCGACAGTTCGTATGCATGAGTACGCCCGCTTTTTACAGGCTGCGGGATGTGTCGCTTGCGCAATAACGGGATCAGGCAGGTTTCCAAGTCTCGGCATCTTTGCTCCATCTCGGAAGCATTCACGGCCATGGGCAGGAGCACGACAGAGACTGGCAGAAGGGCTGTGTGCACACACAAGGATGAGGGTGTTGAGGCGATCAGAGACGCGCAGCATCGCCATCACGACAGCATGCAAAACTGCTGCAGGAGCACAACAGAAGCTGTACAAGTGCAGCACCATGGTGTTCAAGATGTTCAGGCGGTCGGAGGCGCGCAGGCCGCGCGGCATGCCGCGCACGTGCAGCAGCTCCAGCGCCGCCCGCGCCTGCTCCGGGTGGAAGAGGCCGGCGCGCTCCAGCTTCACCTGCACCTGCAGTGCACGAGGGATCTGATTTTGCAAGGCTTTGTTTTGACCTGTCTGTCCAGCAGCACATGCCATGCGCCGTGGTGCTTCAGCCTGGGCGGAATGACTACTACTCCGAGAGCAAAGCCTCAAGTCCCAGACGCAAGAGGCGTCCGTCTGCAGACACTGATGATGATGTGATGGGCGGCATCGTCAAGTAGTATGTACCTTGCCCGGCTGGTCGGTGCCGGTGGCCGCGGACGCGATGTCCTCCCGTACAGCCTCGAGTTCCGGACAAAAACGCTGTGACGCTGTTGTGCGATGTTACCTTGCCCGGCGCGTCGGAGCCGGTGGCCGCGGGCGCAATGTCCTCCCGCAGCGCCTCCAGAAACTCCTCGTCTGCCTTGCTGCTGGTGTAGATTACGCCCGGCAGCGCCGCCATCTACACCAGGAGACGCATCACTGAATGCCGCTGCCACTGCCGTCATGGCCGCGCCAACTGTTTCAAGGGGTAAGACCAGCGCCAGCGCGCTGCATGTGCAGGTGCACAGTCCGGATATGGCTGTACATTGCAAGAATGTTAGATCATCTGGGCTGCCACACATACCTTGACCAGCCGGAGGACCTGGAAGGCCATGGGGCCGCTGCCGTCCTCATGCGCCTGCATCACGCTGATCTGTGCACGGCAGAGCATGCGTCATCGGCTAAACATCCTCCCTCTCACTGCGCATAGCTGTGACGCATTAGCTGCAGCGTCCGTGCCGGAGAAGCAGTGGAGTATATCCAGCAAAGCGCAGTGAAAAGCAGCCGCCTTCTGCCCTGCGCACCGCGCCGGTGCATGGGTCATAGTAGGCAGCGCCCAGGCGACTGGCTTGGAACACGCAGGCCATGACCACTGAGGAGCCGCTCGCGAGGCCATCGTCGTCTCCATCCGCGGCCTGCTGCTCGTCGACTGCTGTTGAGTCCTCAGCCTGCTGTGCACCCCTCGCTGGGCTGGAGCGCCTCCTGGTGCTCTGCCCGCCCGCAGGCGACTCGTGAGGCCACAGCGAAGACATCGTTGCGAGGCCGCGCAGGACCAGTTGTGAAGCGCAGAAGCCGCCATTACAGTGCCGCATGTCAAATAGCTGGCGCAGTAGCTTGCCAATCAACGCCCAAGCGGCGCTCCCTTGCAAAGCTCCGTTGAATTTAATGGGCAGATATCGTCTGCGCCTTGGCGAAGCTATGGTGCTGACCATCTTCAGAAATGCACAATAATCACTTCAACGTTATCTCCTTGGTCATTTGTGTGACGTTGCCAAGCTGCAATTGCTGCCAGGCGTGACACGAAATTTGCATCGGAAGTGGGGTCAAACTCACGAGTTTGCAGTTTGAAATCGCAGCGTTACAAGCTGAATCGCTTGACGTGGTTCATATACAGACGCCTTGCGCCCCACTCCTGCAAGCTCGGTGCTGTCTCTGTTACTGCTCGGCGCATCCGCCAGTCTGCCACTGCGATGAGCCAGTCAAAGAAGCGGAAGCTTGCCAGTGAATCGGCTGCAAAGGCGACCGTGGATGACATCGAGAGTGCTCCAGGCTTCAGCAAAGCAGAGACAGCCCAGGCACGAACGGCATTCCACCTCAGCCGGCGCATGCCGCATGGCGCTCCTTATCGGCATTGATCGTCAACGTGCATCATGACACTGTAAAACGAGGAGGACCAACGTGCTGCTCTTCCGCTGCAGATCCAGACCGCGCTGCTGGACTGGTACGACAGGAACCATCGGGCGCTGCCTTGGCGGCGGAACCCGCACTCGCTGGCGCCCTCGGCAGATGACGCGGCGCACCAAGCGCTGCTGAAGGTGCCGCAGCAGCAGATGATCTACAGGGTCTGGATCTCCGAGATCATGTGTCAGCAAACGCAGGTCAGTCAGACTGCGCATGCTGTTGTCTGTCAACATTGACAGTATGCATTCGGATTATCGAGGCTCCATGTGCTGCTGAAAAGTTTCGTCGATGAACCTGGGGAAAGCGCGGGATCTATGAGACACAATACTACATCATAAGGTCACCAGAACCCTCCTGCGCTTGGCAGGTGGCGCGGGCGGCGGGCTATTTTGAGAAGTGGCTGCTGAAATGGCCGGATGTGCAGAGTCTTGCGGCGGCCACGCTCGACGAGGTGAGCTGGGCGCTGCTCATGTTCTCTGTCCATTGGAAGGTCCTGCAACAAGCACTGCAGACTGAGCACGTGTGTTGTTGCTCATTCATGCTTACATCCTACAGCTGGTCATGCTTGGCACAAGTGCGGGGCTACTGGCTGTACCGGGGCTGATATCTGAGAGATTCTCTTGAACCCTGATCCCTTCACTAGGTGAATGACCTGTGGGCAGGGCTGGGCTACTATCGGCGAGCAAAGTACCTGCACTCGGGCGCGCAGCACGTGGTGGACAAACTGGGCGGCAAATTCCCAACCACCTCGAAGCAGCTCCAGAAGATCCCAGGTGCTGCGCCAGAAATAGGAGGGCTGCCTGATCAGAGCCTCATGAGCAGGCTGGCAGATGGTGTGACATGCTTCAAGAATGTGAGGGTGACAAGATGCATGGCTGCTTCCTCCTGTTTGACGTGAAGCCTGGCGCACCTTGCAGGAGGACACAGCCGTCGGCTGGGGTTGTTACGCAGGGCGACACTTTCATAGGGCACACACACCGTGACACGCTAAGAAGACACACAGCGGACGAACAGACAAAGCAGGCAGACCAGATGCACCATGAACAGTCTGCTTCGCTGACTACAGGCATTGGCGCGTACACGGGCGCCGCCATCGCGTCCATTGCGTGTGGCGAGCAGGCGGCGGTGGTAGACGCAAACGTGGTGCGCGTGCTGGCGCGGTTGCTCAAGATCGGCGACGACCCGTCCAGCAAGGCCGCAACGCTGCGCTTTGCAGCGGAGGCAGCGGCGCTGCTCAGCCCGGACCGCCCCGGGGACTTCAACCAGGAGAGTCTTTCTTGTCTGTTTTTGACAAAACAAAACTTGGCCGCGACGCTGCAATTTGCGGCGCAGGCGGCAGCGCTACTCAGCCTGCACCGCCCGGCGACTTCAACCAGGCGGGACTTCACCAAGGCCGTGCCTTTGACTTTTATGCTGTGCAATGTCCCATCCTAAATCGCTGGACGTAGGTCCTGGATACATCAGTGCTGATGCAACGTGCTTGTGCTATCGCGGGGACCCCAGATGATCGGGGCCTGCTTCTCCTGCTGAGGTCGATTGTGGCGGGGACACCCCCGCGCGAGGCATCCAATGCGGCAGCAGGCATCTGCGCCGGTTGCGCATCTTTCCAACTCGTCCCTGCTGCCGCGCTGTGCAGGCAATGATGGAGCACGGGGCGGTGACGTGCACGCAGGCGCCAAAGTGCAGCGAGTGCGCGGTGCGCGGGCACTGCGCCGTCTACGCGGACGTGCTGCGGCACACCGAGGGCGGCGGCGCCCCGGCAGACGCGCCGCCCGTCACGCAGTACCCCACAAAGGTGCATCTACAGACCATGTTAACCATGTGCTGTGCCAGATTGCTCTGCAGCCTTGTGTTTCTGTCTCTAAGCGCAAGGGAGAGGTTGCCTGGGAAGCAGGCAAGTACAGATGCAGCGCCCAAAGACAGTTGCACAGGGGCTCTTCACGAAGCGCAAGGTCGCTGCTCGTGCAAAGTGTGCTTCATGCCCTTCTGAGCAGGTCCCCCGTATCGTTTGCGCAGGTGCAGAAGGCGAAGCGGCACGAGCAGCGGGTGGCGGTGTGCGTCGTGCGGGCGGCCAGCGGCGGCGGCGGTGGCGGCGGCCACAACTACCTGCTGGTCAAGCGCGCCGAGAAGGGACTGCTGGCAGGTGAGTGTAGAGCTGATGCCTGGCTGTGAAACAGGGATTCGACCGCTGCTGCGGCGCTGCGGCCCGCCTGCCTTGGCGGCTGCGATGCAGCTGTTCCTGCTTCGCAGAGCAAAGGCGCGATCTTTCAGAAATCAGGTGTAGTGTTTTTGCTTTGACACCATAGCTGCCATAGCTTGGACACCAGTCTTGACATGCGAGGGAGTCCGGCTCACTTGCTGTGGGCACTTGTTTCTGACGGTCTGCTGCGCTTTCACAACAGGGCTGTGGGAGTTCCCGTCGGTCATGCTGGAAAACAGCCCGGCGGCGCGGGGCGTGCGGCGGTCCAAAATCAACGACTACCTGCGAGAAACCCTGGAGCTGTTTCCAGACCAGTGAGCGCGCTGCGACCAACGCATCAGAAAGACCACTGTCAGGGCGCTCGGCGATAGACCCTCAACTGAAAAAGGCTCGATCGTCGTCATGCAGGCTCCTTGCGCGTTCCCAGCTTTCCCAGAGCCAGCCACGCAGGAGCTCTAGCGAGTCCGCATCTGAAACATAGGCAGCAATGTGTATGTTTCGCTTGTATTCCGGGCAGGATGGTGGCGCGGCGGGAGCTGGGCAGCGTGAGCCACACCTTCAGCCACATCGCCATGACGCTGGACGTGGAGATGATGTCTGTCGAGGTGCTTTTTCTTGTCTATTATGGTTGATCGAAAGATCAATCGGAAGATCAAGCAGCGTTAGCCACACCTTCAGCCATGACGCTGGATGCGTTTTCCGGCTGGACCACAGGCAGAGACGCTGAGGACAGACCAAGATGTCACTGAGAAGTGTTTCTGACAATTGCTGGCGGCATGCGCAGTGGAGCGGCGACGACGGCCCGTCCGTGCCGGCGGACGAACCCGGCAAGGGGCTGCGCTGGCTCAGCAAGGCGCAGCTGGCGCGGGAGGGGCTGTCGTCCGTCATGCGCAAGGTGGCGGCGCTCATCGACAAGCCGCAGCCGCCGGCGGACGCCGGGCAGCAGAAGCTGAGCTTTGGAAAAAGGAAGTAAGCGGATCATCTGTGAGATTGTGCGCCGTTGTGGCCGCGCTCATCAACAAGCCGCAGCCACCTGCGGCGGACGCCGGGCAGCAGAAGCTGCGCTTTGGAAAGGCAAGACAGAACAAATGAACTGGAACAGGTGCCAGCGCAATGTGAGGAGAGCGTGTGTCTGGTGGAGGACAGAATGGACTTGAGGGAGCATCAAAATTGAAATTGGGGAGCAACCACGGCTTGGCACAGCTGAAACCAATCGTTGCAAGACTGACAGAAATAGATTTGACCCCATGACACACGAGACGACTTTGTTACGTCCCCAAGCATGCTTGTGTGTCAGATATCGAACTGACACACAACTGATTTTGTTGGCCAGCTACGCCTCCGGACTCCTGCAAACCGCCAAAAGCTAAATCCACGGCCACATCGCAGCAGCAGCCGTGCCCTGCCCTGCCTCGACATCCGAAAGATACAGGCTCTGGTCCAAACTCTGATTTCGTCAGACAATGGCGTCGTTTACGGCGATGATGCATACATGCTTTGTTCTGTGCTGCGTGACTACGAAAAGAGGATGATGGGTGCAGAGTGGCACGGTGCGACTTCTGCATGTAAGATGCATCTTCTGATTATTCACCTGATTTGTGCCACAAATGCCCTGGCTGTGTTGTCAGCCACAGTGTGTGGCTGACAACACAGCCAGGGGATGTCCTGCCACCGTGCAATCGACACAAGGCAGCTCTATGATACGAAATCTTCGATACAAGCGCTCCGCCTCCAGCTGCAGCCATGCTCCCCTGTTGCCGCTGCAGGCAAGTTCGACATCCGCATCAATGAGGACCGGCCGCAGCCCGAAATGACGGACCAGGTGTTGCAAGATTTCTCTGCTAATTCTAGTTGGTCTTGCCAGCAGTGGCCCCTTGCTTTAACTGCTTCTGTCATCCGGTCCTGCTGTCCACGCCCCTGCTATGCATGTTCCCTCATCAGAGGGAGAGAAACAGAGAGAGAGCTTACACTGATCCAGCCTCACTCAGAATTGATTAGCGCTCAATTCCACAGCTGCACCTACTGTCGAGGATGGCTGCTCCAGCTTCTCCCTCTAGGGAGGTGCTGATCCCTTCCTTGTGCACCACCCGCATTGGGCATCCTGACGGCGCACTGCGCCAAGGTACGTGGTGCCAAGCTGATCGTCAGCATCGACTGTGTCAAGTACCGCCTGGACCATGGCGCGGGTGCGACGTGTTGACTAGAAACATTTCGGACTTTCCAAGCTCGGTCCCATTTGCACTTTGCATCCACCATTGACTGCGTGAAGTACCGCCTAGACCACGAACAGCGGGTGCGCCACAATATGAGAAAAATTTGGAATCCCTTTCCAGCTTCATTCCATCATCGAACGCGTTGAGTACTGCCTGGACCAGGTGCAACGCATGCGCCAGAACATAAGTGCAAACTTGAAAATCCCTTTGGCTTTTGACTAATAGCGGCTGCGTCAAAATATGGTTCATGTGCAGCGGATCCATGCCATATTTTACTCGTAGCAGGGGTCCATGCTGAGCTACACGACTAAGGCCTGACCATGGATCAGGTACACAAGTGCTGCAGTGAACACCTTTGAGGTCAGCTCTCTAGAGCAGAATGCACGCCCAAGGCGCACGGGAACATGGGGCATTGTTGCTGGGTGATGAATCCAGCATGGCGATCCACTTTGCGGTCGTCTGCCAACAGCTCGTCCCAGGTCGCTTGAGCATTAACTCATCTGCGCATATAGTCTGCGGCGGCAGACGGGCCATGCTGGCGCGTTGCATGCGTGCGCTGTGCAATCCTCCTCTTTGGCTTGAGCGATACGTCGCTCTGGAGACTGCAGGTGGTGCCTGGCGTGAACGTCGTCCAGTGATCTTGGGAGACGGGCTGCCTTTTCGACACAGCATCTTCCTCAGAAGCTATTGCAGTAACATTCGAAACTGGACTGTCGCAGGTGGTGCCCGGCGTGGAGGTGGTCAATTTCGCGGAGGAGCTCTCTTTCACCAGAAGCTCGGCTCATGAGTGTCTCATGTGCACTTGTGGTGCCCGGCGTGGAGGTGGTCGACTTTGCGGAGGAGGACCTGCACCAGCGGCTGAAGGAGCTGACGGGCGGCCCGGGGCCCGACGTTGGCATCGCAGCCATTGGCATGCACTACGCCAAGTCCATCTTGTCCAAGGTCTGCATCTGGTTCTTCCGTGCTCTTTGATTGACTTTGGTGCCCAGGTTTGACGCTGGCATCGGAGCCGTCACTATGCATTGTCCCAAGCCCAGCGGTTCCAGGTTTTGTTTCGTCAGTGTTCCTTTTTACATTTGTTGCTGAGATGGTTGTGTCCAAAGTCCTTCATCGTGTTAGCGATCTGCATGCACTGCTCGTCATCTTGTCAACCTGGCGTCTCCACTGGTACCTTGTGACCTCAGCTATCCATATCACGGCTTTGCGCCCAGCTGCAGGACGACAGCTCTTGCCTGTTACATGATTTCATTTCTGCAGGCGGAGATGAAGTTGTACCTGCAGACGGACCCTTCCGACATCATGAACGAACTCATCTACAACGTGCGCAAGGTGAGCCAATTCAATCCTCATCTTTCTCACTGCGAAAGTTTGCTGCTTTGGTGAGCTGGAGTCTTTACAAGCTTCCTGACTGTGATTCTCACTGCTATCGGACGCTGCGACAGTTCACATGGAGACGAGCGGAGTGCTCATAATGTGTAGCAAGCTCGGCTGGCTGTGTGTGCCCTGTAAGGTGGCCGCATCTCGGATGTCGGCATGTACGCAGGTGAGCAAAATGAGCAGGTCGAATATATGCCAGTGTTTGAGCTGCTTGTTCCCTTTGCACGTATTGTAAGAATGACCTCCTCCCTGCTCTTGATTGCAGGCTTTTGCAACCACTACAATATCGGCGCGTTTATGGAGAAAGGCACGGCGTTCTTTTGCTGCATGCGTTATCGCGATAACGCATGCAGCAAAAGAACGCCGTGCCTTTCTCCGATCGGAGGCCCTCCAAAAAGCCATGTATCGTGTGGTTTACAGCTTGAACCTGTTCACGATCAGCATCGTCTCCTACCCTGCTGGTGTTGCAGCAGCGGTGATGTTTGTGAACCATCCTCATCGCCATGTGCCCTGTTGTCGTGCTGCAGGCATGTCCATGGCGGCGGGGCAAACGCCTTGCCAGCGGCTGGCCCACGCTGCTCAAGATGATCGAGGAGGGCGAGCTGTTTGATCTCCAATGTTCGCAGTGTTCCTGCATTCGCTGGATGCTGTGTGTCTGTGTATGCACTAGCATTTGCAAATGCTAGTGCATACACCAATTCTGTCTGGTGGCTTTGACGGTGGCCGTCACTTGCGGTTCCGCAGTATGCTTAAATCTTTAGTCTGGTTCTTGCGCAGCTGGACCCGACCATCGTCCTTACGCAAATCCTTCCCGTTGCGTACCCGCCCTGCCCTGCCCTGCCCTGCCCCACAAGATAGTCCGCATCTTACCAATATCATGTACTTGCCCGCAGCTGGAGGATGTTCCCAAGGGGTGAGGCTTTAGGGTATGACTGATGCTGGCTTTGAGCCTGCATATTGCAGTGGTCCTGCCATGACCTGACACGATTCCTCATTGTAATCACAACACTTGAACTGACCGGTGTGTCTGCATGCTGCTAGCTACCGCATCTTCAACAGTAAGAACTTCTGTCCAATTCTTCTATGACTGTGCATGCCTGCTGCAGGACTGCTGCTTGAGGTCGTGAGATTTTTGTTGACGACCCCATTTATTGCATTGTTTGACTTCAACCCTGTAGTGCCTGAGAGCAGCGGAAACCAAGGATCAGTGCCTTGAAGTATTGACGACTGATGACTCAAGAGTCGCTTGACGGACTTGCAGCAGCGGAGGGCGGGAACTGCCGCAGCTCAGCAGCCGCTGCCATCTTCAGATCCTGCGCAAATTCAGAAACAAAGCACACTTTACATCGAGGCATTGATAACTTTATCTTGCACGTAGGTATGGCGCAAACGCCATGCTTCCCTCCCGCAAGAAGACGTTGGCCGCCAAACTGGCCGAAGTGGCTGCGAACTGGCAGTTTCGAGGCCGACGTGGCGAACTTCAGGTGTGCATATGCGACTGCCGGTGCCCTGTTCGACTTACACTCCATGCGCATAGGGTGCATGCACACGATGAACTTCCAGCGCGCACATCGATTGCCGCTGCTCGAGTCGTTCTGCGCGCTCTGTGCACAGGGTGTAGCATGCATGCATGCATGCACACCATGTGCATGCACACATGGTGTATTCATGCATGCATACCGCTGATCGAAAAGTTTCATGCACGTGCCGCTGGCTAAACGTCAGTGATGCAGCTGATGTGCCATCCTTGTTATGAGGTTTGCGGCAATGTCGAGTCAAAATTGAAATCTCGGTGAAGGCTGTGCTTTAGAATGCTGTTGGCAGGAAGGAGAGGAACATCGAGACCGGCAAATTGCTGGGTGTCCACGTCGCCGTCGGCCTCATACTTGCTGGCCACCTCGGGCTACATCATCAGGTGGAGCGTCATCCTGGCCACACTGCGGTCCAGGAGCGCCGGCGGGAAGGCTGCCGTCGCCAGAACGGGTGCGCGCATCGATGTTGCTGCCGCCACTGCGGCACAGGAGGCCGCCGTCGTCGTCGCCGCGCAGGCCAGCGCCGCAAAGGACGTGGAGGAGCCGGCATCGCCGCCGCAGACGCCGCCGCCGTGGCTGCGGGAAACGCCTCGCGCGGCGTCGTCAAGCGGGCTGCCGCTGCCGCCAAGCAGGCCGCCGACCCGGTCGCTATAAAGCGCTCTGAGGAGGGCACCGCTCCCGCGCCGGCCGCTGCCCTGGACGCCGCCGCCGCTGCGGATGACGCTGCTGTGGCTGCCGGGAACGCCTCGCGCAACGTTCCCGACAGCCACAGCAGCGTCATCCGCAGCGG
>JAABUL010000335.1_pt1 | contig 101332 bp, 69 predicted proteins | sample 5559151 | NCBI WGS metagenome assembly JAABUL01 (sample SAMN10711876, study PRJNA513368) | rock metagenome | isolation source: Antarctica rocks | place: Antarctica: Victoria Land, Pudding Butte sud | reverse complement strand
CTTAAAGTTATAGGTTTTAACTTCTTTAATTAAATTTAATCTTAACTCTTATAATTTTAGATAGAAGAGGAGGATATACTTTATATCCTATTTTACTTAATTATAATTATATTTAAAGTTTTAGATTCCTAAGATATTAACCTTAAGTAAAAATACCTTAAAGCTGTTTTTCCTATTATAAAATTAAGTTATTAATAAGTTCTCTACCTTCCTTAAGCCTTAATAATAATTAATATAATTATTCAAGAGGGGGCTCTTAATTATTAAGGCTTAATTTTCCTTTAAGATAATTATTTAATAGGCCTCTTATTACTCTTTTTATTAAAGTTATTTTTAGTCTTTTACCTTTATTAAAATATTATTAATATCTTGAAATTCCTTAATATTCCTTATTAAATTATATTAATAGGCTTTTTAATAGGTATTTATTATTACTTAATCTTAGCTTATAACTTTAAGCTCTTATAAGGCCTATTTCTCCTTCTCTTATATTAAAGTAAGGGCTTAATATTTAATTTTATTATACTTCCCCTTTAATTAATATTAAATCTTCTTATTCTTTATTATTATACTCGTGTAGGTATTATAAAGTATTTAATATTTTATTATTAAATTATTAAGTTATACTTAAATTAGGGGAATTATTACCCCCGCCTTTAATATTAATATTAATATAACCTTATATATATTAAAGATTAACTTTAAATAATTTTTTTATATTATTATTAAAGTTTATATATAAGTTTTTATAATATTAGCTATTCCCTTTAAGTAATATTATATTAAGACTATAAATATAAATATTATTTTATAAGTCCTTACTTATTTTTAATAAATTTAATAGGCCTTTTTAAGTTATTTTCTTTAATAAACCTATTATATATTAAGAGATAAACATTATTCATAAAACCTCCTACTTATATAAGGAGTTTAATCTTTATATATTCCTTAATTAATAGCTTATTAAAGAATAAGAAAAGGATTAATAAAATTAAAGAGCCTTAAAGGATCTTTATCTTTATTTCTTTTATTTAATTAATTCTTATCTTTATTATAATAAATATTATCCTTCTTTAAAAGAAGCTTATAATTTAAGTTATAATTATTAATAAGACTCCTTTTATTTTAAAGTTATAAAGTAATCTATTATATAATATATTATTAAAGGCTCTTATAATATTTAATAATAATAAGCTTATTATATTCCTCTTCCCCTAATTTTATATTATATAAATTAAGTTTATTAGGATTTTAAGGATTATCTTTATTAACCTATCCTTCCTTATTCTTATTTATTATTTTAGGAGGAGTTTATAATATTTTATTAAATTATTAAGATATTTAAATATTACTATTTTTAAAGCTTTCCCTAATATATTAAGTAATACTATTAATTAACATACTTTTAATTTTAAATAATTTAATTTTTTTATTTTCTTTAAGATAATTATATTTACTTCTTTAAACCTCTTTAAATAATATCCTTTATTTAAGTAGGCTTAAAAGAGCTTTATTACTACCTTAATTAAGCCTTTATATAAGATATATAAGGACTTATTTAATAATCCTAAGGTCTTTAAGGCCTTATTTATAATCAAGTAATAAATTACCTCCTAGACTTCCTTAAGCTTTAAGGTAATATAAAAGTTAATTAAAATAAGATATATTATATCCGTAATATCCTTTAAGTTAGCTTAAGGGGGGGGAGGGAAAAGGATTCTTTTAAGCGCCTTTATCCTCCCCTTAAAGTTAGTAACCTTCCCGTTAAGAACTAGGGGAGCTTCCTAGGGAATATACTCCTCTCTTTTCCCTACCGCGCTAACTTCTAGACGCCTGCCTTCTTTAATAACGCTGCGTATACTACCTCTTAGTAGTTTAGCGTACGGGTCTTCCTAAGTGTCAAGATCTTATCCCTATCTACCTCCTAAAGCCTCCCCTCCGTAATAAAAGTATTTAAAATATAAAAATTAATAATATCTTATATATACTTTATATTTTTATTATAACCTTTACTAGAAATATAAAATAGTAGATAAAGAATTTAGGATTTAACTTATTATTAATTAATTATAATTATAAGAAATATCTTATTATTAAGTTATAAAAGGTTAAATTAACTTTTAATATATTATTAAATATATAATATTATGATAAGATACTTTATAAATTAAAATAAATTAAAAATCTATTATTTATTATATTTAAGATATTCCTTAATTATTAAATATAATAATTAGGTAAACTCCTTCAACTTATATTATTTTATTATTTAATATTATTTAATCTTAACTTATTAATATAACTTATTTTAAATTTATTAATATAATCCTATTATAAGAGGGCCTTATAACTTATAAGGTTACGTTAAAATACTTCCCTTTCTTATTTACTTAAAATAAGTTATAATTATTAATATATTATTTAAAAAGCTATTAAATATAAGAATTAATAAAACTCTTAATTATTATATTAGTTTTATTATAAACTTAGTTATAAAGAGAATAAGTATAATTATTATATCTTAAAGTAATAAAAATTATTATCTACTTAAGTTTAAGTCTTAATATTATTAATTTAATTATATAATATTTTACTTTAATAGTTATAAATAATATTATATCTATATTACACTTTATTAATATTTATAATAAGCTTAATATTACTATTTATATTATTAGAAAGGCTTTTTAGAGACTTTATTAATATATAATCCTAATATTAATATTAAACTTTAAGAAAGGTAAATTATTTATATCCTTAAAAAATATATTAATTATATTATAAAATAATTTAAATAATAAGTTAAAAACAAATATAAGGTATAAAGATAATAAGTTATATTATCTTAAAACATTAAAATTTAATATCCTTATAAGATTATCTTTAATTAATAATAAAATTTTAAAAAAGGTAATAACCTATTAAAATTTTATATCTAAATAAAATATCTATATTAAGTTATATTTTAATAAGTTATTATTAAATATATTACTCTTAATAATATTATTATATTTTTAGAAGAGGGTAAATATAAAGAGTTTAAGGTAAATATATTAAATATAAATTATTAAGATATTATAAAGGTATTATTAATTAAAGAATTTATATATTAAATAATTAAATTTATTATCTTTAAATCTTTTATTAAATTAAATATAAGTCTTATAATAAGGCTTATAAGTATTTATAAATGATACTTAAACTTATTAAATATATTATTACTATTCTCTAAATAATTTAAATATAGTTAAAATAAGTTTAAATTTATAATTATAGGAGATTTATAAATATTAATTATTTAAAAAGTATTTATATTTAAGATTAACTTAGATAGCTATTTTAATCTAACTATTTAAAGAATAATAATCTATTTATTTATATATTATATTAAGTATATAAGATTAATTTCTAGAAGTTAAATATTATACTACCTTATAAGTCTAAAATTTAATAATACTAAAAGCTAGCTTTTATAAATAAATATAAATAATTTATATTAATATTATAGTATTCTATATATATTATAGTATTTATATATTAAATTTAATAAGTAAAAATAAGTTAGTTATATCTATCAAGGAATTTGAATATAAGATTATATTTTAAATTAATAATTTTATTATAATTTAATTTATAAGATTAAGATAAATTAATAATATATTTTTATATAAGCTCTCTTATAAGAGGCTAATACTTTTTATATATTTAATAATAATAGAGGACTTTAATTAATTTAAACTTAATTTAATCTTAAAGATATTATACCTTAAGATATTTATATAAATAAGTATAATTAACCTATTAAGGATTAACTATTATAAATATTATATAATATATATTAAGTAGGTTAATAAAGATAATAGAAACAAATACTTAAAGAGAGGAAGTAAATGCTCTTTATAAATTAAAATTATAATATTTAATTTATCTAATTATAATATACTTCTCTTCCTAAGTACCTAGAATTATAAGAGTTTATAACTCTTAAACTTGTAATTTTTTATAAAGTTTATTTATAAAAAATATTATATTAGAATATTATTATTATATAGATTCTTATATTATAAAACTATTAATTTATAAAGACCCCTTACTACCTTATATATATATCCTAATAAATAGAGATTTAACTTATTAAATTAATAACTTATATATTTAAATCTTATTACCTTCTTTAAGGTTTAAAGTTATATATATATATAATAGCCTATTATACCTCTTATTTAAATCCCTATTATTAATCTTTTTATAATAATAAATATCTTACTCTTCTTTATATACTTTATTATATTAAGCCTAATATCTTAAGGTACTTATAATTATCTACTTATATTAATATATTATTAACTAATATTTTATAAGGTTATACTAACTTTGTTTATTAAATATTATAATTACCTCTAATAATATATAATAATTATATACTCTAACCTTAGATCTCTCCTTATATATATATAGTTATATATAATAATATATATATTATTATAAAGAATATAAGGATTAAAGGATAAATATATTAAATCTAAAAATCTTATTATTAGCTAAGTTAATACTATTAATAGATTTTAAGTAGTAGCTCTTAAACCTTATAAGATTATATATATTAATTTTAATAAAAGAGGTAAATTAATTTAAGACTTAAGTAGGTCTAATAAGAAAAAATATAAGTTAATATAAGATATTAAAAGAATATATCTTCTTTATATTTAATTTAAGTATATTAATATTAATAATATAAAATCTTAATAAAAAGATCCTAATAATTGTAATAAAAGATATAAAGAAGATTAGAGAATATTAGTATATATTAATAACTTCTAATAATAATTTAAGATTTAAAAGTCTATTATAATATTAAAAAGGTTAAATATATATAAATTCCTAGAGAATTATAATAATATATTCATTATATATTAAGATTATTCTTATTTAACTATTAATAACCTAGCTAATTTAGCTCTTAACTTCTTATTCTTATAACCTCCTCTTAATCTTATTTTGATTATTATAATATCTTAGCTTTTCCCTAGCCGATCTTAAACTATTTTAAAGGTAAAGGCTTCTATTATTATCTTTTATATAATATATTATTAGAATAACAGTTAATAATAGTAGTATTAAGTAAGATAATTTAAAGATATAAGGCTAATAATATTAAAGGTTAAGATTAATAATAGTAATAGTTAAAGAATATTACAAGATAACTTAATATATAATACTAAAAATTATATAAGTTAATAGTAAATATAAATAATTTAGATTAATATTAATAATAAAGCTCTTTATTTTAAATCCTTATATTAAGGTTATAAGATAATATTCTAAGGGCCTTCTAAGCCTTCTTAATACCTTTATACCTATTAATACTCGCTTAGAGCTAGCTTCTTAAATATTTATATTATATATAGCTATTTATCCTACTATTAGGCTATTACTATTTAGGTACTATGAACCTAATAAGTCTATTTTAATATTAAAGTATTAAGAACCTTCTAGACTTATTATCTATATTTTTAATTATTAAGTCTACTAGTTAAAATTTATATAATTAAAATAAATGATTATACTAATATAATAAATATAAATAAGACTCTAATAAATTAATCTATTAATTTAGTTTGGCTAGGTTTATAACCTAATTATAAAAAATTTATTAAATGATTAATAGATATCCTAGGCTTAAGTAATAGTTATCGTTATTATATTAAATAATTAGTAGATATCCTAGGCTTAAGTAGTAGAACTTTATTATATTATATATTATATCTATACTTATATAATTTCTAGTGGTAGTAATTACGCGACTAAGTAATATATATAAGTAAGTATAAAAATAAGATAAATATTAACTATATTATAATTTAATATTAATAAGATAATAACTAGGAGTTAATACCTAAAATTATACTAATATTATAGCCTCTATACTCTAATAATATATTAAAAGGATACTACTAATAGGTAAATAATTTATAGAATAACTCTTAAACCTAGTATTATAATATATTAAGAATTAGTTTAACTATATTCTAATAGAATCTTATAATATTATGTTAAACAAAATATTAATAGTAATGAATAGTTAATATCTTAATAACTAATAGATAATTCAAATATAATTTTAGTCTTAAAATAATATTAGTAATCTAACTATAGTCTACTAAAAACTTGTTATCCTACCTACTTAAGGTAGTAAGGTATATTATATAATTAAAGGTATAATAAATATTCCCTATCCTTTTAAGTATAAAGTTAGAGTTTTAAGGTATTAATATCCTTTATAAAGACTTTTATATCTTAATTATCTATTTAAAGTCTTTTATTAATATAAAAGTATATTTATATACTTTATTCTACTTTATATATTAGAAAGAACGCCTTAGAGTTAAGATTATATAATAAATAATTTTTAAGATTATAATACAATTATTAAATTATTAAATTATTAATATCTTAAATAACCTTATCTTTTAATAAGGTTATTATTGTATTTATTTTATCCTTAATATTATATTATAATATTTTTAAGATTAATATATTTAATATCTAAGCTTACTAGCCGGAAAGATATAGGATATCCTACGGGATATCCCACGTGGGACGGTATGGGACCGTGGTATAGTATAGGTAAATAAGGTCCTGATCCTATATCTTTGTAACGGTATGGGACGGGTATAGGATGGGATAATGAAGTAGGATAAGATATCCGTAGGACTACCTTATAGGATGGGATATTCGTGGGATATCCTATAATTAGTAAGCATATGATGTAATTTTCTATGAAAAAATATTTAAGAAATCTTTACTACAGGGAAAGTTATGACTAGAAAGGTGACTAGAAAGGTAAAAATTAAGGTAATTCTTAAGATATCTTACTAGTCTATAAAGGTATTAGGCTATAATAAATAAATATTATTAATAAGGGTCTTAAAAAAAAATTCTTATAACTTTTATACCTAGGGATTTATTTAGGACTAGGGGAATAGTAATTAGAAAGATGACTAGAAAGGTAAATAAAGGTATTTCTTAAAATATCCTACTAGTTTAAAAAGGTATTAGGCTAAAACAAATACATATTACTAAAAATTCTAAAAATCATTATATTTAATAGAAATTTAGTACCTAGGGATATATTTAAGACTGAAGGAATAGTGACTAGAAAGATAACTAGAAAGGTAAATAATATATTTTTAGTTATAAGTTTTTATATAGTAAAAAATTCTGGAATATTTTTTTATAGAAAATTATATTATATGCTTACTAATTATAGGATATCCCACGAATATCCTATCCTATAAAGTGGTCCCACGAATATCCTATCCCGTGGGATTATCCTACGAAAACCCATACTATCCCATAACGGGATGGGACTAAAACCCCTAAACCTATACTATCCTATATCTTTCCGGGTAGTATCTAAGCTTAAGGTATTATTACTTTCCTCCCTTATATCTATTTCTTTAAGGGTAAGCTATTTACCTGTTTTAATTAAATAAATAAGGCTATTTATTACTACCTTTATAAATAACTTATTAATATTATTTATTAACTCTTTATTATTATTTATTATTACCTTTAATATCTTTTAATTTAACTCCTTTATTAAGAGCCTTTTAAAGATAAATAAATCCTTTAACTTATACCTAAGTCTTTATAATTTTAATTACTCCCTATTATTAAGTTTATTATATATTATTTAATTAATTATAATCTTCCTCTTTTTCTTTATTTTTATAATTATAAATCCTTTAATATCTATTATTATTATTATACGCTCCTATGTAATTTTATAAAATAAGATTTTATTTATAACTTATTATTTAGCGCGTTACCTCTCTCTAGCCCTTATTAAATATTTATTAAATTAAGAGGAGTAACCTTATTATTTATATATAATATACCCCTAGGAGGTATTTATAACCTTTACCTTATACTCTATTATATTATAACCTTAATTATAATAAATATATTTATATAATTAATATTTAAAGTATTATATATTATTAAGGTAATTATAATATATATATTTATATAATTAATATTTAAAATATTATATTAATTTAATCCTTTATTTATATTATTTTATAAGTTTTATTTCCTTTATCTTTATTCTATCCTTTTTAATTAATTAATTTATTATTGATAATAATATAATATTTATTATAAATAAGGAATAAGTCTTTTTAAGTATATATATACCTGTTAATTATCTCCCCTCTATTATATCTAAGTTAAAATAAAGGGCTTTATTCTCTTATTAAATCTTCTCTTTAATTCTTTATTAATTCTTTATATTAAAAATAGATATTTCTATCTTATATACTATTATATTAAATAATTTCCTTATTATTATTATAAAGTAATATATTATATTTACTTATAATTACTTCCTCTTTAACGCCTCCTTTACTCTTATTAAGGTAATTTCTAATAATATATCTTTACTCTTTATCTTATTTATTATTATAATCTCTAATATATATTTATAATTAAAGGCTTAAAATATTATAACTAGCCTTTGACTTACTACTTTTATTATTACTTTCCTCTCCTTTTTATCTTTTAATATTATTAATATTTATTAGACTCTCTTAACCTTAATTATCTTTAATATTTATATATATAATCTTCATAAGGGGGTAGTAATATACTTCTTATAAAGGGATTCCTTTAACTCTATTAACCTTATAAGGAGCTTTATTTTAATAAGGTATTAACTTAATTAATAATTTTAGGCCTATTAAGGTCTTATATTTTCTTCTTATACTCTCTTCCTTTTTATTAAAGTTCTTTAATATATAATTATATTAAATTAATACCTATTATTAGAACCTTTTATTTAAATATATTTAAGTTTTTAAATTATATATTTTTAACAAATTTAAGGGTTATTATTATAATAATAACTTAATTACTTAACTTATTTATAATTTCTATAATATATATATATATTATAATCTAAATATTATTATATTTATTAAGTTTATAAGTAAAATAAAGGCCTTTATAATTCTTACCTTAATATATAATCTTTTATACTCTCTTCCCTTCTTAGCTCTATTACCTTTATCCTTAATAGTCCCTTAATCACGACTAGGATATCCTATTACTCCCCTGTTCTCCCTTTATATACGTTTCTTAAACGCTTTACTACTTAGTACTTATATATTTAAGCTATTCTCTACTATTATAAGTTATCTTAATAAATTATATTAAGGTTTTATAATAATAATATATTATATTAAGGAAGATTTATCTCTTAATAGTACCTTTATTAAGATAAATATCTAATTAATTTAATTCTTTAATAAGTTATTAAATAGGATTAAGAAGAATTATTAACTATTTAAGCTTATTATAAGAATAATATAAGTTATTAAGAAGATAAAATATCTTATTAAATCTTTATAAATACCTTTAATTATTACTTATATTAATTACTCTATTATTATATTAATATATAAATAAATTATACTTATAATATTAAGTATTAATAAATTAAATCTCTAACTTTTGTTTTAATATTACTATATATTATAAGTTAAGTAAATTCAATATATTATTTAATATATTATTATAATTATTAAGATTTAAATAAATATTTTAAGATTAAGAAGGTATTCTTAATATTCTTTATAAATATATATTATTAAAAGAATTAAATAAAGTTATTATTTTACTTAATATTATAAAAAATATTTATTATATTACTTTAATAGAAATATCTTATAATTCTAAGATTAATTTATAAGTTATTTATAAAAATAATAAATTATAAATAAAGATCTTTTAAATATCAAAAATTTTACTTAATAAATTTAGAATATAAGAGGTACTAGGTTTTTAAAATATAAAATTTAAGGATAATTTAAGGATAATTTCTTATATTATATATTTAATAATAATTATAAATAATTTAATTTAATTTTCATTAAATATCTTATTAAAAGATTATATATCTATATTACTTATTATCTTAATTATTAAGTTTTCTAGACTATTAGGTATATATTATATAAATTATTTATCCTTATAAACATATTAATATTCCTATTTTATATAATTATAATAGATTTTATAATAGAACTCCTTAAAGTTAATAGCTTTAATATATTTGTTATAGCTATCGATAATATTGATTACAGGGTTGTAAAAAGCTTACCTTACTATCTAGTAAGGTATATCCTCCTATCTTAATAAGCTAAGCTATATAAGGTATAGCGCTAATAAGGCGCATGTAATATAAGGCGTATATAATATAAGGCGCATATAATTCATAATAATATCCCTGGAAATAGTAAATACTAGCGACCTTACTAATACTTAAATTAAGCTAGTAGGAATTATTACTACCCTTATTCTAGATATTTTAATAGATATCCTAGATAGACTCCTTATTCTAGCTAAGTCTTCCTTATAATCCGTAATTAATTCCTACGCCTTACCTAAATCCTTAATATTATATTATTAATTATATATTAAATTATATCCCCTCTATCTTACTAGGTATTCCGTTATAAAACTATATCTTTATTTAGTAATATAGCGGTTTAAGAGCCGCTTAATTTCATAGGATTACTTATTTATAGATACGGCGGGAGGATATTTTATATCTAGTCTTAGGCGATTAAATAGATCCTAGGAAGGCGGTAGGACTAGTTCTAGTTATATAATAGTAAAGACGGGGTAAACCTACTATTTATTAAGGATTTAGAGTAGGTAGGCTAGGCGCCTAATTTAGTTTAATATTTAAAAAGGGCTTATATATTATATAATCAGCTTTTTAGTAATTCCTAGCGTTACTAGGATTTTATAATCCTTATAAAGGTAGATTAGTACTTAGTTATAAACTTTTAGGAATATTAGCTAATATTAATAATTATAATAAAACTTATTAGATATCTAAGTAAAATTAATAGTATCTTTTATAATTAATTATACTATAAAGTAGTTAACTTAAGGTAGATTTTACCTTATTAAATTTAATAGCCTATTTAATATAAAATTATAAGTAATTTTATTTAATATATTACTAGAGGCTACGGAGTTATTTAATATTACTTATATTCTTAATAGAATCTCTAGTTATATTAATAACTTATTAAGAGAATATATATAAAATTATAAGATAATCTTAATAATTTAATTTATGTATTTATTTATACTATCTATCTAGGGATAATATATTATAGAATATAAAAGGTTAATATTAAGGACCTTAAAAAGGGTAGCTTATAACTCTAATAAGAATTTAAGATTATAATTTATAATAATGATTTTAGGAATATCCTAATTATAAATATTCAGGTATTTTAATAACTACCTTACTTACTTTACTACTAAATACGTATATTTACTTAGAATAAGCGTTATATACTTTATAAACTTATAAGTTATTAATATTATAGCGTCTAATAACTTTACTCATAATAGTAAGATAAGGATAAAGTTAAGAGTTAGTATATAAAATAGAACTAATAGTATTAATATTAATTATAAACTTCTATAAGGCGTATAATAATAAGTTTAAAGGATAAGGTATTTAAGATAATATTAAATATATTCCCGTAATTAACGCGTAAGGTTATATATATATTATAAGGTAATAATAATCTTATAAGTCTTCTAAAAACCTAGGTAGCTATTAATATTATATATAAGGACTAAAATATCTTTAATAAGGTATAATAGAATATAGAGCTATTATACCTTAAATATCTTATTAATATAGAAAATAAGTTTATTAAGAGATATTAAGGAAGGTAGAACTTCTTTACCTATTAGATCTAACTTATAAGTATTATTAGCCGGCCTAAGGCGTAGGATAAAATATAGATTAGTACTTATAATAGGTAAATATCTCCCTTAAACAAAATTAAGTATTATTATATCCTTACCTAAGGTACTATTATTATTAATTTATTTACCTATTTTAATTTAGAAATTTTTACTTTAATACGCTTATAAGACTTTATTATAAAATTTAACCTTTATTTCTATTAAGATAGCCGTAAATAGTATTTCTTTAAAGAAGTTAGTAAGCCTTAGATCTAATAATAAGCCTAAAAGCATTCTTATATATAAGGTATTAAGCTCTAAATAGTTTAAAGGTAATAAGGTATTATAATTAAAGCTAGTAAGCCGTAATAATACGTCTAAAATAATATAATCCTTACTAGGCTTATAGCGGATATTAAGGCGGAAATAGTATAAGTATTATAAGATACGGATAAGGTAAATATTTATATATATAATTAATATTATTAAGACTATTAAATTTTATTTTAATAAGTCTAGAATTATTAAATAGTTAATTTATACCTTAATAAGGTATTAAGAAGATTTTATTAGATATTAAACCTTCTTTAAAACTTATATAAAACTAGTAATTTTAAGTATAATAAGTTAATAATTCTTTTTAATAGATATTAATAATTTAAATAGGAATATAATTAATTTTATATCTATTTAAGTAAGTTATTTACCTTATAAATCCTTATTACCTTTAATATAGAATATAATAATATTAAACTTAAACTCCTTTAAAGTATTTAAATTAATTTATAAAGTCTTACTATCTAAGAAATTAACTAGTATTAAGGGGCTTAATAATACTTCTTAAATAAATTTAAAAGATATAGCCTAGGTAGGCTTTAATAGTATTAATAGTAATTTCTTAAAGGTATATACCTTCCTTTAATTATTATTAATTAAGGAACCTATTAAAAGCTCTATCTTTAACTCCTAGAGTAATTCTATTAATTAAGTAAAGAAGTAAATAAATTATTATAAAAATCCTATTAAATTAAGGTAATAATTTAGGTCTCTTAATATAATTAGGTATTAGAGCTAATTAATTATTATTAGTTTAGCCGCTAATAAAATTAACTTAAAGGAGTTAACTTTCTAACTTAAAAGGTTAATATTAGGATATCCTAGAAATACCTTACCTAGCGAGATTAAGATATTATACTTAATAAATAGCTAGAATAACTCTTAGAAGTATTTAATATATTTATTAAATAATTTAACGCCGGTAATAATATTATTAATATAAGTATTTATATACTTAAGAAATTAAAATATTTTATCTATTTATTATTAAATATAAGTTATTAAATTTATATAACTTATAATTAATACTTTAAAGGTTTCCTAGCTACGGTATATTATAATAGTAAATATATACTAAAAATCTAGATATATATATTATTAATAGAAAAAAGATAAGGTATTAAGAATTAAGATATAAGTATAACCTATTAGTCTACCTATTATTTTAAACTATAATAATAGAGTATATATATTAAGTAGTATTAAGTTATTCAATCCCTAAATATTAATAATAGCCTAGCCCTTAAGATTAATACTAACTATTTTCTAAATAATAAAAATTAGGAAAGAAAATAGGATTAAAACCTTAATCTATTTTAATTAACCTTATTAATAGAGTTTATTAAATATCTTATTTACTACCTTATAATCCCTAATATTAAGAGGGTAGACCTTTACCTTTCCTAATATCCTTAACTATTAATTATTTTGTAATAGAATTATTATCTACTTATCTTTAAGTACTTTTATAAATCCTTAATTTACCTATAAGCCTAGGAATTTAGCTACTAAATCTACTAGTATTTAGGTAGCGTAACTATCTTTATAAACTATAATACTATTAAGTAGATATATCTTAAAATTTAATAACTCTAGGCCGCCTAATAATAGTATATTAGGGATATTAAAAAGAGGTAATACTCTTAAAGTCTTAAGTAATATTATTATAAAGTTAGACTTAATATTAATTTAAAAAAAATTTTTATAATTAATCTTAATTATATTACCTAATTTTAGCCTCCTAAGAAGTTAGATAGGCGAATCTAACTTATTATAAATAAGAATATTAGTTATTTTATAATTAATAAGATAGGTAAAAAGAGTAGGATTTACTTAAGTAATAGATTTAAATATAAAGTCGCGATTAGCTAGTAATTTAATAGGCCTAATAACTACTATTTTCTTAGAATATAATAATATAATTATAATTATTTAGGTATAAATATTTTAGATTATAAATTATCTACGCTATTTTATTAATATAATAGTAGTAGTCTTATAATTATTAATTATTACCTTATAATTAGTTATATTAATAATTATACCTTTAAGACTAATAATATTATTTATAATAAGTATTTTTACCTAGAGATTATTAATAAGATAGATCTTATAGTAGATATAAGCTAATACCTTTTAATTTAATTTATCTTTACTTAGGATATATAAAGGTATAGTTATATATTTATCTATTTAATATTAAGAGGTATTAATGTTATAGACCTTAAGTAGGATTACTATCTTTAAGATCTTAATATCTAAGATTTTTAATAAAACTTAGGCTTTATTAGCTAGGATTACTTTATAACTATTATTAAGGTAGATTATAATATCTTTACCTAACGGATTTAGCTTAATATCTAGTTATATATAATTTTAGTTATAAAAAGCTATACTATTATTAATATCCTTAATAAACGTAGTAGATTTTATAATAGTAGGAATTAAGGATATTAATTTATTAATAGATATTAAATTTACTAACTTATCTTTATTAATTATAAGTAATTTATAACTAGTATATAAGTATTTATAGAGCTTTATTTTTAATAGGAAAGGTATATTATATTAAAGGTAAATAATTTTTATATTAATAAATCTAATAAATTAACTTTAACTATTAATAACACTTAGATTAAATTATTTAAAATTATAATAATAGAATTTATTACTTTAATTATCTTAATTATTAAAGTTAAAATTCTATTTATAATCTATATCTACCTTATAATTTTTAGAATAAAAAACTAAGATATCTTCTTAATACTATTAATTATTATTATTCTAGACGGCCTAGTTTAAACTCCCTTAATTAGTATCCTTAGCTGTAACCTAGTAGACTATAATCTATAAGTAATACCTATTATTTTAGGGTTATTAGGACCTTTAATACCCTTATTAACTACTATTTCTTAAGTATTAATTCCTGTATTAGGGGCGACTTAATATTATTAAACCTAACCCGTTTTATAGGGTATTTTATAGAGGTATACCTCCTATAATTTATAAAGGCTATTATAGTAAAGGTAAGACTTAAGCTTACCTTAGCTAAAAAGATAGGTTTACTTATTACTATTATATATTTATATAAGTATTTAAAGTATATTAATATAGATAATTAGAGAAATTAAAATCAAAATAGAAATTAAAATTAAAATTAAAATTATTAGAATTTTATTAATAAGGTAAATAAATTTAATAATTATAAGGTATCTAATTATATCTTAAACCTTATAAGTAAGATTAAGATTAATTATAATTACCTTTATTATTAGGTAATTAAGATTATTAATTTACTTAAGTACCTAATATACTTAAGGTTATAATATTCCTTTAATACCTATTAATATATAACTACTATTTATATTTATAATTATCTAGAGTTATTAGGAATATATTAATTAGGGTATTATCTTATAACTTCTAGATATCTTGTCTTAATTCTATATTAATACTATTATAAATAATATTAAATTAATTCTTAATAATAGTTATACTTATATCCTTAATAGATTAGAGTATTTTCTAGGTATACTTATAAGATTTACTCTAAGATATAATATCCTTTATAAAATATTATTTTTAAAGAATAAGGTTAATTATAATATTAAGAAGCTCTTTAAACTTTTTTAATAAGGCTCTTTCTTACTTATTAATATTAATATTATTTAGGCTATATCTTATAAGTCTTTTTACTTTATCTAATAGCTTAGTAGTTTACTATTATAAAATATTATCCTAGAGGTATATTTAAAGGTTCTTATATATTAAGGTATCCTTAGTCCCAGTGAAATCCTTTATATATTATAGGAATAAGTATAACTTTAAGCGGCTAAAGCTAAAAGTATAATAAAGTATATAAATAAGATCTTTAAATATATCTTATAAAACCTTAAGTAATCTATAAAATCTATAAAATAATAAGTAAATAAATATTATATTAATATTAATTTCTAGGAAGGTAATCTAGTATTTATTAACTTAAAATATATTAAAATTATTAAACCCTTTAAGAAATTAAATAATAAATATAAAGGGCCCTTTAAAATTAAGGAAAAGGTTAAGATATTATATAAACTAGACCTATTAAAGTCTATTTTTTTTAATATGTTTTATATTAAATACCTTTAATTAGTAGTAATAGACCCTTTATTAGAATAATAGAACCTACTACTATTACTAATTATTATTAATAATAAGTAAGAGTAGGTAATAGAGGATATCCTTAACTCTAAGTATATTAAGGGAAGACTAAAATATTAAGTCTAATAGGAAGGATATAATAAAGACTTAAAATTCTATAATATTAATAAAAATAAGTTTATTAATATATAAAATATTATTAATAAATATTATAAGGAATACTTAATTATACTAGGCCTATAGGTACCTCTAAGATTATATATATAATATTAAATAAGGTAATAGTATTCTTATAAGATATTTTATAAGATATTTAAATAATCTAATTATTAAATTTATTTATATATAACTCTAAAATATATTTAAATATCTAAATAAGCTTCTTAATATAATAGGATAGAAGTATTTAATTAATTAATATATATTATTTTAAGGGTCTTAAGAACTTTTCTCTCTTATATATATAAAGTATATAATATAGCTATTTAACTTTAAATAATTAATAATACTATTTAATTAACTACTAACGGATTTTTATTAAAAAGGATTACTTATAAAGTTATAAGCTAACTCTATATTTAATAAAGGTAGTATACTATTAGGAGACTAACTATCTAAGTAATATAATTATTACTTTTATTAGAGGCGGAGGTAATATTAGGACTATACCTAATATACCTAAGTATTATACCTAAGTATTATACCTAAGTATTATTATATAGTATTATTATACTAGGCCTAAGACGGCTAGGATAAGGTCTTAATATATATAATTATTAGTACTTAATAGCTATATCTTATATATATCTTATACTCTTTAGCTAGTTATCTTAATCTATATATCCTTATAACTTATCTCTAGGTTAATTCTAATATAAGACTACCTTTTATATATTATTTTTTAATAAGGATTTGATTTTATTATTTAAATTTAAATTTTATTAAACTTTATATCTATCTTTTATTATTTATTAATAAACCTTTAATTTAAATGATTTAAATTTATTTATATTAGTTAAAAGTATAAGGCCTATTATATTTAAAAGATTTAATAAGAGGTTATATAAATTAAGTATATTTAACTTAAAATAATCTTATATTATTAAAATAATTATATATTCTTTAATACTTAATTATAAAGGTAAATTTATAATAAGGGCTATTAAATTAATAATTTATATATAAATATCTTACTTCTTATTATTCTCCTACAAAATAGATATTTATAATTATTTATTAATTTAAAATAAAGTAATTTCTATATTTTATTTAATATTAATATATAAAGGTTATTTTTTTTAAAAATAAATATTATTAACTTAAATAATATATTTTCTTATAAGGTTTTATAAGTAAAAGATATTATCCCTTTTATATTTTAAGAAATAATATTTATTACTCTTATCTTCTAATTTCTTTTAGATTTAATATAAGATATAAGTTATAAAGTTAATTATTTATAAATAAGAGAATTTAAATTTGTTTTTATATTATATTTTAAATATTATAATACTTAATTTAATATTAAGTAATTAAAATATAAGGTAATTAATTATTTAAAAATTTTAAATCAAAAGGATTTATTAAAGTTAAAATTTAATAAGATAAATTATAAATTATATAAAAATATCTATTTAAAATATTTTACCTTATTATTTATTTAAGGGTTATTAGGTATTATTAATTAATAATAGATATCTTAATCTTTAAAGAAGTTAATAAAGGTAATATTAATATATTTATTATTATTATTAATTTAAAAATAATAAATATAATATTTAAGGCGCTTAAATATAACCTTAAAATATTAAAATAATTTAAAGGTATTATTCTTATTCTTAAAATAAAATTTAAAAAAAATTATTTAATATTATCTTTAAAAGTTATAAAATATTTACTCCTTTTAATACCTTTTAATATAAATAAATTATTATTATTATTATAAATAAATTTTACTAAATACTCGCTTAATTAAATAATATCTTTATAAGATATTACCTTTTAATAGCCTTAAAAATAATAGCCTTAAATAAGCTTATTTATAATAGGCTTTAAGAAATTAATATTAATTATTAATATTAATAGCTTATTAATACTTTATTACCTAAGATACCTTATATATATATATATATATTATAATTATTAAACTTTATTTAAGGGAATATTATAAATATTAAAAATCATAAGCTTTTATTAGTTTAAAATATAAACTCTTATAAATTAATTAATATTAAAGGTTATAAGGCCTTTAAAGATAATATAATTATTCTTTTAATAAGTTATATTTATATTAATATTAAAGAATTAACTTATAAATAATATATCCCTAATATTTAAATTAAGAATTTATTATATTTAAAATAAATATAAACTTTAATTAAACTTAATATTATAATTAAAGTTAATATTTTTATATTTTTATAAGGGGTATCAAATATTTTTAATATTTTTAATAATATAAAGAGATTTAATTAATTTTAAGTTTATAAAAATATTGTAATTTTAAAAAGTATATTAATTATATCTTAAATGTATAATAATTATATTATTTATTTTAAGTAAAAAAGATACAAGAGTTTATATTATTATAAAGTAAATAATTTCTTTATTAATAAATATATAAATTATAATATAAATTTTATAAAGGTTTTATTTAACTTTTATTTCTTTTAATTATTTATATTTATATTTATAATAATTATAATTATAATAATTATAATAATAATAACCTTTTTTAAGGCTTTCTTAAACTTATTAAATTTTAAATAAAAATATTATCTTTAATACAAATTTAAGATATAAGTAAAATTAAGTTTATAAAAAAAATTCTATAATAAATATAATTTTAATATAACTTATTATCCCCCTTACCTTTTCTCAAAATAATTATAAATATTAAATAATATAATAATATAATATATTAAGGCTTATTAATATTATTCTTTATTTTTAATTATAAGGTAAATTTAATTAAAGGATACTTTATTTAAATAAAAGAAATTATAACTTTAATTATATATAACTTAAAAAGTATTAAAAGTATTATTAAATTTAAAGAAATATAATTAAATTATATAAGCCTTTAATATAATTTTTTTTATTCCTTAAATTTAATATCAATTTTTTAATTTTTTTAAATATATTTATTTATATCTTTTAACTTATTAAGATAAATTATATAAAGATATTAAATTAAATTAATATAAATATTAAAATTTGTAAATTTAAAATTTACTTTAATTTTATTAAGGATAATTTAAATTTAAAAGTTAAAATATATAAGATTCTTAATAAGTTTATAAATATTGAACTTAAGATAATTATAAATAATAATATATACTTTATATTATATATTTATTATAAAGGATTTAAAATTATTTGAAATAAATAAATAAATAAATTCTTTAACTTAATAATTATAATTAAACTTAAACTTAAATATAATAATTAATATAAAAGGAAAGCTCTTATTATTATTTTAAATATTAATTATTTTACCTTAAATACTTTATTAAGGATAATTTAAATTCAAATTTAAATTTTATAAAATTTAATATATTATTTATAAAAAAAAAATTTAATTAAGATTTTTAAAGTAATAATTTTAAAGGTAAAGATAATTTAGATATTATAATTAATATTAAAAGAAATTATATAAATTTATTTCCTTTAATTTATAAATTATAGATAATAATTTTATTAAGAATAAAAAAAGATAATTTATTTACTTTTAACCTTAAATTATTATAATTTAAGGATAATTATAATAATTTATAATTATTATTATCTTCTTTAATAATAAGTTATTTAACCTCTTTTTTAATAATTTTAAGTAAATAAGGGAAGAATTTAAACTTAAATTATTAATAAACTTTAATAATAATATTATAATAAAAAGGGATTTTAAATATTATTAACTTATAATAATTTAACTTAATAATAAAAAAAGGATTAATAAGTCTTTTATTATAATAAGATATTCTTATATTAAAAATATAAATTTTTAAGGGTTAAAATATTAAAAATAATTAATAATTATAATAATTAAAAAAGCTTATTTTAAACTTAAATAATAAATTATAATAATAAATAAGAATATAAAGAATAAAATAACTAGGGCTTAACCTTATTTTTAATAGAGATTTCTTAAGGATTTAACCTCCTTTATAAAAATTTTAAGGCTAATAAGTTAAATAAGACTATAAAGCCTTAATTTTATAATAAGGTAAAGATTATTATTAAAAAAGTTTTATTAAGATTATTATTAAGGGGCTTAATATATTTAATAAGGAGAAGGATTAATAAGACTTTTATTTATTAAATTAATATTTAATATATATGGAAATTTAAAACTAGGTATTTACTTAAGAGCTTAATTATATAACTTAATAAGATTTATATTAAGATATTATATATAGAAGCCCTTATAATTAATCTTTTAAATCTTAAATAATTATAAAATAACTAGGTTTACTTATTCTTTTAAGGTTATATAATAGTAATTTATAATAATAAAATATTAAGTCCCTTTAATAAATAATAAATAATCTTTTTATATAATTATATATAATAAAGGGATTAAATACTTATTAAAGGCTATTAAGGCCTTAAGGTTATATAAATAAAGGATAAAATAAATAATAATTATAATAAAATAGATATTTATACTTCTAAACTTATAACTTATTAAATTATATAATAAAATACTTAATTAAATTATTAAGAACTAAATATATAAGAACTAAATATAATTACTAGGATATACTAACTAAGCGTCCTAGCGCCTTAATAAGATCTTATATTATAATATTATCTTCTTAGTATACTTAATAATAAAGGTAATATTAAAGAACTTATTATTATAAGATAAATTACAATAACTAATATTATTAGGATTAAACTTAGATATATTATTATTATTTATTTTAAGATTTATAATAGGATTTATAACTAGTAGATAGAATATAATATTAGTAATTATCTTATAAAGCTTAATATATTAAGCTTTAGTAAATCTAATATTTTTACTTATAAATAGGGGTAAGGCGGGTTTAATAGGATACTTATAGATAGCTTCTTTAACTAATATATCCTAAATAGTAATAAGGTTTATAATCTTATTAAAGAGATCTATACTTTTGTTATTAAGAGAGGTAAAGCTTATTAATATTATTAAAGTAGGACTAAGATATCTTATAAAGTATATTTAAAGTTATAAGAGGCTTTAATAATATTTAATATACTGGGTAAAAGCTTTAATAGCTCTTTAGAATATTAGGCTATTAATAACCTAATTAAATAGAAAAGAAGATAGTTTAATTAATATTAAATATTAGGTTTATACTTTAAAGCTACTTAATTATCTTAGTCTTTCTAATTAATTATAGAACTTAATAATATAAATAATATAATATCTATAGTCTCTAGTATTTTATATTTATAAGTTTATCTAGTAGTATTAATAAACTCGTAGATTTAATTAACTAATAAAATAAGGTCTTAGTTAAAAGGTAGTATAAAAAGAGGTAGTAGGAATACTATAATAGTAGTTTAGTAAAGACTATTAATAGTCTTAGTAAGGAAGGAACGTAGTATTTATATAATAGTAAGGTTATATATACTATTAAAGGCTTTAGTAGATAGTTTAATAGGATATAAAGGTACTTATATAATCCTATTATTAAGGGCCTTATTATTATTAAGATATAAGTAAGTTAGTTATAAATAAGGGATTTATCTCCTACTAGAGGACTTAGTTAGAATATTAGTACTATAAAGATAGTATTAATAGGATTAGTAATTCAAGATAAATAAATAGTATACTTAAAGCCTATAATATAGTATTACTACTATTCAATAAGTATTATCTAGGTATATAAGTATTAATTAATTAGCTAGTAGAGAAGAAGTCTTTATAAAGCCTGTTAGCTAGTAGTAGAAGGCTTTTATACTACTAAGCAAAGTATTAGTAGTCGCTACGTCTATATTTATATCTATATTAATATGTATTACTACTATTTAATAAGTATTATCTAGGTATATAAGTATTAATTAATTAGTAAGTAGAGAAGAAGTCTTTATAAGACCTATTAGCTAGTAGTAAAAGGCTTCTATACTACTAAGTAAAGTATTAGTAATTATTATATCTATATCTATATCTATATTAATAATAGTCTTAATAATTTAAGTCTTCTTATTTCTTAAAAATATATATTACCTTTTTATATTACTAGGAAATAGTACTATTAATATTAAAAATATAATTAGAAATATTAATAACTAATAGTCTTAGTAATTTAAGTTAATACTTTTATATTAATACTAATACCTACTATTAGTATTAGTTTAACTTTTTAATTGTTCTAACTTTAACTATTAACTTACTATAACTTAGGCCAAATACCTAACTTAGGTTTAAAATATTAACTTAATATTATTAATCTAATTAAATAAGATCTCTTATACTTATCTTATTAAACTTAAATTTAATTAAATTCAATAAGATATCTTTATAATATAAAATTAATAGATAATCTTATTTTAATAATCTTTATTATATATAATATACCTTAATTACTACTTTTAATAATTAGATTATATAACTTTAATAATTATAATAATAATATATTCTTAAATATTAATACTTATAATAAGATATAAAATTAATTAATAATATAATTAATAATATAATTTTGATATTCTAATCTTAATTATATATACTCTTTTATATCTTTAAATTCTTATAAGTTTTTACTTTTAGAAAGTCTAATATTTAATAGCTTTACTATTAAATATTATATTCTTAATATTAATAGAATTTAAATATATTAATAAGTCTTATAAATTATTATAAATTCCTTATATATAATATAAAAATTATAAAAATTATTTATATAAATTAAATATAAAGAGTAATTATTATATAATATTATAGATAAATAAAGATCTAAATTAAAAGATCTAATAAAGGTTTAAATTATATTTACCTTTTATTATTTACTTAGCTTCTTTTTTATCTATTTAATTTATAATTATATATTATATAATTAATAGTATACTAATTAGTAATATAACTAATAAGATAACTAATATCTCTTTACTATAATAGAATATCTAGATATTAGAACTCCTACTCTTATCCTCTCTTATCTATTAGCCTAAAAGTCCGTAATTATAACCTTAGGCCTAGCGCTAGTTTTAGTAATTTTTAGTAGAATATTAAGACTTTTAGTAGTAATATCTATATATTATATATATATATATACTATACTAAACTATTAGGAGGCGGTATGTATAGTATTATTAAAGAAGATAGGAGTCTAGAAGCTAATATAATAAGGAAAGAAGAGGAGTATAATCCCTAGGAAACTCCCTTAATTCCTAGCTCTTAAGGATAAAGAGGATAGGAAGGCTATTAATTTTAAGAGGAAGATAAAAATACTTAAGAGAATTCTTTTCCCTCCTCCTTCTTAAGTAGATTTAAAGGATATTAAAGGTATAATATATCCTACCTTAATTAACTTTTATATTACCTTAAAATTTAACGAAATCTAAGAAATAATTTAATACTTAATTATAAATAAGGCTTTAAAAACCTTAAGATTATTAAATAAATTCTTATATATCTTATATAAGGATTTTATTTAAGAGGTAATAAAGCTCTTTTGAATTTACTTAAATAAGAGCTATTACTTAAAGAGATTTAAAGAAGTAAATATAATTATTTTAAAGAAAATTAAAGAAATTAAATTATTTAAAGTTAAAAATATATTAATTAATAATATTACTTAATATATTAGGAAAAGCTTTAGAGATAGTAATATTTAAATATCTTAATAATTTAATAAAATAATATAAACTCCTCCTAAAATAATAAATAAAAATAAGGAAGGATAAATTAATAAAGATAATCTTTAAAACTCTTATAAACTTAATTTATATAATATAAAATTAAGGGAGAAAGAATATTATAAATTTATTATTATTAAATATTATAAGGGCCTTTAATAATATATTATATAAGAGGTTACTTTATAATCTTAAGGTAAAGAGAATTTTAATAATAATTATTACTTAAATTATAAGCTTCTTATAAAGAAGGATAATATTTATTATAATAAAAATAAGAATTAACTTAATAAAAGAAATCAAAATTAAAAAATCTTAAGACTCTTTAATCTTATTAAATTTTTTTTTATTTTTTAATAAATTATTAATTAAGGAGTATATAAAAATTAAGCTCTTAATATAAATAAGAGGATTTATTAATAATGTTTACCTTTTAATATATAATAAATTTATTAAAGGAAATTACTATTAACTTAAAAAGGTTTATTAAATTTATTAAAGATAAATAAAGATATATAATATAATATTTATATTATAAAAATATAAGTTAATCTACCTCTTAAGAATATTAAAGAAATTTAATATATTAAAGATAATTTAATTTAATAATATAAAGATTACCTTAAGTATAAATATATAAACCTTAGAATTTTATATTAATTTAAAACTCTATTAGGGCTTATATATAACTTAAATTAAAATAAAGGCTATTATTTAGTCTTAAATATTTAAATATTTAATAGGTTTAACCTAGGATATATTTATAACTCTAATTTAATACCTCTTAAAGGATATAATTAATATTATAAAAACTTATATATATATACTTAAAATAATATAAAATGATTATTTAAGATTAATCCTGAATATATATAAGGTAATATTAATATTAATATTAAAAATAAAGGTTATAACCCCCCTAATTTAAATATAACTTAATAATTTAATAATAAAATATTAAGCGCTTTATAATACCTATATAAATATAATAATAAAAAATAAAAAGATTTAATATTAATTAAGGGGGAAATATAATTAAATTAAATATTAAGCCTTTATCTTAATATAAGAGAAGGAGAAATAGGCTTTATAAGACCTTAAGATTATAAGCTAGGATTAAATAATAATAAATACTTAATAAAGGGCCTATTAATATAATTTTATAAAGGATATTAAGGAGTTTTAGGATATTAATAATATCTTAATAAAGGTAAAAGATTAAAATTAACTTTAATAAAAGGAATAATAAGAGGCTTATTAAGCTATTATCTTAAAGGAAAGTGAAGAGCTAATAATAAGAGGCCTCCTTCTAAGTAATTATATTAATTATTATTAGGGCCTATAAAAAGTAGAAAGCTTAATAATAACCTAATTTTATAATAGGAAGAATAGCTTTAAGGTATTCCTTCTTAAAATTAATATCTTAAGAATTTAGGACTCTAAATATAATTATAATTAAATAAGATAAGATATAAAGTATATTCTCCTCTTCTACTTAAAATTATAAGTATTAAGGCTAGACCTAATTAAAGAAGTTAAAACCTATAATCTTAAAGAGATATTAATTAAGTTAAGGGATATTTATATAATAGCCTATTAATTAATAAAAATAGGTTACCTAAAATAATATTAACTTACTAAGTTTTAATTAAAGTAAATAAAACTCCCTTAAGAGGTAATCTTATTATTAAAATTAATAAAGGTATTAAAGATAAAATAGAAGGAGAAGAAAGTAATTAAAGGGCTATATAAATATTATTAATTAAATATATTAAATAATATAATTTCAATAGAAAGGGCTTATTAAGCTACTTAAGAAATAAAATATTATAGGGAAAGGAGATAATAAGCGAGAGTTTTTAGTTATAAAAGGTTTCTCTTACACCCTATTATAGTAGGTAAGAGTAGCTCTACTATTATCCTACTAGGGAGGAGTATCCTAATATAAAAGACTATCCTTATTAGTATAAATAATACTAGAATAGATATATAAATAATTAATCAATTAATATATATATATATCTACGTATATAATATTAATTAGTTAATATTTAAAGATATACCTCTACTATTACTATCTAATAATATAAAAATTATATAGATTAAGTTATTATTATAAGAGATATATATAAGATAATAAGTTTATATACTAAAATCTATATAATAAGATTATATAAAGATATTACCTAAGTATACCTTAATATACTAACTAATTAACATCTACTTATTATAATATATATCTAAATAGTATAAATAATACGTATAGGCCTATAAAGTATATATATCCTAAAATAATATTAATTAACTTATTAGTATAAAAGATATAACTAATTCTATAAGTTTATATACCTAAGTTCATATACTAACTACGCTAAGATATTACTAAGATATTACTAATATACCTAATCTACTATCTTATCAATTAATTAATATCCACCGATTATAATATATATCTAAATCGTGTAAATAATACGTATAAGCCTACGGAGTATATATATCCTAGAATGATATTAATTAGCCTGTTAGCTATAAAGATATAACTGATTCTATAAGTATACCTACTAAATCTATATATCTTAGTACTGATTTACCCGCTATACCTGTACCTTAATATACTAACTAATTAACGTCTACTTATTATAATATATATCTAAATAGTATATATAATCCGTATAGGCCTACGGAGTAAACTATCCTAAAAATTATATAAATCAGCCTATTAGTAATAAAGATATAACTGATTTCATTGATTTATATACCTAAATCTATATGTCGGACTATACTAAGACTTACGATCGCTAGGTAGTAGAGGTGAATTATCTAATATATATGAAAATCTAGATTTTCATAGGTATTTTCTAGTAATAACTAATATAATAAATAGATAAAGTTAGTTTCTTTATAATTATAAGATTTAGATAATTAATAGTATATTTAAATTATTAATTAAAGTTTATTAATTAAATAACGAAATAAACCTTACTAATAATCTCGCGTTAAGATAGTAACCCTCTTGTAAATACATACTACAATTAGGAAGTCCAATAGCATTAGTAGAGCAAGTGTAGTATACGGCCGAGAATATATCTATAATATATAGGGTATGCGTATAGCTTTAAATCTCGACCGATAAGCACGTTATAAGTTGATATTATTGAGTCGCTGAATGTTGTGTGCATTTACATGCAAAATGGGGGGTGGGAAATTTCAATGTTCGGCGCCAAGGAATCTTAACAGTCCCGAATACGCTGAAAGCCCGTCGATTACGTTATAGGCTAGAGACTAGATATAAAGAACATGTCCAGGAAATGCAACACCGTCTCCTCGAAGGCTTACACAAACCAGTGTCAAACGGCTGGGTATTGGCTCGTGTGCATGTAGGAGCGCAATGGTCCGCTGGCTGACTGGTAGCCGATTGGGTACTTCGCGCCAACAAGCGGCGATATAAATTTGCTGGCGGCGATGAGGAAACGTTGGAGAGCAGCTTCGTCTTTTTTCGAAGGACGAAACTAGGATAGATGTAAAGCGCTCGAAGAAGGCGAGAAAATGGCTTCGAAAGGGTCCCTACTGCACCTTTTTTGGGGGTGTGTAGAATACGAAATAAGGTCGACATTGCGAGGATGCAGGATGCAGGATGCACAGGTGTGGGGATCCGTGCGTTGCATCCCGTTGCATGCCACAAACCGACGCGCTAGAACTCACAGGGAATTCGATGATGTGGGGTAATGTGCTCTCGCGTGGAGTCGAGCGAAAGACTTGGGGCCATTAGTCTGCCACTCACATGGAACTACCTTATCCTCCGACCGTCGACAGTTAGAATAGTACGGAGTTCACGCGCTCGAGTGAGACGGACTTTTGGAGGCAATTCTACTCTCAAAGCTTTGATCGCTGTCGCATCTATCTACGCCACTACTTCGCAAGACGGTTATCCTACTGCCATCGAACACCACATCTCATCTCCCTACCGCTAGCCTGACGTCCTGCGGCCTCTAAGGTCCAGATCCGGTCCAGGCTCCCTCGGAATCGCATGCATTGACGTTCTTGCCAGAGCTTTGCCCTTCCATTCGCAGGCGTATAGCCCCCAGCTCACCACCGTCGGAGGTGGCTCTGACGTGCTACGCAAGTGCTCCCTACAGTCAATGCTCTCCTCACAGTGCACTTTCTCCCCTCCGCTGACCCTGGCACGAAGTGCACACAGTACAGCGCCTCTCGGCATCCTATCATTCGTCCGTGCAGGCGTCAGGTACTCTCGGTCAAAACAGTCTCGTGCCGACCCTGTTCCATGGACACGCCATTGACCGATTCCTTGTTATCAGGAATTATATGCGCCAGCTCAGGTATTCGCTCGAGCCTCCCAAAGCCTCCCAACTTCTGTCCGCCTACCGAGACCAATCTAGAACATACAAAGTCGTCCACTACGCTGTGGTCCGGGATGCTGTCGCCATAAGCCTGGTCTTATTCCACTGTTGTCAGGAAACGCTTACGTGCAGACGTATCGCGAGTTCCGTTGCAGTTGTATCGAAATTAGCCATACCCCAAAATCATGAGTCCCCATCTGGCTTCAAGGAATGGTGCCGTGACAGTGAAAAGTGAAACCTCCTATCAAAGTCCACCTTCATCCTCATCCGACATTTCACAACCTGACCATGAAGACTCGAGAGGTCGCAGACAGGCCCGAGATCGAAGTACATCTGCAAAAGGAGAGGGCGGCAGCGCTGATGAGAAGGAACGTGGAGGGGACAACGCTGGCGGAGAGCAGCCGAAAAGAAAGAGGAGTAGGAAAGGGCTGGAGAAGAATTTTCCCTGTCCACATCAGGGCTGCGGGAAAAGCTATTCGAGAGCCGAGCATCTGTATCGTCATCAATTGAATCGTGAGTACTCGTAGTTGATGTTCCCATCAGTCATGGAATTAACGACGGGGGACAGATTCTCCCAAGAAAATCTACGTCTGCGACTTTCCTGGATGCGAGCGTCAATTTGTCAGGCAAGACTTATGTACTCGCCACCGCGAAAGGCATACCGCTCGTGGCTCCCACCTTCAAAGAAAAGATAGCAATATGCACGATGTCGATGATCGATCCCTGCGTACTGATGGCCAGCGTGAGCATCCCGATCCGAACTTCCGGCCAGCCATAGGCCTACATGGTTCGGCTGCCAACCATTCTACAATAGCCTCGGCACCCTATTTGAAGGGTCATGATGCTCATACCATGCCTGCCCAGTCGCCATCAGGCGGAGGAATGTCGGATACTTACCAGCCGAGTCCGGGCAGTGTCACGCCCACTGGCAGTCACATAAAGTCACCACAGTCCCTGAGCACTGTAGCAAGCTCGGATCACGGGCCTCACATGACGTCCTTGAAACGATCGAATAGTGATGAGCAGTACTACGGTGACGCCATAGGAGGCTACGATTCACGTATGATACGCAACGCATCGACCTCGAGCTACCATTCAAACCAAAGGCATGCAAGTTTTGGATCATACAAGTCTACGGCGCCTCAGAACAACTTTTACTCAGATTCGCGCGTACCTAGGTCTAGCAATGCGAACATAACAACGAACCCCACAAGCTACCGCCCACCTACTTCAAGCTACAACGGGCACTCGGCACAAGGCAACAATTCCCAGACCCAAATACAAAATAACGTCGGTAGTGTTTCGTACCTGGCTCACCAGAACTTTCCTTCTCTTCCACCATTACCTCCCCCCGTAGTACCACCAATGTCTCAGATGTCTACACAGGGACGACAAATGGGAGTTTATTCAAATGCTGCAACGCCGTTGACGCCAGTAGATACTGCCCCAAATTTTGATATGTACGGTTCAAATGGCATGGACACGAACTTCGTGGATCAGAATGGAAATACATACTCAATGCCACTCTTTGGCGGTGATGGTTACAGCCGGTCTCCTTTCGCTATGGCCGATGATTTTACTGCATGGTTGTTCAACGAGCCGCACCCGAATGCCTCATCGCCGGGAGGCCATCGGCATGGCTCGATGTCTGCTGGTGCTACTGCTTTCATGGATGATTCCGGCAGTATGTCTTCTGGAATGTATGGCATCACGAATGACACCTTGAACGGCCCTGCCAGTACCGGTCAACCCATCCCGCCGCAAAATCTCATGGCTGTTAACAGTATTCTGGATCCGGCCTTGCCACAAGTTGATCTCTCAGAGGAGAAAAGGAAGGACATACTGGATCTCATTGAGACCCGATTTACCGATCATGCGTCAGTCAAGAAGCAGAAGGACGCTTTTCTCCTCGATGGTGACCGCGATCTCGACAGTCATGTGCTGAGCCTGCGCTCAATGCAAACCTACATTGGGTCATATTGGTACCATTTTCATTCGCAGATGCCAGTTTTGCACAAGCCCACGTTCTCGGCGGACAAGACTCAGAACCTGCTGCTAATCGCCGTTATTGCGATTGGAGCGTCCTGTCTTGACAAGTTGCACGGTCCTAATGTTACACAGGCTGGTGCAGAGCTTTCTAATTTTCTGGCGTGGCATCTTCGCGGGGAGATCTTCAAGCATGTCGAATTCTTACCGCCCGCAAAATTATGGGTTTTCCAGACACTGCTGCTGTTAGAGGTATACGAGAAAATGTACTCCACAAGAGTGCTTCACGAACGTGCACATATCCATCACGGAACGACCCTGACTCTTATGAGAAGAGGAAGCTCTCTCCTCGGCCGATCAGCCCTCGACTCACCACCCACTGTCAAAGAGGAAACACCGGGCATGACCACTAACAGTAACCAGGGGTCCGCGGCGCAGAATCCGGAGCAATGGTGGAATCATTGGATCACCAATGAGGCGACGCGCAGGGTGGCATTTGCCGCGTTTATCATTGACTCCATTCACGCCACAATGTTTGGGCATTCGGCCACCATGGTGGCTCATGAGATGAAGCTGCAACTCCCCTGCGATGAGACGCTCTGGTCGGCTACAAGCAGCGCAGAAGTTGGACGCATCGAATCAAATCTCCAAAATAGCGGTATTAAGCCAATGACTTTCTTGGATGGGTTGAAGAACACGCTGAAAGGCAAACCCGTTCGGGCAAATTCTTTCGGACGGACCGCCATCATGGCTGGTCTGCTAAGCGTCAGTTGGCATATGAATCAGCGTGACGTGCAGGTCCATCATCTTGGTGCGTTGAAAGCTTTAGGAGGCAAAGACATTTGGCGAGGGCCTTTGACGAAGGCCTTTGACTCGTGGAAAAATGACTTCGATCAAGGTATTGGGAAAGACATCATACCACCATCCATGCCCTACCCCCAGGATAAGCTCGATGAGGAGAATATCTTTGAGAGCCGTACGGTCCTGCATCACCTTGCTCACATGGCAATGCATGTCGACGTTGTCAGCTGCCAGATCTTTGCGAAGGCTGGCCGATTACTCGGACGAACAACTTTACCATCGGATTATGCAATAGCACAAAAGAGGATTCGAGATAATTGGGCTCCGAGGCCTAGTGCGCGGCATGCCACATTCTACGCGCTCAAGTTTCTTTCTCAGGTATTGATGCCAGACACAGCTATCTCCCACCGCAATGCAGCGGCGAGTGGTATGGAAGGGCTTTCTCCATACTCTGCGCGAGACGACTTTCTCCTTAACAGGCCATGGGTGCTCTACTTTGCCTCTCTGATCGTCTGGTCGTACGGATATGCCTTGGACGGCCCCGTGCGGTCTCTTCCCAACCTGTCCACTCCAGAGGAACAGACATATGACATGAGGAATTTTCTGACGCGAGTGGGAGGAATACAAGATCCACGAGAACTGGAACATATGAGGGACCGGAACGCTTGCCTTGGAATGCTTTTAGTGCTTCAAGCAATGTTCCAAAAGTGTCGCTGGGAATTGCTTCATGAAGCGGCAAGGCTGTTGGGAAATTGTATCGACATGTTGAGAGGGACTTTGAGTAGCTGAGAAGGGAGGAGGAAGAGGCTGGGGAGCTTCCAGCAGGCCTACAAGCGGATGTTGAACGATACCCCTTCTGGAAAAGGCCATCTTTCCCAACAAGTGATATCATGTAAATGTTTAGATGTATGTCCATACTTACGAAATCGAATGTCAAGTACGAAGAGGATTAATTAGATATTCGGTTGGAAAAAAAAGCACATTTGCAAATAAAGCTTGAGACTACAGCTCAAAGTAGGGTTTCAAAATAATTCGGTCGCTTGGTGGATTCTTAATTAGTTCTAGTGTCCGAATGATTCATCTATCTACCTACCTACTTTCCATTGTACCATAGGTAGTATTCGGCCTCACTAAAATAATCCCTGTCACGCTAGGATTCAACCTGCCACTAAAGTAGGTACGTACATGGACCGGCCCGAGATGCTGCAACCTTCCGAGGATTCGACTGCAAAGCATCAAAGCTGCTAGGCTGACAAAAACTACAACATGGCGCCTCAACGGATGCGCAATGCTCTCGAGGACTCCAGATCGGAAAGCTCGAGCACACGGGAAAAGCAATCGGGGTCTGGTCCAAATGGTATCTCCAAGTGTCGGCGGAATGGATCCTCGACATTACCGGGGAGCAATTTGAAAGACGTGACCAATGCCCAGTCCACAACCGGTCAACAGCGGCCTCCAGATGCTGCAGCCAACGTGAATAGATACACTTTGATCAAAGCTTGGAGAGAATGCTAATCCCAGACGTCCCAGATCGATTGGCAATCCTTCGACTCCTCTATACTACATGCATACAGACATGCACACCGCCTCGACGTCCCTCGCGCATTCAGCTCCTCGTACAATCAGAGGATACTAGTGCGACCGGGTATCGGACTCTTATCACCTACAATGGCGGGACACAAAGACCGCCGACGGGTGGGAAAGGACCAGTTGGCCATGGCTGTGAGGAAGGTTTTCAATGCTGCTAGTGTCACGGAATCTGAGCTTTTGACCTCGTTTTTATATGCCGTGCACAATCAAGGTAGACCGCGCTCCAATATCTTCGCTCCATCCCTGTGAGCTAATCTCTGTTTTAGATAAAAGTTTTCGGATGCGATTTGAGCCCACCCAGGTAAGGTGATAATCTTCGTGATAGCGACTCGTGGACAAGGGAGGACTTGGGTAGTTGCTTCTAGCCATTACCTACGCCCACTGGGCGGGAATACTTTCTTTGGGGTTATGGCCCAAGATAGATGACTTGCTAGATAGCATTGCGGATGTCAATGAATTGACGTTGCGGCTGGGTAAAACAGTCGTGGGATTTACTAGTGAGCATCTGATGATGTGAGTAGGCAAAGTAATTGGGAATTACTTTACTAGTAAACTGCAAACTGGTGTAAAAGCTTCTAAAGTGCTTCTCGATGATTGGTCGACGATAATCTTGCCTCGGGAGTTTGACGGGCCGAGCGCGCAGACTATTTTTCAAAAACCATCCACTGCGGAGCTCAACGTTACCTATCTCAAGCTCCTGGAGCTTGTGTTCGTCTATTCAGGTCCCAAAGCAATCCGTCAAAACTGCCTTTTGCTGTTGAACATATCAGCTGAGGAGATCCAGAAAATATGAGTCGCGTTCCACCAAGCCTATACCCTAGAACAGTCATCCCTCTACGTTCATTGTTACCCTGCCATAGGAGATGCATAGCTAGACGGGCGCAGGCGAGGACGCTCTACGGCTCACATAATCATTCGCCCACCCCTTCCTCATATCTGCGACCTACACGACGAAAGCCATGGATCGTCGTATCTTGTCCTAGGGTACGCCTCTAACTTCAGTTATAACAAGCACTGACAATTGCGTACTTGTAGTCATTCAGTACTAGCTCTAGCAGTTTCGCCACGAGGAATCCATATACTGTCTTGGGCGTGGACAAGAATGCGTCGCCGTCCGACATTAAAAAGGCATACTATTCACTAGCTAAGAAATACCATCCAGACACGAATAAGGAACCCTCGGCCAAAGACCGTTTCTCAGAAGCTCAGACATCTTATGATATGCTCTCAGACCCCCAGAAAAAAGCGGCGTGGGATCAATATGGGGCCGCAGCGTTCGATCAAGGTGCAGGATTTGATCCAAGTGGCGGTGCGAGCGGTGGCGGGCCTTTTGCGGGAAATGCTGGTGCCGGCGGATTCCAAGGCTTTTCTTCTGGAGGTTTCGGAGCGGACATCAACTTCGAGGACCTATTCGGCGCGTTTACTGGTGGAAGAAGAGGGAGAGGTTCCCGCCAATCACCGCTTCAGGAAGAAGTGCTTGTTGGTCAGAATATCGATGTACAGACAAACATTTCCTTCATGGATGCAGCCAAAGGGACGAGTAAAGATATCTTCATCACGCCTCTCGTAAAGTGTAAGACTTGTTCTGGAGGGGGTTTGAAAAAAGGACAGACACGTACATCTTGTAAGAAATGCGGAGGCACAGGTACACGGGTACATTTCATGCAGGCAGGTTTCCAGATGGCGAGTACCTGTGAAACATGTGGTGGACAAGGAGTCGTCATCCCACGTGGAGGGGAATGTGCCTCCTGCAACGGTAATGGGGTAGTACGAGAGCGGAAAACGGTCAACATTGATATTCCCGGAGGGGTCGAGGACGGTATGCGGCTCCGAGTTTCTGGTGAAGGCGATGCACCTGCAACTGGTACAGCTGCAAACCCAAGCGCCATGTCACAACGAGGAGATCTATATGTTTTCATAAGGGTCGCTGCGGACTCCAGATTCAGTCGGTCTGGCTCAGATGTGCTCTACACCGCTTCTATACCACTTACCACTGCAGTCCTTGGCGGTGAAATCAAAGTTCCTACACTAGAGGGCGAGGTGAAGATAAAGATCGGCACAGGCACGGGAACTGGAGACAAGATTACACTGAGTGGGATGGGAATGCCAAGACTTGGGGGAAGGCGCAACGCTTTGGGTGACTTGCGTGTCGAGTACAAGGTCTCGATGCCAAAATATCTCACATCAAATCAGCGAACGATCCTGGAAATGCTTGCAGATGAGTTGGGCGATAAGACTGCGAAACGTGTGATGAATGTTGGAAGGGCTAGGTAGATTGTCTCGCGCATCAACAGGCTTTCGAAGATACCTAGACTGACAAACCCTACAGTGACTCTCCATCGTCCTCCAAGGATGCATCGTCATCTTCTTCGACATCGCAAGAGAACCCCAAAAATGAAGGGTTTCTCAAATCTGCGTGGCATAAGCTGACGCATCAACACGACAATCTACCGCCGGAAGCACCAGCGGGGGAGACAAAAGACGAAGACAAACCTCAGAAGAAGGCAGCAGGCTCCGGGTGAACTCGCATGAACCAGCTCCGAACTTCTGTTCTTTCTCAGACGCGTTTTGGCGCATACAGCGACGCTATTGGAGGTTGGGTCTGGGCAAATGTAGATACCTTTTGCCGTGATTGTACAATAGAGATTAAACACCCTCCACCAACATCATGGAAGAGGATCAAGGCGTTTATCAGTGCCTTCACGTTTACTTGTGGCTTCTCAATAGCCCCATTGGAGCCGGCGCTTGTTTGAAAGGTGGCAAGGCCTATGGGCCAACTCATACTTACTTTCATACGAGGCGCTAGTCTGTGCACTTATTCTATTGGTTGTCTGCAGCCTACACTTTAAAGCACAAGGATACATCCACCAGACATACAGGGCTTGCCTGATCGCGCGCTTGTATGAGACGTGATATGCCTGTACGGACTAGACTAGACACTACTCCTTGAGCGCGAGCAAGCAGATTGCGAATTGAGTTGTTGACCTAGAAAAATTACGCCTACAGCTGGACTGTATTCCCCTTCGCTTCTGTATCGATGACAGAGCTCCAACCCTGAGTCAAGAACGATCTCGAGACTGCCCCACTGGCAAGCAGTATCTACCATATTGTTGGGACATACATGGAATCCTACTGATACGCATCATGATTGCTGATTAACAGCCTCTACCTCAGAGCACTATTGTGTCAATTCTAAGGGGGATCTATCAAGATGTTGCAGCCTCCGATGATCTCGAGTCCGATGAAGCAAACGAACGAGATCGACTGGGTACTGCCATTAAAGGCCTACATTAGGCAGACCTACGGCGATGACCCGGAAAGGTATGCTGAGGAGTGTAATACCCTCAATAGGCTGCGGCAAGATATGAGAGGAGCAGGCAAGGACAGCACGGCGGGGAGGGATCTGTTGTATCGATACTACGGTCAACTGGAGCTGCTAGACCTTCGATTTCCTGTTGACGAGAACCACATCAAGATATCCTTCACGTGGTGTGTGGTCGCGAGCACGACCCTACAGTAGACGGCTAACACCTTCCAGGTTCGATGCCTTTACCCAAAAGCCCACTGCCCAATACTCTCTCGCTTATGAAAAAGCTTCCATCATATTCAACATATCCGCTGTGCTGTCTTGCCACGCTGCGTATCAGAATCGTTTTGGGGAGGCTGGCCAGAAGACTGCGTATCATTCGTTCCAGGCTGCTGCTGGTATGTTCACATATATAAACGAAAACTTCCTCCATGCGCCCTCTACAGATTTAAGTCGAGAGACGGTCAAGACATTGATCTCCATCATGCTTGCTCAAGCCCAGGAAGTGTTCCTGGAGAAGCAGATAACCGATGGGCGAAAAGTTGGCTTGCTCGCCAAACTCGCAAGTCAGGCAGCATCTTTGTACATACAAGCTGTCGAGGGCGTCCAGGACAATGTTACTCGAGGTGTTTTTGACAAGCTTTGGGTACATCTCACCCAAGTCAAAGCAAATCACTTGTCATCTATTGCCCAATACTACCAAGCACTTGCGGACGATGACGCCAACTCCCATGGTACAGCTATTGCTCGACTCCAGATTGCTGAGAGCGAAGGTAAAGACGCGGCTCGAATCGCCAATGCATTCCCAAATACCGTCTCTACAGCCTCAAATCTGAGCTCAGAGACAGGCTCAAGTTTGGTTGAGATGACCAAACGACATGTTGCAATCGTGCAGGAGAAGCTAGCTTCTTTCAATAAAGATAACGACTTCATCTACCATCAAACAGTGCCTGCAGAGGCATCACTGGGTGCAGTACCAAAGCTACAAGCAGCGAAAGCAATACCAGTGAGTGATTTATACCAAGGTCAAGACATTCAGCGCATCATTGGTCCGGATATTTTCCAGAAAATTGTTCCCATGTCTGTCACTGAGTCGGCGAGTCTATATGATGAGGAGAAGGCCAAACTAGTACGTGCTGAGGCTGAAAACGTGGAGACGGCCAATGGGGAGATGGCTGCCAGTCTTGACTATCTAAAGCTACCTGGCAGCCTAAATGTTTTGAAAGGAGGCATGGATCAAGAGACTTCGGTAGATGACGGATTTCGGTCATGGTGTGAGGAGCTTGCAGGCCACGAGCCGTTCGGAAGAGCTTTCGATCAGCTGCAAGCAGACAAGGCCACTATCTTGGCCACCCTGGACAGGAGCACCAAGCAGCTCGACATGGAAGAGGGTATTTGCGAAAAAATGAGATCCAAGTACGGTGGAGATTGGACACAACAGCCGAGTTCGAGGCTCAGTTTGACACTTCGTAGTGATATCCGAAGCTATAGGGGTGCAGTAGAAGAAGCGAGTGGTAGTGATGCTCAGCTTCTCCATACTTCTCGACAGTATGAATCTGATTTTGACGAGATGCGATCAGCTGGCGAGACTGATGAAGCTGACGTTCTATACCAGAGAGCTATGCTTCATGCTGGGGCAAGCCGCGGCAAAGGCAAGAATGGCGTTGGCAGTCCCATGTCACCAAATGTAGAAGGAAATCTCTTGGATGACGACTTTGGCGAAGGCGGTCCCAGTGTCATGGACCAGATCAACAAGGTTGAAGATTTTCTACGGAAGCTTGAGTTGATCAAGCGGGACAGGACCCAGGTGCTAAAAGACCTTAAAGAGAAGGTGGAATATGACTACCGTCGTTTCGCTCTACTTTCCCTCACTGACATGTTGCGCAGGTCCATAATGACGACATATCAAACGTACTGATCTTGAACAAGAAGTCAATATCCAACCACGAGCATCAGCTCTTTCAGTCCGAGCTTGAGAAATTTAGACCTCATCAAAATCGCCTGCTGCAGGCAAATCACAAGCAAAGTGCGTTGATGAAGGAGCTGACCAAGACTTACGGATTACTTCTTCAAGATAAGAGGGTCAAATCCGAACAGGCAAAATACGAGAGCTTCACTCGACAACGGAGCTCTGTCCTCACGAAGTACAAGAAAGTGTTCCAAGCCTTCAACGATTTGATCCATGGATTGATGAATGCGCAAAGCTTCTATTCCGAGATGAGAGATACCGTTGAGAGCTTAGAAAAGAACGTAGAAACATTCGTCAGCAATCGGCGCTCTGAAGGAGCACAGCTTCTTCATCGCATCGAGCAAGATAAGGCAAGCAGCGCTGGAGGTCAAGCTGATCGTGAGCGAGATCGATTGCAGCAGCTCATGGAGCGAATGTCCTTCGATCCATCATCCACAACATTACCAACCAAGTCAGCCACCTCACGCCCGGCATCGAGACCCTCCCAATCTAACGACATATATCCGTCCAGGTCTCCTCCAATAATATTCCCACACTACTCGAAACAGACGTCAACTTACAGCAATGGCCAGTCGACGGTGAAGTCCCCAGACACTCCAGTCTCATACCATAATTCTACGCAACAGTCCTCAATTGAGCAAGTTCATCAGATCCCAGCGACGAGAGCCTCGTACCAGTCCTCAACCACTTTTGGGGCAAATGACCCCTACAACCCAATGGTCTACCCTTATCAGTCACCTGCATCTCCACCACCGACCCAAACCTCTCATCAAAGTCAACCGTATCCACAGCAGGGAAGTCAATATCTTCCACAAGGCTATGTGCCACCGCCACCCCCTCCAGGACCTCCTCCAAACTCGCAGGGTAACTATGGAAATCCTAGCTATCCTTATCCCTCAGGCCCCGGAGGATATGCTCAACCACCAAGGAAGAGCGGTGCTGGGCAAGCCCAGAATGATCCTTTTGCAGGTTTCAATGCCTGGAAATGACGACGAAGAATCATGAGGATATGTAAGCAAAAGTATTTTGTGGCCGAACTCTGTCCTCGAGAAACATTTTGACAGGCCATCCATAAGTTTCGCTCAATTGGCTTCTCTACCTTGTAGTTAGGGATGTCCTCAACTTCATGATGCAATATCACCCAACACGCATATGTCCATAACAAGCTGAGATCATACCCAGGCTGGCATCGAATACACGCAAGCCGAGCGTATTGCCTGGGAAGATCTCGGCTTGTTGGTACCGAACAGAGGGCCAAAGCGATCACGCGTCTGCATACTTGGAAACACTGAAGAACAAGCGCCAAAGGGTAGCGAAAAGCGACAGGCGGCATCCGATGTTTCAGATGAACGTGCGACGCTCAGCATCTAGGGCGAACCACCGCAGATCCCAGTGTCGCACGGGCCTTGTGCTATCTGCTACGACGCTTCTTGAGCCAAAGCTTTCTATTCGCTGTCGCTGATCTCCTGAGCTGATCTAAGCATGGATTATGGTCTCTGTCAGATAGTTATGTGGTCAGGTACCAACATTGAATACGTCCAGTGAGCTTAGTAGTCTAGTCTTATTGTCCTCGGCACTTAGAGATGGACAATTTTCAACACCCATTGGAGAACATCAGAGAAGCGGGCTATGTACATTGGTGCATCCTATACCATACATATGAACATGCTTTTACACCTCTCGAGGATATGACCACATCGACAGAAATCCCCCGTGCCAAGAAACGACGACATTCATCGCACACAATCCTGAATGCCTCAACCAGGATGAGCAGGTCAGGAGTCAATTACCCATCAAGCGCCAAGAGCGACTGATTACAACCTTAGAATTGACTAAAGCATACTTACGCCGAGAACCGCTCTTTTTGCTTGATACGCTCACTCAAGGGAGTGATCAGGTGGCTAATGTCGCCGACTGGGATCTGGATGGGGAAATCGACAGAAGCAAGCATCTGGGCAAAGAAGATCCACCAACCGGCCAATGTGGCCATGAACCCGAACGCGCCAGCAGCGACCTGCAATCTCTGCGCCATTTTTGCGTGACCTAGGGCGAGTTGCCAGTAAGCGCCAGTAAGGACGACGAATGTGAGTAGCAGGCCAAGGAAAATGGCGACGAAAACGAGATTTGTTCTTAGGGCGCAGACGAGGTAGATGAAGCTTAAGAGACCCATGAAGAGGAGAAAGAAGCCTGTGAGTCGCATGATTAGTAGAGAAGGCGGCTATGAAGTTCTAGGGTGTAAGAGGTTCATACCAAAACTTGCGTGGAAGGCAGGACTTGTCAACCCTGTCGCTATGTTGTTCGGATCCGTAGCGTATTCGCCGTAGGCGTTGAAAGCAGGGGTGAGTGTTGCGCCAAGGGTGAACCAGAATCCTCCGAAGGAGCAGAAGACGACGAAGGAAAACGTATTGCCGAGGAAGAATTCAAGGATCCCGCCGAGACTCATGAGAAACCCGCCAATGAAGTAGTAAGCGCCGACTGTGGCGATACCATCGCCTCCCGCTCCTCTCCAGCCCATCAGCTCGCACGACAGCGGGCTAAGGCTGAGGAGAAAGCCAAGGAGGGCTAGTGGAGTTGGGTTTCCGAACGTGTTGCGCAATTCTCCCTTGACTTGGTTTTGTGGGTTTAGGTATATCTTCTCGAACAACTCGGGACTGATGGTGAGAGAGTTGGCGGTCCGGATCTTGTTGAGGGCTTCATCCGATGTGACATCCTCGCCCATGTGGTAAGGCGATCTGGAGTTGTCATCGTTGTTGTTGAGGTGTTTCGGGCTCTTCGACTCATCCGACGCGTTCTGGAGAGATGGGAATGTTGGGTTGAAGACAGGATTGAAGTTCTTCTCATGATCTGGTGTCTTGTTGTGTCGACGGTGTTGGTCTCGATGATCTCGATTTTGGTCACGCTCACGGTGAAAGGCCATATAAGTGTCCATTTGGCCGACTATTGAATGGTTCTTAGAGCACAGCTAGAAAGTTGACATGGAAGGCCAGAAAGGCTCTGGTGGTACCGGGGAGATATTGAACGATGTGTCAAGGAAATGAAGAACGGCCGGTTCGAAGGAATGAATGTAAATATATATTACCTACACAATTACTCCGTACGGTCACTGATTGGACACGGGAGTGCACCCTTGAAGGGAGAATTTGCGAGGGTCTTTGATGCGCGCAAGTATCGTCGTTTGGCATCTATTTTCAGTGTACTCGTGCATTGCAAATCTCGACAACTGCATCTGTCATAGGGCAGGGCGGTCATAGCTCCATCGGTATCTGTGGGGTCTGGGGTAGAGCCGCCAAAAGCCCCAGAACCTGGGGTAAGAGTAGAGACCCGTGCACCAAATCTCGACCAATTATGACCACTGACACAGGTAGGCTACAATACACAGTTAGGCGGCGGCATTCGCAACAGAGGATGTCATGAATATGCTTTTCAGCCCATGTCGAGCCAAAGGCCAATGTCGCTTGTTGCGCATGTCAAACGCATAGGCGCTCGATCTTAAAGCTTCGATGATGTTTTCGGCCAAAGAACACTGCGAGTAAACATTCCAAGGGCGTGCACCCGTCCAATTGATGCCCACAACGCTCGAGGCCCATGGTTGCGCTCAATTTCAGATGACCTTGAGGGTTAGCCGTTTGATCCGATGAGGCGGCTGCATTCTTTCTATTCCCTAGAAGCGCTACATCTCGCGTCATGATGAAGCCCCCTCTTCCGAGCTAGCAACTCTATTCGAGGTGCTGGAAGCTGAATCGAAGCGAAGACGCATTCAGTACCTAGACCATCCCCTTTCGCGATGCTGCGACCTGAATCATTTCAACTTCGGGTAAAAGGAATGGCATAAGTCATGCTGATTGTGATCGGGGAGTCGTACCATACCTTTCAGCTTTAAGTTGCCTGTTTTCGAATCTCATGGCAGCGGTGGGTCAGTGGCAAGGGAGAGAGGCTTCCAGACAAAGCGAAGACTGAAACACTCTCCTACGATTTTTCACTCTGAAGTCAATTGAAATCTCCGCATGGAACTTCTTAGGCATTGCTGACGGAAGCTTACGCATGAATATGATTTTGTTGGTATTAAGCGCTTCTCGCCGTTTTTTGATAACTTCTAGTCAATGGCAAGAGTACGGGAAGATATTTGGGGGAAGCGTAGGGCCGGAGAAGTGCCAAATACTGTCGTTTAAAGTAAGCATGATTTCATATTGAATGCGCACCTTTGAAAGATCGTACTATGGTCAAATAGAGGATTCCTCTCTGAGTTCTGTAGGGCTAGCGCGATATTATAGTATTGGCGGAGATGGTTATTTGGCTCGGCTCATTGGCAGGAGCATATGTAAGTCTCGCTTCAACAGTAAGAGTATAAGCAATTTCCAATAGCTGAACAGCGTTTTACTTACATTAAACGTCATCCCGATTTCTCTTCTCCATGCGCGCGGAGAAGTCAGTAGTTGCGCCACACGCAAGATTCTCTGTTCAATAGCATCTTCTGTACTCATAGTCTAGCCTCTATTGTCTTGTCTGAAAACCCACAGGGCTAGTTCGTGCCGTACAAAAAGGCCCAAGATACCGCACAATGCCTGCATCACCAAAAGTTGAATAGCGAGGCGGTCTTCCCTCATAGGCCCAAACCAGACAAGCCACAAGTTCAAGATAGTAAGGTTGGTAGACTCGATAATCTCGCCCTTGCTGTTCCTCCACACCTTGACTAAAGGGATAGGGAGCTGTTCAAGCAGCTTCAATAACAGTGTCCTTGACCTGGATGGAGGTTGCGCCCACGAAGTGACGGATGGCTCCAAAAGACCTGTGCGTGAATTGAACCGTGGTAGACGGTGCCTGGGACATGGTATGAGTCGAAACAGCTGTGGTGCGGAGTAGATGAAGTTGGCAATTTGTGGTACTAGTAGAAGCAGCAGGGTTTTGCTGAAATGCCCAAGTATACCGACAATGGCAAAGACCATGCCCGCAAAATAGCAATAGGTATCTCCGACAAAAACCTTTGCTGGATACCAATTATGCCACCAAAGAGCCAAAGAAACTCCGATGAATGGTAGAAGCAGGTATATCGAGAACAGGTGAGGGTCCGTGGCAGGGTGAGGGCTAGGAGTGCTTGGTGCAGCGTACAACGAGAGGACGTCGTTCGCCAAAAGGAGGAAGCCTATAATGATCGACTGCGAGACTTCGATACCATTGATACCTGCGAGAATGTTGATGCTGTTAGGGCAGAAGATGGCGATTGCAGCCATATAAGCATAGTAAAGCCACCCTAAGTCGATCATCTTGCCTAGGTACTGCTCAAGCTGAACAGGAACAACGACATTGGTAACACCATAGTCGACGAAGTAAACTACAAGCATGGGAATTGAAGCGAAGGCTGGTATAAACAATTTATGTCGCCACCGGATGTCGAACAAATCGTCCCCGATGCCTAGGAGCACCACCGATTGCAAAGAAAGAATGGCAGACAGGTATGAAGCCAGCTTGTTAATTGTCATCGTCAACATTCTCGTCACTTTTGACAATGGATATGGGTTTGTACCTTGCTGTGAGGAAAGCGATGCAGAACACGACCATTCTCCACCTCGTGACGCTCAACAACAAACTCTCTATTGCCTCCGCCTGAAGTGGCCGCAACAATGTCTTTGTAAAACGGGAACGGTATAAATGTTATAATCGTGAGAAGATATACGACGGCACACACAGCTCCCATAGTTTCTGGACTACTTCGTGCATTAGTCTCCCGTAATCGGTATAATGCAACCTCCGCCCACATACATTTCGACTTTCTTAATCTTTGACATATCCATGCCCTTCAAGTTTGCTTTGATGAAAATTTCCCCGAGCCACCGAATAAGACTGAAAGTAAATGCAAATGCTATGCCGCTAAATGCTAAGGAGGCGATTAGGGGCTCGCCATCGCCATGAAAGGTATTGGCTATGATGCCAATACAGGCCGCAGAGAGAGCCAAAAGGCTCCACGACTCTGCCCTTGTCAACCTCGAAGACATACCTACTTAAGTTGAAACAATGTCCATGGCTAATGGGAAGATTGAGATTTTGAGTCTGGGGGAATAAGCCAGATCTTCACATCGCAAGCGCGTTTGACGCGTTTGGCGACTTTTGATATCAATACGACTCAAGTCACGAGGTACCCCTGGTATGCCTACAAGTGAATTATAGGATTGAATTTGCCACAATTTTGACTTCCCATCAGAGCCTTAGTGTCCAAGGCCCTAAGATGATTGAGAATGAAGGTGTCGATAGCATAAAGCCAGTTAAAAGTGGGTTTCAGAGCTTCGAGCACGCGGCAGCCGACATTGTACTTGCTGCAAGCTTTAATCCTGCAGGGACAAGAGCGGCTCTCTGCTCGGCCGACCACAAAATCCGAGTCTACAGCATAAACCGAGATAAAGAGTGGACTTTGTTGGAACAATTTCGGGGACACGATGCCGAGGTCTTGGATGTAGGTCTTCTTTCGTCTAACGTTGAGCGCACGCTTAGACTCTCGCAAGATACAATGGGTATCCTCGAGCCTTGGTCAATTCTTCGCTACCATTGGTGGTGACAATAAGCTCAAGCTATGGCAGGAAGATCCTTCTCAACGTCCCACTAAAGGTCGGCGTTTCAGATGTGTATACTCCCAGTCTCCACCTAACCATGTCTCTTATGTTTCCTTTGGCTTCAAGATCATCAAACATGAAATTTGGCTTGCCCTGATCACCCACGATGGATCACTTAGCCTGATGGAACCTGCGGATCCGGAGTCGCTGTCTTCATGGAATCAGGTAGATCAGCTTCATCCGTTTGGGCAGCACCACCGGGGCACAGAAGCTAGATTCAGGCTGTCCATTCATCAATCTGAGGGTCCTTGTCTAAACGCACTCATGGCTGGCCTTGCTCTCAAAGCTATTTCTCTTGCCGTTTCGGCCTTGAATTCCATTAAGATATTTCGCGCTGTAAAGCCCGAAGATGCCTCCGAAGGAATTTATCGGTTCTTCGAAATGCTCCAAATTGACACAGGGAATGAGCTGATCAATGAAATTGCTTGGGCTCCTGGCTGTCTTCTCCCTTTTGATAGAATTGCCGCTGCATGTGATGGCGGGACCGTGCGAATCTTCGACGTCGACACTCCTCACGATGTTGATGGATCGCCAAAGGAACTGACCGCAAGGTTCCCTCAATCCAATGCTACGCAGAAAGCACACTCAACTAGCTCTTCGCGAAACCCGCCGTCTGGCATCGGTGCTGGATTAGCCGGCATGTCACGTATCACGTCACCTAGACATGACCTCACGGAGAGATCGAACATAAAACATGTCTCTAAGGAAAGAGCCATACTACCACATGATGAAGGCTCCCCGGTATGGAAGGTAAGGTGGACTTATGATGGTGAATACCCTGCTCATTTTCTTGTATATCACAGCATATTTGCAAAGTATCCACATAAGAGCTGGTAACTGAAGGTTTTTACAGGGAGTACTCTGGCATCGACCGGGGACAATGGGAAAGTGCGTTTGTGGAGAGAAAGTCTCAATGGGGACTTCATCGAGTATGCAGAGACCGCTCCAAGGTAATCTACTGATGAATTGAAGACCTGTCCGCATCGAAAGTGTGCTGCCTACACGTAGTGGTATCCATCAAGTACTCTAAGCCAAAACACACCACTTGACAATCACAAGAATCATCCTCACAGAGTGCCATATCCAATAGATCACCAAAGTTGGTAGCATCAGGACCTTCTTCAAGGCCATAAGAATATTCAGCAACAGCAGCAGATAGATGCAAGCCAATATCAAATCTTTCGCTGCCAGCAAAAGATCCCAAGCCTTCACGTTCGGCGTTCTCAGGGTCGTCATGACAGACGAACTGGGGTGCATTGTCTGAGTGATATGGCAGGCCATGTGGTGCAAACGCTCTTGTACAAATTGGAGCTTGTCTGAAGCCTGCAGCGATTCATTCAAGGTCTGTAACCATAGCCTTGCGTCCGCGTTTTTCCTGAAGACCGGCCGTTTTCGCTCTGGTAGCTCATTGTATTGTAAGCAGGTATCGGCTCTCTGCTTTTCCGGGGTTTCAGCCCAGTGACCAGCAAACCAAAGACTGCTATCATGGCTGAAAGCCATCTCTCGAGGTCCAGATTGCTTCTGCTCAACTCGACGACGCACTTCTGCCACCTGCTCTTGCCCCGGATCTCGACACCCCCAATCTTTGCCACCGAGAGGATCACCAAGGTGGCCGGACGTATGGGTGATACCAACCCCATTTCTTTGGTCTTTTGGGGTCGGAATGTGAATGATGTTTGTACTTCCTAGCTTTAGCTCTCGCATTGTTGGAACAGCGCCTGAGCACTTTCTGGTCTGGCCGTCCTCCAATTGTTGGCTGCCGTAATTCTCGAGCATGGCTGCTCTCGCCCCGGGTGCTGCTCCTGACACAATGGCCCCGGCATTGCGTTCTGGTTTCGCCAGGTCTTGCATCTGGGCTGCCCGATTTGGGATGGTGTGTTTCGCTGAGTTTGGCTCTGAGGTGTCCGCCGTGAGCTTGATAGCGGAGGAACGTTGATTCGTGGGTAGGCCTTTCTGAAGAGCACTCCCCCTGAACGTCCCCTGTTTTGAATGTAAGCCCGGAATCACTCTCGGAACGACGATGCTGCTGTTCTGCCTCTGCACCCTTAGTCTTTGTTCCTTTTCCGCCTTTCGACTCAATATGGAAGTGGTAGTGATTGTGCAAGCATCCTCTACGGTCTTCCTCTGTTGCTCTAAGGGCCGTAGGTGCGCTGGTAAGAGTTGCGCCGGCCGGCGATATGTAGATTTCTCCAAGTTGGCGAAGTGGCTGGGATGGAGGAATTGAAGACGGGGCAGGTACTGGCTCAAGGTCGGAGTAGCTGGTTGTTCGACGTACTTTGTTCCGAATGACCTTTGATGCACGGCTGGGAACAGGCAGTGGGCTTCTTGCTGTCGTGCGGTTCGAAGTGATGGGATATGAGTACCACTTGTTGTCTGGCCGGACTTCTGCCGGTTTCTTTGGCCTAAAAAAGGATCCTCTGTAGCGTTGATGCTTTTGTCTGAGTGGGGTGATGGTGACGACCCCCTCGGCGTATTACTAGGAGTTGACATCCTGGCTTTTTGCATCTCATTGCTGCATTTCCTGGGTGTTGGCATCGAAGACGCTCGTTTCTCTGCGACAATAGCCGTGTCGTTAGAATTCTCCTTGCGAGTGGGACCACTTCCCACCATCTTTTTTCTGATCCTTTGCAATTTACTCGGAGGCGTACTGGGCCCTTCTGGAGTCGATGGCCTAGGAGAGGGAGGAACTGTGTTAGGATCTATCATAGCGTTGGTCCCAGCGTGTCTGCAAGCTCGAGCAACGCTCTCCTGATATCTTCTCATCTGTTGGTCTGTCATGTTCTCCGGCTCTGGGTTGTCCACGCCCGGCATCTCGACCAGTAATTTGTCCTCTAGCTTCTTACATGAGACTCGTCTGCTAATTGGGTCGGCCGAGCTTTGTGCAATTGGGCTCAACAGTGGGCTTTCGACCAAGCTCCATCCGACACCATCCTGCCTCCATTTACCACTGCGAGATCGTCCCTTCGGCAAAGGTCTGTCAGAATGCGTCTTGCCGATGGAGACATAATCATGGCCAATGTTATCATCGCTATTGTCGCTCGCGATAAGAGGACTGACAAGACCGGTCCTCGGATTGGCGCCCCGTTGAACCAGGCGATCATCTCCACTCACTGTTCGCATTCTCACTCTCTCGATCCTACTTCGATACCTTCCTCCTATCCTGTCTAAATGATCTTCTCTGCAAGGGTACGGAATCTGTAGCGAAAGTTTGGGCGGACGAGAATATATTCTATTGGTCAAGTCATCGTTACAATTTTCGTTGTTCAGATCTGGTGAATCTTGCCGGACTACTGGTTTTCGTTTGGGTATCTGGCTTTTGTAGCGCTCGTCTGGTCTCGCAACCCGATCTCCTGCCTTTCCCTTCTTTGCCTCAGGTTCCAGGTACCCAAAAACCTTTGCAGTTGCGTCAGTATTCCAGATGCCTGGAGCGACTTCATATGGTTCCACAGGTGAAGGAGATCTAGCAGGTTTATAGGAAGGTTTTTTGCGAAACGGGTTGAGTGCTGCGAATGGAGGAAATGAGGAGGAGCGTCGATAATCAATATGTAGGTGAGCGGCTTTGGTCGAAGTGTTGGAAGTAGGTGGCGATGACATGGCGTTTCATGGAATGCCAGGACATTCCTTGTTGCTCAGGGATGCACTTAGCGATACTGCATGACGATGAGGATGTTGTGTATGTAAATCTACCATTCGCTATGATTTATTGCAAAGACTTGTAATCGCCACTGCTTCTTTTTCCAAGTCGCAACGGGTAGGAGCCGTGGGAGGAGCTCCTTACTTTCCCTGAAATTTAGGAGCCACCTCACCACCATGACGCCATAAAATTAGTCGATCTAAGAGCGCCTTGGATCTGCCTAGGGACATCGAACCTAATATCTCAGGGTAATTCATGGTCCGTATCTTTCCTCAGGTCGAATCGATTGTGTGGGCCGTTTCAACTGTGTCAAATGAACCAAATGGCCCGTCCAGCGTTTATTCGAGCAGCTTGATACAGAGTCAGTCTACTATGAAGTACAATGTACGGGCCAAATACCGAGCCTTACAATTGCCATGCAATAATGAATATCAGACTTCAGACAATCCTCGGTATGGACGATCTAATGTCGAATTTGACTGACAGAGGGTTGATGAGTTAAAACCAAAGCGTGGACATCAGAATCTACCGCTCTCTCTCCTTACTGATGGCCCTTGTAAGTGGCCAAAACGCTGCCCGTTTGGCATAGGAGCAAGACCACTCCTCTTCAAAGGGCTACCTTCTCTTTTTTGAGGGCTTAAGCTTCTTTCCCGCTGGTCCGGCAGCCCCACAAAATTGGCAGACGCTGACTTGCGCAAGGGCGAGCTCGCATGCGAGAAGACACCAAGGCTTCCACCATCTCCATTTCCGGAGACGCGAAATTGCGGCTGCCGGATTGCAGTCTGTGGGCGTAGCGGAGAAGACACATCTCGCAGATGTGCAGGGGTCTGGAATGGTGGCACCATGCCTGAAGAGGATCCTTCCGATGGTGTTCGCTGTACTGTCGAGCCCTCAGGATCGACATGCTTGACATAAATTGGATTAGGCCGAGTCTGGAAGCCTCTGTTTATGATGAAAGTAGGGGCATAGACATCAACAGAGTTGTCCTTATGCTCATACTGTGGCAAGCTGTGCATGGATTTTCCAGAATCCGAGAATTGAGTCCCCACGTCTCGCATAAGGGGTTGGGTGCGTGGATGAACGTATTTGGTGTCATATTCGTTCATGACTTCCTTGTGTATGATTGAAGAATCTTTAGATTGCCGAGAAAAGTTCGTTTGAAGAAGCAACAGCTGCGCAGACAGCAAACCTCCCAAGAGCATCGTAGTAAAAATGGTTGTACTTGGTCGCGGATCAGAGATTCGTGTTGGTAGGAAAAGCCAATACACCAAGATGTGTCCTGGACTGAATAGGCAGAACATCCGGAGAGAGATTGGAGTGGGATCCCATACGGCTATTTCCCAAACGTCTCGCGAAGCATCTGGATGCGATCTAGTTTCTGCATTCTCACCAGCAAGCATGGTAGAGAGGAAGCGGAGTGGAGACGAAGACAATGGTGAGGAGTCGACGCGGACCCGATGGGCAGATGGGGTGCTTGGAGTGATGTCCACATCACTTTCAAAGAGTCTGTAGTGCCGTTGGCGGTAGAAAGTATATGCGGCGTTGACAAAAGATAGAAGAGACAGGAGGTGAACAATGAAGGCTGCCTGTATGCCTCTATTATCAGCTATCAACATAACGATGGAGGGGCCAGGTAACACGTACGAACCACGCCAGCCAGCCCGTATAGCCTGCATCTTCTCCAAAAACATCGTCGCCCCTGCTCCTGGTGCTCGGTCCGCTGTTCGCTCTTGCAACGAGAAAAGCCAGGTTTAGTAGCACTCCTACAGGGTTTGCCCAATCTTTTTGCCACTGATCCCAATCGCTCGAATCCAGCTCCTCGGAGAGCCAAAGCGAGAAGTCGAGCGGGTTGAGGTAAGCTCTAATGCGTTCTGTCAGCGGCCTTCGGCGTACAAGTCGTGGTGCCATTGTATCGTAGTGAGGGCTCTGTAAAGCTTAGGAGAAGGTCAGTCAATCAATCCCATCATCCATTGCCATAGATGCTCGTGAGAAGCGATTCAGACTTGTTTGAAAGCAACCAGTTGCTCGAGACGCGGTCAGAATTTGAGGCGCCAGAGCTCAGAACAACAATTTGTTTTGGCGGGGAAAGTTGCAGCTTGGTTTTCGGCCTTGGCGGCGATCTTTTAGTTTGTACGATCTAGGGCAGAGCTGCTACAACACCATCAATATGGCGGCCCCACCCTCAGCATACAAAGACAGGCATTTCCTCGCTGTTATCGGTGATGAGGTGCATGACACGTTCTGCATTAAGGGATTGGGACACCGCTAATAAATTGATTAGGATTCTGTGACGGGCTTATTGCTTGCGGGAATTGGTGTATGCAACCACACTAATTCATCCAGGTGTTTCTGATGGTAATCTTTACAGCATGTCACCCAACCACCAGACGCCCAGAAGAACTTCCTAGTCGTCGATGCCAAAACAGAGAACTCCACCATAGAGCAAGCTTTTGACAATTTCACGCAGAAGAGGAAGGATGTTGCCATATTACTCATCAATCAGCATGTGTGTGACTGTTTAGGAGCAATTGGTGCATACTAGAGGCGTGGCTGATACAGTGCAAAGATTGCCGAAAAAATCCGAGCTCGAGTCGACACCTACACAGAGGCCTTTCCTGCCGTGTTGGAAATACCAAGCAAAGATCATCCTTATGATCCGGAGAAAGACAGCGTACTGAAGAGGGTCAGGAGGCTGTTCGGAGAGTGAAGGCATGGAGAATCTATAACACCGATACCAACACATTTGAGCATTGCAGAGAGATGTTCATGGCTGTTATATCTGGGGACGAGATGATGTTATGAGTCTTTGCATAAGACGACTTTATATACATTGCCACATAGCTTTGTAGCATTATGGCCTACTGTCCTGTGAATCCTGGATGAGGATGTCTGACTGTGAGGACGTCGTTGGCCAAAAGCATGTATCTGCCCATCAAAGCTGCCGAATTCCAAACGTCAAAGAAGACATATCAAGACATGGCATCGCTACCAAAGACCTATGCACGCCAGACCAAACATAGTGACGCCACACCATCCACCCGTCAAGTAATGTATTGCGTATTCCAACGACACCTCGAGCAGTATCGCGCAAATCCCGTTAAAACTTGACGTGTGCGGTCAAGCAGGTTATCTGCTTATCGTCCTTGGTGTAGACATCGGCAAGGACGGTGTATTTTCCCTGATAGAGAATATGCATTAGCTGGTATTGATCTCTCATGATAATGGTGTCTGCCTCTCACAGGTGGAATCTCCTTTGGCAAATCCACATCCTTGGTGATAGTCTTCTCCCCACTTAACGGGCACTGCTCGTCTACATTCTTCATCTGCTCGCAGAGATCGGCCCTCTGGTTGATCAAGCGTATCAGACCATATTTGACAGATAGATTGATATATGCGCCGTCCTCGACGTTTTCCGTGAAGTTGCCCTTGGCTTCGATGGTGAGTGTTTTGCCGCTAGATGAATCCATTAGCGCTTTAGGCCCCTCGTTGGAAAGGGCAAGGGTTAGGTGTTGACAGTGAACTTACGGTGATGGAGGGTTTGGGGTTAAGTCGACCTTGTTGATTGTGAGAGTATATTTATCGTTCTTTTGGCAAAACTCGAGCGGATTGTCACCAGGTACGTCTAAGTCGCCATCGAGGACCTTTTGGTCGCCGCCGAAGAGGGACAGAGATTTGGATGCAGCGAACGAGGACAGGAGTAGCGAAACAAGGGTGAGAGTGAGCTTCATGTCTATTGTGAGGTCTTTGTACTTGGTGGTAGGGTCTTGACAGCAATGCAGATGGCGAAGTTCGACGGCACGTTGGTTGGTCCTGAGTAAGTGCCTAAGTGGAGTTAGTAGTACTCCAATGACGCGGGAGCTCGTGCCGCAACTGGTTTCTGGCAGCCGACGGGTAAAATACAGTAAAGTACAGTAAAGTAAGTAAGGTACTTAAACTTTCCTTCTAGAAATGAACTAGGTACGCGCCTGTCTCATTGTTCCCAACTTTTGCAAACGCAGAGAAGAATGCAGTTGGAATCGTTCACTCCACGGATGCTTTCCTCATGCTGTGGCCCAGTGGCCGTGCTATAATTCGCCTATATACAGCATACGGCGATTCCATTGGAGGAATACACGTATTAGCACTTCCTGGGAGTAAATCTACATAGTATACAATTCCATTCATCACCAGTGGTCCCAGACGCAGCCGCCATGTCAGTTCTATCAACCCTACCTTTTTGATGGAACCCCCCGTGTCCCCCAAAGACATCCCAGAATGAATGTTGTCCTCCGGAGATGCTGTTGCCAAAGGTCTTGGTCGCCTCTTCGCTACCGCACTTTAACCATGCAGAGTGCCACTATCCTGTCACACGCTTCTTTCCTGATGTCTTTGCCGTCCTCCCTCTTGCTTTCCCCTGCGTACTCCATCATTCTCAAGATTCCTCTACATCATACGTGATCACCACAGTCTGGTTGGACATTATGGAATCCTCGAATCCTTACTGTAAGAGCCACAGTGGCAGTCACGTTCGGGCTCAGGTCCATCACTGGCAAGGCAAAAACGCCGAGTTCGGTTGAGCCGAACTTCGACTTTCTTGACTCCACACAATGTTCTAGAGCCATCCTGTCATGGAATGCTATGCTCTCATCGACAATCATCCTTGCACCAGCTGTGCAAGACTGAACATGCAACGAATTTTTACCCCTCGCACGCTAATCTCACGCTAGGGTGGTACATGCCGTTTTCAGATTATTACCCTCCTCTTTCTCAGGCTCTCAGGTCTCCAACATCCTCCTTCCTCACCAAGCGATCAACCACCCTTCTACACTCGAGTGCCTTCGGATCCATTTCCTCTCTGCACAGCTTGCGCCTGGACACGCTCTCATCCTCTTGCAAACGCGTTGGCACCTGTCAGATTACCACGGCTTTCACCAAATCAACATCTTCCAGCACATTGCGAATCTTCATCAAATTCCACAAGACAAAGCCTCTTTTCTTGGTCTGTGTTCACTAATCCATCTGATGATAGGCTTTGGCCTGATACTACTGTCTCCACATACCTCCTTGTCACCCACGCAGCGACCCTCACCATCTTTGCGACCGAGACTCATCAAATCTCATGATGAGTTGAGGAGCCAAAGTCGACGGCGAAGTGCTCGAGGCATAACAATCCGGCAATATTCGCGCTCACAAGTCATGCGATTCAAGCCACGGTGCTCCTTCACCATTCCGTCCGTCTACTCATAGGCCCAAGGTCCTTGGCTTCATAGTATGACAGATTTCTCGTCTCTCCATACGCACACCGCGCCTTTTGTCGGTGGGTCCACCTTGAAGACTACACCCATCGGAGATCTCGTAGGTCAGCAGGGTGACGAGATCGAAGATTACACCATCAAATGCATATGTGGTTATGACGAGGATGATGGCAACACAGTTTACTGTGACACCTGCGACACATGGCAGCACACAGAATGTTACTACGTTGACGAGAATGGAGCAGTCCCGACCAACGAAGATTTAAAAAAATATGATCACTTCTGCGCGGATTGCAACCCCAGACCGCTGGACACAAGTGGGGCGATCGAGCGCCAAACGAATCGGAGGAATGAGCTCAGTCTTGGAGATCGTAAGATCAAGAAAACATCATCGAAAAGCCATAAGAAGAAGGTTAGAGTACCCGAATCTAATGGGTCACTCACCAATGGATGGCCCCACGGCACCGATAATGACCTGCTCCATGATCGCACCAGTCGAAGCCCACGGGATGCGCATCCATCCGCAAAGAAACCCAAAAGTAATCATCGATTCTCAAACTCGACGCAGTTTACAGTATCGACACCTCACCTCACCTCACACCCTCACAAGCGCTCCGGGTCAACTATCTTCAGCCCGTCCAAGATGCATAGCAAATATCCCCCAAACGAACTTGCCAAAGAGCCTTACAGTGTCGAGTTCCTACATCTGTATGATAATGACCCCGGCGATGCCTCGATGCAAACCAACCTCCTCAGTGACATCGATATCACCCGTGATCTCGGCAATTGGTCTAGCGATGTCGATGAGCTCAAGAAGGCGACGAACGGACTTTTACCCGGCGAGGTCTTCAATCGCTGTGAACAAACCATTGCAGAGATGGCTTTACCCCAATTGAAGAGGGAACACAGGCAGGATGAAAAGTCGGTGGTATACGGCAAACATCCGCAGTGGAAGTATCTCACGATTGATTCTTTCCGACCCAAAGATTCCGTCGTAGCTGAGCTCAAAGGCAAAATTGGGCACATGCAACGCTACATCCGGGATCCAGCAAATCGTTGGGACTATCTTCGACATCCTGCCCCTTTCGTTTTCTTCCATCCAAAACTTCCAATCTACATTGACACTCGTTCAGAAGGCACCTCCTGCCGCTATTTAAGAAGAAGTTGCGACCCGAATCTAAGTATGAAAACCTTCTTAGAGAATGGGTCGGAATACCATTTCTGCTTTGTCGCAAAACAGGATCTTGATGCAGGCTCGGAGTTGACAATAGGCTGGGTTTTAGACGAGCACATACGGAACTACTTCTCGTCTCGCAATCACGAAGATGTCAAGCTAGAAGGCGATCTCGATGAGGATTATGTTGCAGACTGGGTAGGCAAAGTTCTTGCAGAATTTGGTGGCTGTGCATGCACCTCTCCCGATAAATGTGCACTTGCAAGGTATGATCGGCGCCGTACTAAAGGCAAGAATGGATACTCTGGCAAGCAATCGCCGTCGGAAACTGGCTACGCAACGAATAGCAGAGCTGCGAGTGAGCAGGACGATAGACGTTCCTCTTCTGGATCTAAGTCCGAAAGTCGAGATATGACACCTACACACAACTCATCTGGTGACGTGGCATTTGGTGCAGGTCTTGAAATTTCAGACCGAGAGAAGAGAAAAATAGCAGCATTGGAGAAGAATTTCGAGCAGTTGGAAAATGACAAGCATCAGCCTGCTCAGAAGAAGAAGAAAAGAAACAGTGGCGGCTCCAGTGTCAATACGCCCTCCGCTACTTCAAAGCAGCCAGGTCACTTCGCCACATCTTATTCGCAACCCAATACTCCCGGTCTGCCCCCCAAATCTCAGTATACCGACGCAAGTACTTCGCGCAGAAAGTCCGGATCTCCAATAACGAATTCCTCCAATCCCGTTGGGAGGCCACGCAATACTACAGTCACCAGTTTCAAAAAGCGGTCCCCTCATCCTAACACACCCACAATACCGTCTCCCCTGATCCGACAGAATTACGTCGACTGTTCCATGCAGACTGAGCCTGACGAAGACGCTTGGTACAGGCCACTAGCTAGTCCGACCGCTCCAAAGAAGCCGTACATGTCCTTGACCAAGCGTCTGTTACTACGTTCCCAACGAGATCGAACAAAGTTGGAGGAACGAAGGAGCATCTCTCTACAGGCTCCTGATAGCACTAGGAGGAACGGTAATAAGGGTAATGAATCTGGCGAATTCCATTCTCCACGAGAGCCCACGGATACAGAAATGGAGGATGCTGGACCCGGCCAAGCACCTATTACGGCGAGTGACACTGAAAGTGTCGCAACGCACATCACTCGGCCCCCCGATCGTCCGGTCAATGCAGAGATCAAGCCACCTCCGCCCTGGCCTGCAGTTGAACAGTCTCGGCCTGTCAATGGCTATCGTTCAAATGACCTTCGAGTCCAGCTACCCGCAAAGCCTTTATTGTCTTCGGACTCTTCTTTGACCACCCCTCTCGTCGAGACCCCAACTTCCGCCGTCTCTCAATCTCCGCTTATGCATCATGCAGCTAGTAATCCTTTATCGTTCTCTCACTCATCATCAAGCCTCACCCAGCCCAGTCCAATCAAGAAAAAGGTCAGCTTAGGCGAGTATTTCAGTCGCCGAAAAGGCTCCCAGCCAACAACAGATATGCCGGCCAACAGCAGTCCAACGATGCAGCAAGGAGCTTTCAAGACACCAACAATGACCAGTGGCGACTTCAAGGATGGGGAAATGCGAGGAAATGCTGTGGTGGATACGCCGAAGAAGGAAGAGACTGATCCAATGGCAGCAGAGCAGTCCAAAGAGTCCAAGCTTTGATGGTAAGTTGGATGTATCTTCGATTCTCCATTTAACGACTTTATGGCAGCGAGCGAGGCGTTGTGTTTCATTGTTCGGTGAAACCTGTACGATGTTGATGCATGTCACCAGTGTCTTGCATTGCACGATTGTTGCAAGAGCAACAAGACGTCGTTACGGGCTGTTAGATGGCCTGTGAGCACTTGCATGACTCCCAGCGGTAGTCTAACTTGAATGAAAGAAGTCAAACCTTGAACTTGCCAAGATGTTAGCAACCAGAAAATCAAACACAACACAAGGATTGCCTCGGTAGCCGAGTGCAAAGGATCAGGAGTAGAACCAAGCTAAAGTATCTCATGGCTGGATAGATTCCATGGATTCTCTCAATTGAGGCTGAACCTAGTGATGAACTCGCTTCCTAGCCGATGTCCGTAATTCAAAGAGCATCAGGCTACTCCTTCAATTGCAGCAAATGATGAACAAGCTTGGCATTCACAGTCGTGCCGTGGCTGCTACGTCGGCTTTTGATTCCCCTGCTTTGATGCTGATTACCAGGTTTCTAGCGTCGCCTGGCAATGGAGAGCGTAAGTCAGAGAGTCTGTGGAGCGGTCATTCTCGAACGTACCCAGATCAGTCACAAAGCCAGCCTTCCCTTGCCTAATACACATTGCATCGATAGCAGTCGCAGCGGTATACATGGCATACCAAGCCGAGTAGCTCGGTGGGCCGTTGGTGCTGACGGTGATTACGCAGCGTTTGCTTGCTGGATGCGGATGGTTAGCCCGGATGGGGTTGAGTAAAGCAAGGGCGAGGTATCATACGGGCCGTAAAAGCTTTGGGCAACTCCACCACCACGCTAGGCTCACCGCGGAGACCAAAGACTTGAGGGTCAACAGATGCCGGCATAAGATCCAAGATTGCTCGACAGTCTAGAAGCGCAGGAGCAGGGATGGGTGAATCCATGCAATGCACGTTCTTAGGGTTGTAGGCCCTCATGTCTAATCCGAGTCTTTCACTGTGACCTAGCATGGATCAGTGAGAAACACCAGAAGAATTTTCGTCTGCGTTGTTCATACGTAAGCTCACTCTACAGTGGGGAATCACCTACCGATGCCTGTGGTCACACCTCCTCTGCTTGGAGTCCCCTGTACGCAAGTCCTCAACACATTCAGTCCGCTGATGGCAACGTCGTAGCCTGTCGCAATCTCCAGAGCATCGTCCGAATACATATCAATCTCAAGGGTGCAAAGCCCATTAGCTATTTCTAGTCAGCTTTGCTATAACAACCAAGGATCGAATCCGCATGTCATGGAACGAAGTTGGGCTTCGGCACTGGCAATTAGATCAATAGTCGCTTACAGCTCATGAATATAAATGGCGTAGGGATGTCGAAAATGCCACTGCCTCTTGGCCCAAAGTTCCGTGCAATGGTATCTCTCGGTATTAAGGTCCACGCCTCGTGACAACTAGCAACATCCAAGTTGAAGCCGTACAGATTTCCATTGCAAACAGGAGCAGGCAAAGTTGATGCCGTTAGGTCATGGCTAAGTAAGATGTTGATCGTTGTAGAGCGCGTGACGTTGACAAAACGGATTGCGGGCCAGGAAAGGTCCAAAGAAGGAGGTGGTTGGAGGATCTCGATGGCACTTTCGGGCACCAAGGTGAAGAAGAGATCATTATCAGTCTTGCTCTGCGCCCGATGTTGCAGTATACTCGACGAGGCTAGACAAACAAGGACAGAGATCCAAAGCCAATAGTTTAAGAAAGGCATGAGCGTAAAATATAATCATAGAAGAAGAATCGATGAGATAATCTATAACGATCTTTAGAAAGCAGGTCACGAACCACAGATAGCTATAACACTACCTGGCACCCAAGCAGCTGGGCAAGGGAGGTGGAAGCCCAATGGTCGCGCATAGAAGGAAGGTTCCACAACGGAAAGCGCGTACAGAGAATAGCCCCCTAGAGAACATGCGAATTTCCGCGAAGCTGGTAAAGCATCCGCCAAGGTTTTGGCAGCTTGTTAGCGAATTGAGGATGTAGGAAGTCTTTCCCAATGTTGTACACACTCAACTACCCACTGAACCTGAATCTGGTAGCTTCCAACCTTCCCAAACCTTCTCTAGGCGCGACATTGCGTCTTCTATAAGAGTTTGTAAAATCATGCAGAAGTACCTTAATCTTCTTTACTTCACCTTGCTGAATCTTTGTTGCCATTGCGTTCATTAGCCTTTCACCCTCTCCTGCCTTGAGAGTGCCCGCAGGTAACATGCCAATAGTGCCCTTGACCCAGATGACCACCGCTTGTGGCATAATCTCGAGCATGGCTAAAAGGACATTGGAAGCATCTTGGAGACAGTCGCGTGGAAAGGAGAACATCATGCCGGTCAAAACCCTCTGGGTGATCACTTCACCCTGCTCTGATACCAGTAGCTGGACGCACTGTTGGAGCTCGGGTGCAGTATTGACACGTGCTAAGTCTGGTCCGCTGTGGAAAGAGGAGGAGTTCGGATGATCAGTGCCGTAGCTCAAAAAGTCGCACAGAAAGTGAAGAGTTGCGGTCAATGGAGCCTCTTGCTGCAAAGTCATGGTGCTGGTTGCAGCTGCAAGGATAGGTGAGCATATGGGAGCTGGGAGGAGTGACGTGTGGTAGTAGATTAGGGCGTCGATCAGAAGGCGGAAGAAGTCCTCGATCACATCTGGTAGATCGCTCGGTGGAAGTTCGTTCATGATCCGTAGAAAAGCGAGCGCTTGTTGCTCGAAAAATTTGTAGATGGCCTGGGATGTAGCGGCGTCTACGAATTCTGCACCGTCGGCAAATTCTCGTAGAACGGAGTCGGTTGCCCAGAGGAAACACCCTCGACGTGAGTTCTCGAAACCAGACGCGAGCTGCTGTGCCAAGGTAGGTAATAATGGCAGTATGGCGGTTCGATATGAGAGAACCATATAGCGCCAGCACCGGCAAACACGTTCGAGGATTGGTGTAGAGCTGGTGAAATTTTCTGCGATCGCGGACATGACTGGGAGAATCTCCTGGCAGTATTTGACTGCTGGGTTCTCGTCTGAAGGTGAGACGTATGGCTGAACGTGTTGAATGAAAATTGTTAACAATTGGATGTAATCTAGTGGATACGTAATTAGCCTTTGTTGTACCATTACGGAGTCTCAGTGGTGCTTACCTGCCACGGCCAGTCTGGCTGATTCATCTTCAGCACTCTTTGCCTGATTTGCACGAGCCATCATTCTCTTTATGACAGGATCGCAGTACAATTTTAACATTGGATAGACCTTGTCTAACGGTTGCGCTGATACAACGGCTGCCACACCCTCGGTGACTTCTTCCTGACTTGCAGGTAGTAATTCATCGAGGACGGACTCATAGAAGTCATGCAGCTGCGTGACGTGGGCCGTGAGAAGTTTCCTGCAGTCAGTGCCAAAGAATCGAAAGGCAAGCGCAGCTGCTTTTACTACTTCCTTCGATTCATGCTTGAAACTAGCGATGACGAAGTTCAATTGCGGCTGCAAATATTCGGGATGCTGAGCAGTCCAGTCTGTGTACCTTCCTAGAGCCATAACAGCCTGGAAACGTAGCTTCTCATGGTTGGGGATCTGAACAATGAGTGGGATTACTTGGCGTAGCACCACGCTTTCCTCTGGGGAAACCATTCGACCCATTGCTCGCATGCTGAACAACGGAGCTTCAAGCCTCTGCCAGTGAGGGACTCCACTATCTGTGGCCTGTGAGCCATAGGTAGAGAACCACTGCCGAATCAGATTAAAGGCTTTGCTAAGGCATTCTGTTACCGTGATAACGTCGCAGCAATCTTTCAAGACGTCGCCCATCTGATGCCGGAATTCTCTAAACTTTTCCTCCTGCTCTCGATCGCCATCAAAAAGATCTGTTTCATTGGATCCGTCATATGTTGGATACTCCAGATGTTTGACCATGATGTCCACCAATTTCGACCAGACATCGGTAAACGTGTTACGGGCTTGCTGATATCTATCGAGGACAATGATCTGCTTGAATTCGTACCAGAACAAGAACGTTAAGGATATTGCATCTCGGTCGGTGTCTCGCGCGCAACATTCCAGAATAGCTTCTACAAGGCCTCTGAATTCGTGCGGTAGACGAGCGATCATAACTACCCAGTACTCTCCGGCTTCAGCAAAGATCCGCGTGAGGCCTTTGAGACTGTCCTGGTCCTCCGATTCCGCAGCGGTACAGATTTTAGGTCTTAGGGAGATCAGCCTTGGGTAGATGAGCTGAATCACTTCGATTGATTCATCCACCTCTCGGGTATCCCTGAGGATTGTACACATGCAATCAACAGCGGCTTCAAAAGACGAGTCGATTGAGAGGGCATTGATAACAGCATCGAAGAGGGGTGAGTTTACCACGTCTGAGGCTTGAATCTCTCGAAGCCACGACGATATACACTCGAGGAGATGAGGGTTCGAAGCAGCACTCACTATGTGAAGATCAGCAACAAAGGAGTTAGGTGTTGCACTTCCGCAAGATATTACCTGATGACTGGGAATACTGAGTCAGAAGCCTTAGGACCTGTTTTGCGTTGTCTTCCAGCAGTTCTGTGGTCCGACTTGCAAGATCCTCTTCCTAAGGGTGCAACGACATGTTAGATATCGATGTCTCGCCCGCGCAAGGTCGACAAATTTGCCCGCGGCTTGGAGGTGTTACGGTCGTACATACTGACAAGTTGATTTTTCGACCCTCGGTGACCTCTTCGGGCAGGACCCTAAGGAAATCTAGGACGCAGTCACCACCACTGCTTCCAAGCCTCGAGCCTACGAGTTGAAGCACATCCTTCCATTCGATCATTTGAATTGCTAGGTTCGCTAAGCAAACACATAGCTGCGTTCTTATGGGGCGAGGGCCATCGCAGAAAGCTGTCAAGAGGGCAAGGATCGAGTCCCGCAAATTTGAAAGGGAATGCCGAGGGAGTTGGTCTAGATCATAGGTGATCTGAAAGCGTTAAAAATTTAGTATATCGAGGTAGCACTGGTGTGTTCACCTTTCCTTTCAATGTAGTGGCGGCAAATAACTTGGCCTCCGGTGTGGCATCGGGGGTAGATAGGATGGAATGTGTTGTTGTCCAAGCTTCTGGCTATGAGTTTACTGCGGTCAACATGCCTTTCTCTAACAATGACAATGGGCGTAATGCGTACAGATTTCTGGAATCTCTCCAAGTAGTCATGGGCTTGAGACTTCTGTGTGCGCTCCACGCTGCTCTGCAGCACTGAAAGAGCCGACAGGACAGGAGCGAAGCTTTCGGAACCTGTAGACGCCATCTTGACAGTATCGCAGACAGTGCCTAGGTGGGGCCTTTAAACGAGCGCTCTTCGAGATGCTGGATATGACTTTTTGCGTATGTGATTCCTTGGAGCCCACATAGCCAAACTATCAATCACACACGGAGTTGGCAGAGTCGCGAGGTCCTTTGAAGTGTTTTGGGAGAGGTGAGTGAATATTAGCAATGTTCATGACAATCAAATGCAGCGTCAGAGCAGAATGCCAAGGCCGCGTTCGCCGTCCCCCAATCTTCCCCGAGTGTTTTCCACATAGAAATCTTCCAGACGCCAACACGCTCGGTTGAACCTCTGAAGACTGGGAATAGTTGAAGCCAACAACAGAGCCTCCACCGGAACACTACAGGATACACGGCTGCCAATCGGCTCTTGGACCTCGAATCCAGTTATCCAACAATCGCAATGACTGGTCGTGGGGGAGGAGGCGGTGGTGGTAGAGGAAAGGTCCTTCTGCCTCCGATCAACTTCATATTCAAGCTCTTACAGCAACGGTCCACCGTGTCAATATGGTTGTACGAGCAGCTGGCTATCCGGATAGAGGGAAAGATAAGAGTAGGCCACACACAGATGGGTTTTTGGGTGGATCTAGCTGACACATGCGCTGCAGGGTTTCGACGAGTTTATGAATCTTGTAATTGACGATGCCGTGGAGGTGAAGCAGCCTACGAGGATTGATTCAGAAGAGAAACGTCGGGAATTAGGTCCGGATGCGCCATGTACAGGTCTATTTATTGTTATGCTAAAATTTTCTGCAGGCCAGATATTGTTGAAAGGGGACAATGTGTCACTGATACAAGCTTTACAATGATCAAGCCGCTTGATGTTGGACATCAAAGGCACAAGAGACAACATGGGAAAACTACAGGTTTAAACAAGATTCTATGGATGAGATTCCTCGCTATGAACGGACGATCGTACCGTCGCCAACAATCAAAGCGTCCAGCTTGTAGTCTGAAGCATCAGTAGGAACACTTTGGCCGTCTGGCAAAAGCTGTCTGTCCAGAGAAAGCCCAACTGAAAGAGAATCAGAGACAACATGCGGAATCGAGGAGATGCACGTACCAAGGAAAGGCATTGGAGCTGCCATGGAGCAATGGTAGCGATCCAGGAAATAGTCATAGAAGCCTTTACCGTGCCCGAGCCTTCCCAGACTTTTGTCGAAGGCCACTCCTGGCATGACTATCACATCAAGTCTCTCAGTGCTCTCCGTTCTACTGCTCGTCTTGTTGCCCGAAGGCTTCTGCTGGGACGTTCTTTCCACCTCGTCTGACTGAGCATTCAGAACTTGGTACCGTTCGTCAACGGATTCTTCTGATATCGACGGAATGCCCCAAGCATCAGGGCTCAAGTTCTCGTAGTCACTTAGTGAATGGAGAGACAACATGTTCATTACCAAGCCCGGTTTGACTGATCCTTGTGCATCGAACTTGTAGATGTATGGCACGAATACCTTTCTGCCTTCTCGAAGACCATGGTATACAATGTCTTTGGTGGATATTTCGCATTGTGGCATCGAGAGATAAATGCCAATTCGCTGCGCATTCTTGTACTCAGGAAGACTCATCAAAGTCTTCGCAGCCACTGCAGATTGTTGTTTGACTGACTCCGTAGACATTTGCGAGAGCTTCCGTCGCATCAGTGTCCGCACTTCCTTTTTGGCTGCTCGAAGTCCAGCCATCTCGTGCGCCATACCAATGGTGTACTTCAGGACCTACAGATGGAGTCACGATTGAAGTCAGTCGAATGCCTTATCAATCTTCCGCGTGAAGTAGATCCTAAGTTCTCCGCATCAAACAGCACGTAAATCAACCGCAGAGGGGATTCTATTTTTGGAAGAATCATGCGGCTCTGCGACTAGCCATTCCGCTAGTGGTTGCCCCCTTTGGCTTTAGAGTACTAGTACCCTTTCCTGATACTCGCTTTACTTAACGATCGACTTCCCTTCAAACATTCTCCATGATCTTGTCAATACGGTCTACACTGGCCTTGGGCGCAGTGTTCGTGCCTTTCGCGGCTACGCAGGTAGATCCACGGCTGACAGGGACATGGACAACCAAGTCGCGCAAAGTGGTCACTGGGCCCGTGGGTATCCCTTTTCTCGACAATTACAGAGATTTCTTTGCGGAGAGACAAGAAATAGTCCTCAAATGGTAGAATAAATGGATTAATCTGACATGTATTAATGCAGGGATTCTACGATCCGGTGAATGAAAAGATATTCGAGCCTTCCTTGACAGGCTTTTCATACTCATTTACCGACGACGGTTATTTCGAAGAGGCATATTACAGAGCTATTTCAAATCGTACGTAAAAGATTCCATAATTACTATGAAGGCGATCTCTTACCAGGCCATCTTTCAGCTGCGGATCCAGGATGTCCTCAAGGCATTATACAATGGCAGCATGGAAAATACCAGAAGAACGCCAATGGCTCCCTCAGTTTGAGTCCATTCGAAGTGGATGGGCGCCAACTCCTCTCTGACCCTTGCACTAATCAAAATTCCATTTACACCCGCTACAATCAGACCGAGCTTTTCAAGGTATCTGATCTTGCCACAAGGAATCATTGGGGCTGAAAGTTTGACCATCGAATAGGACTACGAAGTCGGGCCAGATGCATACAGCAAAGCCCTACGCCTAAATCTCTTCGGCTTTGATGGCTCGCCCCTCAATCCCATGTATCTTGCCTACAAACCGCCACAAATGCTACCCACTCAGACCTTAAATCCAACAAGCTCAGCAACAAATGGGGCAGCCAAATCTTCAGGAAAGGGAAAGCGAAGTGTCGAAGGTCTGGAAGGGTTCGCGGAGTCACTCAACAACAACGTTTTAAGCAAGAGGAAAGAGCCGATAAATGCAGACAAATGGTGGTGGATTGGCGTGGGGATGACAGGTCTAGGCGGTGTGGCATACTATTACTTTTAATGTGCACGAGCATCATGATACAAAACATACGATCATAGCACTGGCGTACTGGCGCTGTGGAGCAATATGGGTATATAATAGATTAGCTTACAATTCTGTCCATAAGTAAATCCAATTCCCACTATTCTATATCTCATACCTCATACCAGAGTCCGCTCATCACTATTCCCCCCTCATGCCCCTCAACTTATCCTACCGCACGGCAAATTACCCCTAATGTAAAGCGGCCTTCCCAATCGTCATAGGGACAATGCAGTGACACTACCTCGCAGAATGGGTATTTGGCAGTAGGTTCCCCCCTTACACCCTACTCTTCCCTCTCGTTCCCCCCCACTCGCCGTACCAAGAAGTGACCTAAGCTGACAGTGTAACCGGTCTTTCCGCAACCTCACACCCCGAACCCGCCTTTTTATAGGCTTAGGAACCATGGCCTGGGCTGGCATTGGCCTCTTACTCTCAGACAAAGCGGAGGAAGTATGGGGCCTCAAGCCCACTGAGAAGGATAAAGAGCAGTTGAAGGGGATTTTGCCTACGGTTAGGAGAACAGAATGATATTTGGGAAGAGAGATGAGCAGGCAGGCAGCCCGGGAAAGCTGTCGGCCGTGATCCACAGGAATGAGATCTTGTGATAAGGGTTTCGAGACCAGTTCTTTCGATGGGAACACTAGAGACCCGGACAAGTAAAGCATGGTGCTGCTTTTGATGGCATCAAGTGGGCAGATGCATCGAATTCGTTGGGTTGGGCTGAGCCAAAAAAAAAAAAAGGTGTCACCATTTCGGGACTACCTATGGATCACTGTATAACGCTACATATTACATGCTGTTGTCATTATGGGGTACATGAGAACAGACAAAAACAGTCGACCGAGACGCCAGCCCATGGATGTCGCCGATATATGTAAATTATCCAACAGTCTTAATTTCCTCCTGCATAGGCCTTCTCCACTTCCTTCTGATACTTTGACAATATCGCCTTCCTGTTGACCTTCTGTGCTGCGGTTGTCATGCCCTGAACCTCTCGTCAGCCTTGTCCTTTTGATTGCGAGGAAGAGTATGCTCACATTCTGTGGGGTCCACTCCTCATCGGCCATCACAACAGCCTCGATGATCTCGATACCTGCCAATCCACCATCTTTTCCAGCTGCTTGCAACTCGTTCAAGACAATACCATTGAGCTTCTTGTCGTGGACAAGGTCCTCAAGCCCGTGACCCTCAACGCTGTTGTCGTGTGCGAGCTTCTTAAGAGCTGGCTCGGCAGGCACAATTATTGCAATGGGCTTGTTGCGGTCGCTCGCAGCATAAACGCAAATATTGGCGACAACGGTTGCGGCACGATAAATCGATTCCAGCTAGCATAAGTCATTAGTTCGAAGCTTTTGTCGAAAAAAAAACCAGTGACTTACCTTTTCGAGTGCAATGTATTCGCCATTTTGCGTCTTTACAAGGTTCTTCTTGCGGTCAATGATTCGAAGATGCCCGTTTTTGTTGAATTCACCAATATCACCAGTCTTCATCCATCCATCCGCTGTCAAAGCCTCCTGCGTTTCTTTCTCGTTTTCAAAGTAACCTTCGAACACTGGAGCTCCTCGGATCCAAATCTCGCCCTGGGGGGGATTGTTTGCTGCAAAATAACCAGCCTCTTCGAAGTCAACAAGTTTGACCTCGATGGAAGAAGGAATATCACCAAGGGCACTATCGGTCCAGTGTAAAGGATCGTTCAATGCGCCCATCGCAGTAGTCTCTGTAAGACCATAACCTCCTACCATTGGTGTTATCGCCATAGAAATGAAGCGTTGAGTGTCTTTGGCAATTGGGCCTCCTCCATTCATGCACACACGCAGCTGGCCACCTGTCGCATCCTTGATCTTCTTGAAAACTACTGCATCGAGAATGGCCGTACCTGGTAATCCGGTAGATAGAAGAAAGCTCTTTGCGGCAAGTGCACTCCAGAAAAGGTTCCTGACTACAACGCTACCTGCGTTGACCTTGGCAATGATACCTTTCTTCACCGACTCCCACACAGCTGGGACGCCAACTAGGATGGTCGGCTTGAACTCGCGAATGTCTCCCTTACAGTTGCGAACCGAAGCATCTGACAGCGTCTTCGGGCTACCGTACCCCATAGTACCACCCCAGTACAAACAAGCATTCTCAAAGACAAACTCCAAGATGTGAGACTGTGGCAAATATGTGAGAAATCTATCGCCTGGACCGATGTATTTGCCAATGATTGTAGTCACGCCAGCGATGGATGCCAAGACAGCACTGTGTTTAATTGGAACGCCCTTTGGTGGCCCAGTGGAGCCAGACGTGTACATGATGCAGCATAGGTCATCAGGCTTGGGTGGTACGGGATCTGTAGGGTTGGTTTCGCCGAGGTTCCTTAGCTCTTCGAAGCTGAGAATAGTAACGTAGTCATGAGTACTCTTGAGCTTGTGAAGGTTTCCTTGCTTGACTTCTCCATCATTGTTGTAGATGACAAATTTGATCTCTTTCGCTTCTTTCATAGCGTTGGATACGGTAGGTAATAGATGGGGATCACAGAATATAGCTTTTGCTCGTGTCTGGACTAGGGAATGCTTGAGACCTTCTTCCCCTAGCGAGTCGTATGCAGTTGTTATCGGCATCGACTGGGATACTGCGCCATGAGACATTGCGAGCCAATGGGCGCTACAGAACGATGCTAAGCTATGGGAATGTCTAGAAGATCGTGGAAGGCTCACCTTGTCCCCGCAAACAATGACAGGCGGTCTCCTTGTGTCATTCCGAGTTTCCGTAGACCAGCTCCAATCTGAGTCGTCAATTTCTCATACTCGACGAAGCTGATGTAGCTGTATTCGCTCAGCTCAAAATATGACCATTTCTTATCGACTTCCTGGGTCTTGCCGTCCACTGTTTTTTTGACCTTCTTGTTCTCATGATGCGTTTTGACCAACTTTCTGGAGCCTAAGGCTTTGGCATTCCCAAACTTGTCGGCGCTTCGCTTGAGTATGTCGAATATGGTCCTGACATCTTCAGAGGGGGTATTGATGAGCTTGTCCTTGGCGGCAGGATGTCGTCGTGGAATGGTCTCGCCCTTGACAGGCTTATAGCCGGAGGCTTCGACAGTGAATGGAGGGCTCTCGGTTATCTTAGGCTGCATCTGCCTAGTATCTTTGGTCATGTTGGTAAGTGGTGGACGGTGGCAGAAGATGTAGAAGATGTTATTGTGGAAGGGGGTAAACAACCGTCACAGCCGTTGTAATAAGGCTGCAGCCTTGGGTTCGATGGTAAAAGCAAAGCGTGTCAGAGCTTTGTACTTTAGGTTGAGCCTTGGGGTGGTACGGGTGGATCTCATGACGCATTTTGCCGGCGCTTCAGCGCTAACGTAGAAGGGTTCACCCCCCAATGGTCCGCCAAGCAATTTCCATAATTGCGCATAAGGTACCCTAGATCTATAAAGTATAGTGAATACTATGTAGATTGATTTTACTCCTGCGTAAGCCAGTACTATAATAGCATGATTTAGTACTTTAAGGGCGCATGGGGGTTTTTCGTAAGAGTCCCATTAGCCTTTGTAATTAACATAGATACGAGTAGGATCTGACGTAAGAAAGACTTCGTGCCTTAGGGTATTCTCGTAATTTAATCGTTTCCTAATAGTAGCTCGTAATTAGGTAGTCTCCCAAGCGTTAAATCTCGTACCTTAGAAATCCTCCTAGGAGTCTCCTGAGCTGACGAATCTCGTCGCAAGATTTCTATACTGATGAAGCGTAGAAAGCGCTAAGTCTTTCTTTCAGGATTAAGATACCTTTATTCACGTCTACGCTTTCTATATTCTGACGTTAGATTCAGACGATTCAGCTAAAGTCTACGCGGGGGTGTCATACACGCCTTATTGGGAGTACGTATAGGGGTGTCAGTACCTACGTGCGGGGGTATTAGGCATACTAATAGGGCGTACGTACCGGGGCACTAGGTACGTACTATAGTAGTCCGTACCTACGGTAATGCGCTATGGACCCTAGAACGGTATAATACCGCTTAGTTATTAGCGGCAAAATCTGATGAGATCCCTAACTCACGAGATCGCCAAATTTCAAAATCCTCCTGATAGATTTTGGTACGACGAGATTTCCTAGCGCTAAGGTATTAACATGACACCTTGGAGTACCTCTGGTAGGAAGTGTTTTAGATTTCAGACCGTGCTAGTAGACTCTTATGGGGATTACGAAAAATACCCTTCCGCCCTTAAAGTAGATCTCTATAGTTGTAGGATATTTAGTAATCGTGGAAACATTGGGTGTTAAACCCCAAAATTGAAACTTTATCTTCGTTTCTTCACACGGCCAAGGCACGCGAACCACGCCGCCGCGAGAACTTCTGCCCACATTCTCAAACCCTCGCCCGCTTACCGTTGGACAGCAGAACTTTATTTGTTCCCTACCCAATAAAACGCACCAGTAGCTTCCGTGATATTCATCGGACATGCTGTCCCAGTGCTGCTTCGTTTGGCTCTGTCGGTAATCAACCAGCTTACTTAAATTGAGAGACCCTGTGGAACACGGGACTCTACCAAGCTATGACTTTACAAGACCTATTCCAGGCCTTTGGCGATGAAATTGAAGATCCAGAGGAGGAGACGTTTCTCTTGTTTTCGCAATCCATTCCCTCCCAAAATCTTGGCTTTGTTGATGCAAAGGCAACAGACCTTGAGATTACCGTTTCTGGAAGAGACCTGAGTATAGTGCAGTCTCCAGGACTGCTGTCATCTAACAGAGAAGGAGGAACAACAGGCGCCGTAGTTTGGAAGATCACTCCTCTTTTCGCGGAATGGATCACCTCAGAAAATCACATTCTTTTTAGGACCGCTGTGCTCGACCAAGATTCGGAAGTACTGGAGCTGGGGTGTGGGACCTCTGGTATTGTTGCCATAATGCTAGCACCAAAGATTGGACGGTACATCGCTACTGATCAGGACTATGTTTTCAGATTGCTAAAAGCCAACGTCGAAGGCAATGCTCTGAAACAAAAGCCTTCTAGCAAAGTCAAACAAGAAAGAAAAGCAACAAGCAACAGTGGATCAGGGTCATCGAGAACTAACGTTGAGGTTATTGCGCTGGATTGGGAAGCAAGTTCGGTGTCAAACCTTTCATCCTTGTTTGGGCCACGCTCGGATGACACGCCTCATACTCTTGACGCTCTCGTTGCATGTGATTGCATTTACCATGAAGCACTCATTGACCCTTTCGTACAGACTTGCGCTGAGATATGCCAACTAGCAAAATCAGCTCCGGATAAGAAGCTGACTGTTTGTATCATCGCCCAACAATTGCGATCAGACTCGGTGTTCGGGGATTGGTTGCTAGCTTTTCACAAAGTTTTCCGAGTTTGGAGAGTGCCAGATGAGCTCTCAATCGAGGGACTAACGCAGGGGTCTGGATTTGTTATTCATGTCGGCGTCCTACGTGGCAATCTCTAGAGAGTGTATTCGTACCATATCGCTGCCACTCTTCCCGTTCCAGTGTGCGCGCCTCTGACAGAGTATACAATTTCAGACATAGATGTTCAAAGTCACCATGGTCGAGGGATTCGAGCATCATGAAGTATCACTCTTAGGGAAATCCCACCGCAGACTACGTTGTACATTCTGATACATTGCTTGGAGACTGGTCTATCAAGGTAAGCTGGAACTACATGCGGGCTAAATGACTGCTGGAGTACGAAGGGCAGCGCCGTGGGCCCTTCAACAAGGGAGAGGATCCGAGCTCGGAAAGGATCGCAGTGCACCTTCACTAAGCGGGCTTTAATCCCGAAATAATTGATAGCAAAGCCAAAGAGCCTACAAAGAAGATAATCCTGTTGCTCTGAGAGTTCTCAATCCGAAGATCGGGGCCCTTCGCTGCCTCGAGAATCCGGCACGTCTTCACCTCAGAGTAGATCCACCAAGTTCATCATCTCTATCTCCTGCGCCATCGTATATATGGATGCGGAAGTTGGAAGATGTTGGGTAAGCCTACTAGTGTTGCCAGAGGGCTACGAGCCCTGCGAATGGGCAGCCTTACACTGGAGGCGTAAGTATTATAACAGACGCTCTGGACCACCGGCTATGTTAAGATACGGTCAGATACCACAAGCGACTATGAAAACCTGTCACGGTTCCAGATTTTGCATCATGTACTTGGTTCGTAAGCCATCCTTGAAGAGTCCCGCTTCTGACCAGCGCTCTTCTGATCGCGAGTACCTGCTCAAATGGTAGAAGGTTCATCTGCAACACGAGTGCGCTTTTGATTTTGAAGAGGCGTGCTTGGCGTACTCGAAGCAGCTCTCTTTCCATTCGGCAGGAAGTCTGCGCTCCTGTGCTGCTTTTCATGCGCATTCTCAGCCCCCAGATCTGAACAGCGCGCAGCTGAACGGCGTACCCAGGATGACTATATCTGGAGATACGGGGCGTTGCTCGACGAAAGAAAAGGGAGAGGTAAATTAGCATGCTCTTCTTTGATCGTCGGATCCGTGGCCTCCTGGATTGGGGCGTCTGGGTTGGAATGCTCTTGAACGACACACTTATCGAACAGCTCGTTGCGTTCGTCATCCTTTTCGCTGCAACGTGCCAATCGATCCCGCTCGCAGGCGCCCAAGTAAGGGGTTGGCCTCCGTTTTCTTCTTCGGAGTTGGGATAGGAACCTCCACAGGTTCTGGCAGCCTGTTGAGACTGAGTCTTCCGATGGCCTAAGTTGCTATCACGGTTGGTGGGTTACTCGGCCACGGCTACCATGGTCTCGCTCTGTCGCTCCCACAGATGAAATGTTCAACTCGTCTTCGGAGCCCACCCCAGTACCCGACCGTGATTCCCAGCTTCTCTCACCTCCCTGCCCATGGAAGTGTGTACCACTGCTTGGTGGTGTAGGAGTCCTCGTGCTTCCTATGATCGCACAGGGTACAATGCGAAAAGACTGTTCACTAGGCCCTTATTCAAACCCTTCCTGGCCTGCTGCGACCTCTCCGCAGATCTCAAAGGCGTGGTTGTTACAGGAGAATGTACCCTTCATTTTGTGGCGGTAGTAGGGCTCTGAAACATGCCTTCCTAGCGCCTGTACAGTGTCGAAGATGGTCCGCTCACACCCTGCCACGCAGCAGCGTAAGTACACAAGCTTGCCGTCCGAGGGCCGGGTGAAGAGGGTACCGCCTTGACCGCCATGAGCAGTAGGACGACTTCTAATATTTTTTGGCGGTAGAGTTGGTCCGCCGGCTGAGCGATCCTTCATTGACTTACTTCTGGTACTCATAGCTGGTCCCTTGCTGGCCCTTGTCATCTCTATGTCTTGGGAGGAGCCTCCGATAGATGATCGTTTCAAGGTTCTTCTCTTTTGGCGTAGATTCTGGTTGTCTGTCTTCAATATAATGATAAAACTTCATTAGAGCACTCCACTTACGTCTTCCTCATGGGCGCGATCGGCCAACTCCCGAAGATAATCCCCGTCTTCTATTGGCCGCTTCGATTTAAGGTCGTTATCTTCTTGTAAGCGACGCTGAATCGTGGCTTGCCGCACGTTGTATAGTGCGGTCTCCATGTGTTTAAGCTGCTTGAGGCAGATGCTGATTACGTCCATCACGACGTAGACCCAAAGAGCGATTTAAGCTGATAAAGCCTGTTATGGAGGGTCGTCAATGTTCTCAGCGTGTGGAGTGGCTCTAATACCTTTGAGGAGTATATCAGCACTCTCGAAGACTTGTGAGACCCAGAAGATCTCAAAGTGGACTCGGAGAGACAAGTGAGAGAGCGTCTGACGTCCCAGAGGATTTGCTAAATCGTTTCGGGGTATGAAGCGGACTCACAGCGTTGAATGTGTAAGCCTCGGCTTCAGTGTTTTATCGATGAGGCTTGATTGTATCAGATTGAATTCAACCGAAAGTAACTTATGGCGGCTGGATGAATACACAGTCACCCCGCTGTTAATCCGATGTTTAGAGCGATGGAGAGTAGGCCGTGGATAGTATTCCGAGATTGGTGAGGGCCAGATGAGGGACAGCAGTGAGGCTCGTGGTCGCCTGAAACTGCAACGCCTGTGGTCCGTGATGTAGTAGGACGTTTCTGCTATTGAAAAGGCCGTCTATGGTGTCAAGCATTCACTTCCTGAAGCAGTCAGCGCGTCCTTCATTCGCTCCAATCGAGAGTATGTACCGATCAGCTCTTAGAGGCGTCCCATGAGTATAAGACTTACTGCGATGGCAACAATACTAGCTTCACAATCCTGGACAGAGGATACCACCATATAGCACTTCGTGGACGATCCCTATACAATTGCCGTCAAGGTATTCCACTTCCAGCTTCGCAAATACCAGAAGCCATAGCAAACACTCCTCCCCTCTCTAACTCTGAACCCCGATAAATAATCTCGTCTCACTCTCCGGAACAATATTGTATCGCAAGCTGCAAAGATCTTGTCCCATGCTCCTCGAATTGGAGTGATGCTAATCGACGAGGTGAAAGTATTTGACCTCAGCATAGTGTCGCAAGCGGCATATATAAGGAACAGCGGGAATCTGGAATTAGATATATAATATATACTGAATTCTTCTGAAGAGCGTTGGTGAAAAGAGTAAACATGGCGCCTAAGAAATCGTCAACGCTAGCACATGAGCTGCCAAAGGATCTAACATTGCCTTCGATCCATACTTACCGAGGGTACAATCGAAGCTATATTGATCTTCTTATGCTCAGAGAAAGGGTAAAAAGTCTTAGCTGCAATTCATTCCTTGGTGTAGGACACCTCGATCGGAGACCTCGAGGCGTAAATGCTCCCTCAGCTGTGAGGGTGACTACCCGATTGAAGCACACGCATATTCAAACGCTGGCACCTCATAATCTTGAGCGTGATAGACCGTCGTTACAGAATAGCGTAAGATAAGTACATTAAAAGAGCTTCAGGGGCGCCGATTGGCAAGAATCATCCTGATCGCAAGCGAAACATAATATATTCAAGAGCACAAGTGCATTGAGATTGTTGACAGCTTGCACGATGATATATAGAAATTAAGTAATAGTGGTCATGAAGCATCAATGCTGGCTTCATTATCCATGAATTGAATGTAATTGACAGAGGGAACAAAGTACGCAGATTAGGTAGCGTTGGACAAAACAGATATTTGGATAGATGAAATCGCAATTATCCATACAAAAAGGGTATATACGAACACTGAGTCGCGTCCATCGTTGGAAGTGCTTCATGCTCGAGACATTGAACGCTCCTCAATCCCTCTTGCCGGTCCCATACCCGTTCATGCCGGTCCCGGGAAAAGCATATCCTCCACCCCGTTCTCCTCCCATCCTATCTTTGCCATAACGTCGTAATCGATTCGGCAGCTCCACGCCCCTGAAATACGCCAGGCTTGCCGCCACACCAACACCAGCGCTCAAAAAACAGTACACCACAGTGCTGAAATGCACATGGCCCCCAAGCCCGGCCTTGCCTGTTGTTGAAGGGGGTAAAGTCGGCGTGCTGTACCAGTGCACGGACAACTGCAGAGGGAGCGGATCTCCAATGACTATCCTTGTCGATGCAGATGAGAGGGATGGAGAGGAGTACGCTGTCGCGGCTAAAATATCTGCGTCCTGCGTCGCTAGTTCCGGACTTGTGTGTAATAGTACATTCAGATTCGAAGATATATGGAGGTGAGAGAGTTGTAGAGCACCGGAAAGAGCGAATATAAGAGGTATGTAGTCATCATTTGTAGAAGAAGTTGCGGTGGGTGGGACTTGGGGAGACGTAAGCGGATGGGTTGGAATGCGGCAGGTCAGAGGGGCGTCATTGTGGATATAGAACTCCAGAAGATGGAACAAGGGGTCATCTATAGCTTTGAGAGTGCAATTGATGTCTACCACTGTCAGCGGGATATGCCAGTTTCAAGGCGAAGCAGCATGCCTTTCTCAATCCCGAAGTAGAGCTCGAGGGGGCGCCCTGTTTCATTGCATGTCATGAAAGGTATGTATTGGAGCTGGCCAAGATCATCTGTGATCTGTTTAAATCAGAGCTTGGTCCATGAGACCCTGCCGCTTGAGGCTTGAGGTTCTTGGATAGTAAGGTGTTTGCTCACATGCTCGCCAGTGTCCCTAAGTCCAACCTGGTCAGAATTTGATCTCCAAATGTATAGCGATACTTATGTCTCGATTTTATAGACTCACGTAGTCCTATTCAAACAGCTGACAGGAATTGCATCTCCAGGCGCATAGCTCGCCTTTCCTTCTGCCTTATCCATGTTGGCAGCTTCTGCCAGGGCAAAAAAGAACACAACGAGAACGTGGCACAAGAACGAAACCCTGCTTATAAGGGCCATGGTTGACTTCGTAAACCTATCGGCCCATTGTAGTCATGAACAGGCATGTCGAGGTGCTTACTGTGTCTGCTCCCATGGCCGAGGGCATTGGAATTTGGGCGGGAGATCGTCCCCTAGAACTGGTTCTAGTCAGGTCCTAGCCAGGGAGCCAGGGGCACGGGGGATTGGGCTCCGAGGGTCCTTTTCTTATGCGCTCCCGTGGTACAGTCAGGCCTATCCTCGCCCATTTTCCATTGCTTGTTGACCTTTGATGAGACATTTCGGTGCGAGAACATCATCATCTACACGATGGCCTACTTCAACAATAGAACTCCTGATTAACATAGGTTCGGTCTGACTCATTACGTTTCCATGTTCATTGCTAAACTTTCAAAGGCTTGCTTCTTGGCGTAGACAAGTCCAAAGGGCCTGTATTATATACTAGACTTCTGCTTGAACGCATTGATCAAGCCACTCGTGCTTGAGTCGTGCCCTTTGCTCTCCCCGCTCTCGTCCAGCTCAGCCTGTATCTTCTTGGCCAGCGACTTGCCCAATTCGACGCCCCACTGATCGAAGCTGTTGATGTTCCACACAGCACCCTCGGTAAAAGTGATATGCTCGTAATAGGCGATGAGAGCGCCAAGCGTGCCGGGTGTGATCTTTTGGGCAAGAATTGAGGTGGTGGGTCGATTCCCTAGGAACGTCTTGTGGGGCACCAGCTCTTCCGGGGCGCCTTCTTCTTTAACCTGATCGGGGGTTTTGCCCACCATCAATGCCTCAGCTTGAGCAAAGAAGTTAGAGGCCAGCATCCTGCAGAAATATTAGCGTCGTCTACTGAATCTAAGGACCTCGTAAGAAGTACTTTTGGTGCTTGTTGTTTTCGATCGGGTTGTGACTTTCAGCAGCAAGAATGAAGTCGGTAGGGATGAGCTTTGTCCCTTGATGCAGTAGCTGATAGAAAGAGTGCTGAGCATTCGTTGCTGGCTCTCCAAATATGATAGCACCAGTCGTATATTTCACATAGTCGCCGGACCTTGTGATGCCCTTTCCATTTGACTCCATTGACAACTGCTGCAAATACGCAGGGAAGCGGTGCATGTACTGGTCAAAGGGCGAAACAAGATGCGTTTGAGCTCCGAAAAAGTCGGAGTACCAGACGCTGAGAAGACCCCCAATCACAGGGATGTTCTCCTCAAAGGGGGTCTCCTTAAAGTGCTTGTCCATCGCATGTGCACCAGAGAGGAACTCATGGAAGTTGTCAAAGCCAACGTACAGGGCCACACTAAGACCAATGGCGCTCCAGACGCTGTAACGACCTCCGACCCAGCTCTCGAAGCCGAACATATTCTTCTTGTCGATACCAAACTTTGTCACTTCCTCAACGTTCGTGGACAGAGCCACGAAATGCTTGGCAACATGCTCTTGCTCTTTTGCATGCTCGAGGAACCAATGCTTGGCAGTAGTAGCATTTGTTACCGTCTCGGCCGTGGTAAAGGTCTTTGAGGCAACCAAGAACAGTGTGGTCTCAGGATCTGAATCACGGAGCGCCTCGGCGATGTGGGTGCCATCAACGTTGGAGACGAAGTGTAACTTGAGGTTTCGGTCACCATAAGCCTTCAATGCCTCCGTAACCATGACAGGTCCACTGCAGCTTGTTAGTCTCCACCCAAGGCTGTGCCACAGACTGAACGAACAGATCAGAGCCGCCAATACCAATATTTACGATGGTTTTGATTTTTTTCCCTGTGTATCCTTTCCATTCTCCGCTCCTGACCTCGTTCGAGAAAATCTTCATGTGCTCGAGTACATCATTGACATCCTTCACAACACTCTTCCCGTCCACTTGCATGGCCTCATTGGTGACATTCCTCAAAGCCACGTGGTATACAGCTCTCTTCTCTGTGAAGTTTATCTTTTCTCCAGCGAACATCTCATCCCTGAGCTTCTCCAATCCAGCCTCCTTCGCCAGGCTAATCAGCAGTTGCAGTGTCTCCTCATTTATGAAATTCTTGGAGAAGTCGAACAGGATCTCGGACTTGTCTGCGGTATTTTTGAAAGTACGGGAGAACTTCTGGAAACGATCAGGATCCTTTTGGAAGATTTCCTTCAGCACAATGTTACGACCCAGGGTGGTGTGATGTTCCTGGAGCTGCTGCCATGATTGAAGGTCACTGGCTTGCGCGAAGCCTGGCATTGCGGTAAAGTGGAAAACTGACAGTGGATTTGGCTAATGCTATGCTAGAGAAGGTGATGTAAATGAATTTGTGAGATTCTTGTACAAATATCAGAAGTTGCCCCGCGGAGCCCGCCGTACATAACCCCACCTGGAGAATTGACCAAACCTTAATTTGCTCACTCTGTTAGCACTACTGGGTATGTATGCACTAAGTATATATTGTTATCAATGAGAAGTCGCGTTTCATGTCCTTTGAAATTCTTCGGCTACGCTACCATGGCTGCATGGCTGAGCTTGTGTATGTACACCTTGCCTTACGCTGCTCCTCGTGTTGGCGGGCGTTATAGGATGAAGGCCCAATGCGGTCTACGCTTTATCTGATGCATTCGTGATCATTTCTCATTTTGTCCCTTTCCAACCGTATATGACTAGGGTCCAGCAACGCTTCCAAACGAAGGATCTTTCACGCTGCCTCCAGCATCTCCGAGACCCGCAACAGGACGATTATAGGACCAGCCTGTGAATTGCTGTTGCATCGTCTGTGAAAGCATTGGTCCTTCGACATAGGAGTCGGTAGGCGCTTCCTGGGTGAATTCGCGATCGAAGTTGGCAGTGTCTCGAGCGTCAGTCTACTATATTTAGTAACGCCCTCGCGAATTGTATAAGAACTTGAATACGTACCACGTTGGGCTTGAAGGTGGGGTCGTATCTTCGCTGCAAAAGTTTCCTCCAATCAATTTGATTGAAGAACGGATGCGCCTTGATCTCAGATGGTCCTTTGGCACCGAGTCTGTGCTCTGGTCTACGATCGAGGAGCTGAATCAAGAGGTCTTTCGCCGGCAATGGTACAATCTCGGGACCTGGGAAGTGGAGTGGCTCGGAGAGGATCTTGCGGTACATCTCATTTGTGTTCTCATCGTAATATGGTGGGAGACCTGTCAACATTTCATAGAGTAGTACACCAAGAGTCCACCAGTCTACGGATTTTTCATAGCCTTGGCCGAGCAGTAGTTCGGGAGCGAGGTATTCCGGTGTGCCGCAGAAAGCTGCAAGGGCAATTAGAGCGGGAAAAGTGTACTACGTTCGAAGCGACTTACTGTTTGTTCGATCTTCGTCTTTCATGTCCATTTTGCAAAGTCCGAAATCGCACAGCGCAATGTGTCCAGAATAGTCAAGTAGGATGTTTTCGGGCTTGAGATCTCGGTAGACCACGTTGAAACCATGTAGGCATTCGAGCGCGCAAAGGAGCTCAGCCGTATAGAATCTGGCTCGGTTGACGTCGAAGCGCTGTTCTCGTTGGAGGTGATGGAATAATTCTCCACCATTGACGAAAGCCAAGACAAGGTAGAGCTTCTCAGGTGATTGGAACGAAAATTTGAGGGGAACGATGAATGGATTATTGATTTGAGCCAAGACGGATCGCTCAGCGAGTGTGTGAGCAACTTCGGACCTGGAGATGATGTGGGCTTTGCGAATGGTTTTAAGGGCATAAATTCGGTGAGTATCACGTTTCCTGTCCATCCGATCAGTAGCGAACCTTACACTTCAATCTTTAAACGAAAGAGCTCACATGACTTGCATAACTTTGCCGAAGCTACCCTTTCCTACTACCTTCAGGAGCTCGAAATCCTCGATCGTCAATGTCCGTTGCCGATTTTCAACGAATGCAACGCCAATCTTGAGCGACCCCGTGCCGAAAGCAACATCTAACCAATCGGTACCGAGCTGGCCCATGGAGCGCTCCTGCTCGGCGAATGCTGCCATTCCCCTTTCCCGGTCCTTCTTGCTTGCCTTCGGATCTTCAACGTATTGCTTGATCTCTTCGAATCTCGGATTAACCCGGACCACGCCTAAGAAAATGTCCTCGCTTCTACCGGCGCCTGCCCGGGCGTTGGGGTTGCGAAGGTATATCTGTACGAATAATTCTGTGGCGCGAGACACATCGAACTTATAAGCTGTATTGTCGCCCGCCCAATATGGGTTTTGAGGGCTTCCGGACACCGCATCCACGAATACTTGGAGTTTGTCGAAGTCGAGAAGTGCATAGGGAAGATGCCGGGAGGAGTATCGCCCGTGTATAGTGGGGGCATTATTTATACCTCCACCTGACTGTGGCTGAGCGCCCCCTTGAGCATATGAACCAGCCAATGTGCCCGGCGTTTGAGACATCGAAGGGGCCCCACGCATAGATCCAGCTACTGAGAAACCACCTGGCGCGGCATTGGGGTATTGGGAATTGTATTGTTGTTGGAAGTGAGGGGGGAGGGAGAAGTCCTTGCCTTCATGGAGGGTTACAACGAGGATTCCCGGCTTTGATGGAGCTTGAGGAGGAGATACCATGGCCTCGGATGCAGCTGTGTCTCATTAGATTGTGTGGGCCTTTTCTTACACGGTTACCAACCAATGCCATTGCTACTCGTAGTGCTGAGTTTCTCTTCCATCGGATCAGGAGCATCTGCTTTGATTGTGGAGGTAGAGGTTGACCGACCTCCAAGGCTGTTCTTCAGGGGTCCCAGATGGGTCTCCTTGAATTCTGTGGTCCAGTCAGCAATGATGTTATCAAAAGCGCAACGCAAGTGGATTACTTTTTGTCAGATTCCACGACATCGTAGCAGGAGCGTGGGGTTGGGCCCGGAAAAGCGGGAGTGATCGTATGTATCGGTGTTGCTTAAAGTAGAGGAAGCGCGTAGTATGTGTGCAGGTGAATTACTTAGTACGGTAAAGCGTTCCATTTACGGCTAGCCTCCCTGGCGCCGCCTTCCACTTCCTGCTACCCTCCCTCAAATTTTGGTTGTCTTCACAAATCTTGGATGCTTTCCTACCGGCTTAGATGGTAGGCCAGTACTCGATGGAGACTAATCCTAGCACAGTAAAATTTACAGAGGAAAGAAGAGGACCAGCAAGCATTAATTACATGTTTCACATCCCCTGCATAGATGTCACACATGAATACACTACTTTACCTAGCAAAAAATCGCATATCCGGTTGTTAATGATGTGCGGCGGCTCAACAATCCCATTGGCGCTATCTGAACGTGCGGAGCGTGATCCAAGTCCCGTAGGCAAAATGAGTGATGCCGAGAGCGAACCTCTCAACGCGATCTTCTTCACAAATCCGCTCTCAGAATTAAAGGCCCAGTATATCGCGCTCTCCTACACGTGGGGTACTGAGAAGCCGACCAAAATTATCCGTACGACAACTGGGTTGTTATATGTCTCCTCAATTGTAGATGCAGCTCTCCGCCGAATCCTCGATGTTTCTGGTCCCGGTATTTGCGTATGGGTGGACTCAATTAGCATCGACCAAGGCAACAACGTTGAAAAAGCGGGCCAAATACGTCTAATGTCATCCATTTTTGCCTCTGCAAGCTATGTGGCTGCGTACTTGGGCACTGAAGATGTAGACAGTGCAGATGCAGTGAAGCTGATGAGACGCTTCGGGGAGGTCAATCTCGATGACGAAAATATGAGACCGAGGAATTTTGATGATTTTGAGAGGTGCAGGTTGCCAGCATTTCATGATAAGATGTGGGTAGCGTTGCAACGCTTTGTGGCACGACCATGGTTCAGAAGGGTGTGGATAGTACAGGAATGCGTCGTTGCAAAGGAAGCTGTGCTTTTCTGGGGAAGTAATTGGTTTCTGCCGTTTCAAGCGCTCCGGATACTTGTTGTGCAATTTGCGAAATTAGGGATTCCTGTCTTGGATGTGGACCGTACTACTGCCACGGTGTCTCCCGTCCCTGGAGAAGCGGTGATAAAGGGATGGAATGGTCTGCTTGGTCTTGTGAGGTTGCAGAGGCAATGGCAACGCGGCGAACGAGAGGACCTGTTCTCTCTTCTTGATGCTTTTAGGGATGCTGAGGCGACCTTGACACGGGACAAGTATTTCGCGCTTGTCGATTATCGAACGCTGCGGACGACTTGCATGAGGACCCTGACCTTCGACCGGACTACCAGGAGGCCTTCGCCAATGTCTCAATTAGGTATACTAGGTATTTTCTCAAATCACGTGGAATGAAGGAAGCTATTAGGATCCTGTCACTCGCACAGCCCCGCTACCCGGACCTAGCTCTACCGTCATGGGTACCGGCCTGGGATAAATCACTTGAGTCAACGACTCTAACTGGCCTTCATCCTCACCCAATACGGGATCAATTATACCGGACCGCCGCCTCGTCTCCGCCGTATATAAAGATTGGCGCAACCGGGAACAGCCACACACTTGTTATCCACGGCGTGGCGTTCCAACATGTGGCATTCGTTGGTCACGATCACTGGGCCAAGTACCGGCATGAACATATTGAGACAACTGTCCTCATGCTTATGCTGGACGTACGAATGTTCGGACAACTCATAGGAGCGTATCCGACTGGCGAGCTGGTCAAAGATGTTTTATGGAAAACCTTAACACTGAACCAGTATTCAAACACGGTGAGCATGATTGGTGGTTTTCTTACTGGTCTTCCACATGACCATATTATGGCTTCTGTCTCCGCCGCCCGAAAGTTCTTCGAACGCGCGACGGATTTTGGCAACAACCCAGCCACCCGAGATTTCGCTACCGTCCAAAACTTCAACGCTGCAAAGGTAGCATTCGGAGTGATTGGTGGAACGCTGCGCGGATGGAAATTTGCTATCCTTACCGGCGGTTATGTCGGTATGGTGCCTATCACAGCGCAGAAAAGTGATCTCATCGTGATTATTTCTGGGGCTAGGACTCCATATGTGGTAAGGAATATGGCGGGCACGTGGGATCCTATCCGTTACCGCTTAGTCGGGGAGTGCTATATTCACGGTATAATGCAGGGAGAGATTTTTGACAACGGAATGAGTCTCGATTGGGAGGATCTTCATTTAGTTTGAAATCAGGCCGTGCGAATAGAGGCAAGGGTTAGATGAATTTGGAATAATAGAGTTGTAGGAAACAAAGATGTAAGCCTATCACTAAAGTCGCGCACAGTGAGCTATCTGCTGAATGAGAGTAGGCCAGCTAACCTTTTTAAAAGGCGAATAGTGGGTGAGTGGCGCTCAAGGAAGGGCCGCATCGTTTATCAAGCGAGAGAAGACTTGAGAAGAAAAGGTCTTATTGCTAAGTACCTCAGTAACTAGTCATCTCGTTACCCGAATTATAACACCTTTAATGCTGCAATATGAACCATTAACCTCATTGTGTACTAAATCGAATCGTCGCTATTGAAATTTTGTTTAAAGTCGTCTAGATTACAATCGGAAATTCGTAACCGTAATTGGACTAGCAGAGATAATATCAAATGAATAACGCTAGAGTGGAGATAAGGAGTAACGAAAAGGTGGGCAATGCTCGTTATAGATCTTTAGTGAGTGTCCGATCTGAAGCAGGAAATGGCTGAGCCTGAACAGTAGATCCCGCACACTCGATTCCCGGACTGCTACCGTTCCGCCTAGGGAAGGTCTGAAATGTGTGAAGGGTCCAAAGTTTCTGGTTCCACGTAGCTTCTCTAGGCAGCTCCAGGCATCTTTTAGAGGCACCATTCTGAAAATTACAGGCCAATACCGTTAGGTCGCATTCCCCATTTCAGGCACCCGAATAACAAGTGAGAACACTGCCTAAAACGGCGCCGAACCCATCCTGAATCGGGCGCCTTCTCACCTCCACACAAACTATCCGCGTCTACCAATGCCAGATGCGGAGAACCAACGTCACGACAAGAGGTAAAGTCTTAGAGTAAAACTCATATGATCCAGGTTCTAAGACCCAGAAAGAGATTTGCAATGAGGACGTACGACATTAGTTTCAGTACTATCATAGGAGAGTATACCTGATGCTGACCAAGACAAACAGTCGTACATACTTTAAGTACTTTACCTACTTACCTTACTAAAGTACATTGTAAAGTATTTTAGTGGTGCTGTTCTAATCGCGGCAGATCGCCCCACTTTGCGGCACGGCCGGCTGCTACGCGTTTAGCTAGTGTGTTGGCTGGATTCCAACGACCAGGAAGAAGATTGACCATCGATAATGCATGCGCTGGGAGTTGCTGAGGTCTAGTGGTTCCGCTCATGTCCACTACGCATCTATATGACTGCGACCAGCTTTCGTACTTCCGCCATCAGGTCTCCGTAGTGAGGCGTTGCTCCCCGCCCCACGAGCACCTTCAGATATTTGCTACACCAGATAAAGGGTCACTATTCGCCGTGCGAGATGGGGGTCTTCAGGAAGAAGACAATATCTCGTGGGACAGAGGGTGGACTCAAATACATCTGCGATGTTTGCTCTGCCGATATAACCGCCACTGTACGTTCCTACGTTTATGACATTATAGATCTGCTGCGCGATGCTGACTGCTTCATGTAGGTGCGCATACGATGCGCAAACGATGCCTGCACTGACTACGATTTATGCGTTCCATGCTTCAAGGATGGGGCGAAATCGAACAATCACGACCCCGCAACCCATGAATTCTTCGTAATCGAGCAGCATTCCATACCAATATTTGACAAAGATTGGGGAGCGGATGAAGAGGCATGCCTTCTGGAAGGTGCAGAGGTGTATGGTCTTGGATCATGGGCCGATATAGCAGACCATATCGGGGGATACCGGAACAAAGATGAAGTCAAGGATCACTATATCAAGACTTATATTGAAAGTCCGAACTTTCCTTTACCAGCCAATGCGGATCCTGGCGACAAGCGCTTGTCGGAAGAGATCCCTAGAGACATCTTCCAGGCACGCAAAAAGCGGCGAGTAGAGGAAAGAAGGGAAGAGGCGAAGTCCGCTCCCCCAGCCACACCAAAGCAGAAGCCTACGGCTAGTGTCCCTGCATGTCATGAAGTTCAAGGGTACATGCCAGGTCGCTTAGAATTTGAGACAGAATTCGCAAATGAAGCAGAAGAAGCAGTCCAACACATGCAATTTGACCCTGGTGATGGTTTGAATCCGCGGACCGGAGAGGTCGAACCGGAAATGGAATTTAAGATGGTTGTCATGGACATTTACAATTCCCGGCTGACAGCACGAGCCGACCGCAAGAAAGTGATTTTTGAACACAACTTGCTTGACTACAAAAAGGCAGTCGCTCTGGATAAAAAAAAAACAAAGGATGAAATAGCCCTAGCTAACAAGGCGAAACCTTTTGCTCGAATGATGAACCACGCTGATTTTGAAGCCTTCACCTCATCCCTTGAATACGAACACAATCTCCGTCAGGCAGTAGCCCAATTACAGGATTGGCGGCGCATGCGCATTGGCGACCTCAAAACAGGTGAAAAGTATGAGCAAGAAAAGCAAACGCGTGCTGCACGTCCACCGCCCACAGGAGCGTTTGACCGTCAGGCCGGAATCCGGCCAGAGAAGAAGGCCGACAAAGATGCAAATCAGAAAGCGACCATGACACTCGAACTTACTGCCCCTGAACTGCCTGAGCGCCTGAAGCCAGCACCTCCAACACCAGTATCGGCGTTGTCCACCAACGCATTGACAAATGGCACCCACGCCAAAGGTCCCCTGACGAACGGTACTCCGAACACAACTCTCCCACCTCCAGCCCAGCCAGAGAAGAAGACTCGTTATGCAGTCGCGCCCATGAGTGGCACAGCCTCCCTAAAACTGAGTAGTGGCAACGAGAATTCAGCCGATTTGCACCTCTTGACAAAGGAAGAGGCAGAACTATGCTCGGTCATCAGAGTACAGCCGAAGCCTTACCTAGTCATGAAAGAGGCTATCCTACGTGAGGCAATGAAAAATGGCGGCTCGCTAAAGAGAAAATTCGTCAAGGAACTCTGTAAGGTATGAAATTACTCCATATTGAGATTCCAGGTCGGTAATAATCATTCGAAACCTCTGCTAAACTAGTGGTGTCAATAGATCGATGCCTCAAAGGGGGCAAAATTATTCGATTTCTTTCTGCACTCAGGCTGGATACAGAAGGTTTGACATTGAGTAACAAGGGTGTGAATCAAACAATGGAATATAAATTTTATGGGAGGAGAGGTGTCTATTATTTGGCGCAAGGTGATGAGTGCACGCTTGGATACCCAGATGGCGCTGGATTTTTGTGGTCGTTTGCTGGCACTTGCTTTCAAGATTTCGAATGAAAGAATTTGATCATCGCTTATTTCTTGGCTTACAGGTACAATATCATTGCTCGTAGTCCCTCCATGGATCCATGGAAAATCCGGAGTTCCAATCGCAATAACGCCAACAGCTGTGGTATCTCTTGGGTATTCCACAGCACTTATGATTTTCCACAACGCCTTCGTGTCCATTGTCACATGAAAGCTACACCAGGAAAAGTTTTTCTTCCGGCTACCTTGACCGGATACTCCAGTATACCCTCTTCAGTCGCCACAAACCTATACCATTTATATCAGTATGAATGGGAGAATCATAAGCACAGATTCCTTACAGTTTCTGGCCATCGACGCTCCACCCGATCCCCATTGTCACCACACCGTTTTCCATCCTCGTTCGTCTTCTCGGCTCATCCATCCTCCGTGAGACCACTTCCCGATCGATTTCGTCGTACACTACGTCAGCCCTGCTAGCTCTCATCTGCCTAGAAGCCCGCGCATTGGTTTCCCTTGCGCGATTTGTGGTTACTTCCATAGCCTCTATGTGCTCGGCCCTGGATCGTTCTCGAGCTCCTTGTAGGGCTTGTATGCGATGATCTATCGTTGCTTGCGGAGCTGCAGTGGCTTGCGTACGGCGTTCAAGGTTTCTTGATTGCAGATCACGAAGTCGGGCGATGGTGTCGGGCGGCATGTTGGTGGAGCCCATCGCATCGGAAATCGTTTGCCAGGGGTCAGAAGCGTCAAAGAGATGGGAAACAGTCATGTCTGGGTTATTGTTTGGGAGGCTAGAGGGCGAGGCGGAGAGGGTTGGGGCGGCTGTACCGATAGGCGCGAGGCTGGACGAGGAGTGGTGCGGTAAGGAGGTATTGTTGTTTGAATTTGCATTTGAGATAACGACGGAGCTGCGGCGACGAGGTTGGTAGGGGCGGTCACTAGCACGTGATCGCTCTAGGTTTCGCTGGCGCATGTAGTCATGGATACTGGCCGTTGAACGGTTTTGAAGGTTCGAAGAAGGAGTAGGAGAGGGTAGACCGGTCCAAGTTGAGGACTCCGTGTGGCTGTCTGGCGTGTAGTTCACGCTTGTTGGAGCGGCCAAAGATGGGTCTGAAGGCTCCGGGTGGTCTACTTGCATTCGCCTCAGGCCGATCGAGTCGATCATCTGACGTTCGCTGGGTGAAAGGGAGTAAACGTTATCCCGTGATGCAGCGGTTTCACGCTCAATGCGTCTTCGCTCAGCAGCAAGCTCGAGATAGTCGGCGGTATGACTTACAGCAGCCAGATGGTCTTGAGCCTCCAAAGCCTCTCGATGGCGTTCCACAAACCTACGTTCAATCTCAAGCTGCCGCTGCTCAGAGGTGCCATCATGATCATCTACGTTGGCTCTGTCAAGATCCGGAGCATCCATTTCTAGCTCGATCGTCTGTCTTGACTGGAAGATGTCTCGTAGACTTACCACGCACACACGGCCTTGATCCTCTGCCCATGCGAAGAGGTCCCATGGAGCTGGTGAAAAGCACATTGACCGGACAGCGCCGGAATAGAGGAGCCTGAGCGATGGCCTTGACGATTTCAATACGGCGATGACAGCTTCGCCCATCTCCATTTCGTCTCGGATCCGTGCTGTATCGAAGATCGTAATAACACCAGACTGAGAAGCCACCGCACACATATGTCCGGAATTTGAGAAGGCTGTGCAGAAGCAGGCATCTTCGTCCGTCCCGGCATGGCTGAGTCTGGGCTCAGCAATCTCATGCCACTCATATCTTGGATAAGACAACTGTCCATCCACCGGAGCACTGGGTAAATCAATCCTTCTACAGAAGAATGCTCGAATCTCATCCCCAGGTGCTTCATCACCAGCAGCAATCAGAAGTTTCCCATCTGGCGATATCGAGGCATGATTCATTGGAGTAGGAAAGTCAAGAGTTTCAAGCAAGCGGGCCTGCGATAAAGAAAAAATTCGAACTGTCCGGTCATTGTTCCTGGCGGCTTCAGCAAATGAACTGCCAGCGAAAGGCTCTCCCACACTCACGTGATTACAGCTACGATTTCATCCCCAAGAGCCTTTTGAGAACTACGGAGGAGATGTATCTTAACCGAATTGACTCTCTCGCCTCCAAGCTCGTGGTGTTGTAAGTCGTACTTCGGGCCCACTGGGTATCGAGTCCATTGCGGCGTGCGCCGAAAGTCGTGATGTACAAGTCGATACTCGGGATCTAGATCCAAAGGCAGCAGATCGTCGACTTCGGCATGGGATTGAACAGCTATCCCGTCGGTTCGATCTTGGTCGATGCTGATGAAGGCACACTGCCCGTTCTCGTTACCCCCCACACATATCCACCCGTGCGCTGCGTCGAGACATAATGGCTTCCAGGGCAAGCTCTTGATCAATTTCCTTTTTCGGGTGGAAATATTGAGAGCATAGATCTCATATACGGAAGCGTAATAAACGATACTGGAGTCAGTGGTGCTGATGTAGTTTTTGAGCTGGTTATGCCTGCTTCGGTCAATGTGATTCCCAGCTCCAGCGGACCATCTTGTGGGATATACGAGCGCAACTCACTGGAAAGGGATCTTAGCAGGGTAGAGAAGTCCTTGAGAAGGCTCTATGAATGAATTCGTTTCCCAAGGTCTGTTTTGCTTGTTAGCTTGAGCAGCGCGCTGGAGTGCTTCAAGTGTAGCCAAGAAGCGAACCCACATTGTGAAGTCAACAGTCATAATGGGGAGCTGCTGAGTGTTTGTCTCCCATCAACTTTGGAACCATTGAAGCTCAATGAAAGGTGGGGACCGTCCAGAGAAAAGGGAAGCTACGACTGTTCTAGGTCGGCGGCGAAGAACGCAGACGAACTTTCCGCCGTAGGGCTGATCCCGGAATTTCTTTTAGAGCATCTCGCCAGGAAGTTTTTATTCCCAATTTGTGCCTCCTACACTGTCGACTGTGATTGCCTCTGAGCTTTTACCACTCAGTACATCCTGTCTCATTCTGTGACGCACTGTCATAGATTCATCTAAAGATGCTCTCGTCAAGGCTTGCGAGATCGGTGAGGTACTCCTAGTCTCTCCGCATCATCCTCATGCTAACATATGAGCTCCAGCTACCTCGGGCGGCATCAGCATTCTCTCGCTCGCCCATCATTCGCTCACCTCTAGCATCCTCATTCATCCGGTATCAGTCGAGTGGTGGAGAGGAGAAGGTCAAGGGCCAAGTTATTGGTATAGATCTTGGTATGCTGAAAGTTCTTGATCCTGCAAGAATCCCACATACTCACACTTCGCTCAGGCACAACCAATTCCGCAGTCGCCGTCCTTGAAGGAAAAACACCCAAGATAATAGAAAACGCGGAAGGTAAACTTAATACAAGTCCCACGATTCCGCAACACCGTACTGACGAATTGCCTCCAGGTACAAGAACAACACCTTCGGTCATCGCTTTCGCACAAGATGGCGAGCGACTCGTTGGTATTTCGGCCAAGCGCCAAGCCGTCGTAAACCCTGAAAATACTCTCTTCGCCACCAAGCGTCTCATCGGACGAAAATTTACTGATGCCGAAGTCCAGCGGGACATTAAAGAAGTGCCATATAAGATCGTGCAGCATACTAATGGCGATGCTTGGGTTGAGGCACGCGGACAAAAGTACTCACCCTCACAGATCGGCGGCTTCGTGCTGCAAAAGATGAAGGAGACTGCGGAGTCATATCTAAATAAGACCATCCAAAATGGTGTCGTCACTGTGCCAGCCTACTTCAATGATTCACAGCGCCAAGCAACAAAGGATGCTGGCCAGATCGCGGGTCTCAACGTTTTACGAGTTGTCAATGAGCCTACAGCAGCTGCACTTGCTTATGGTCTCGAAAAGGAGGAGGATCGCATCATTGCAGTCTACGATTTAGGAGGAGGAACCTTTGATATCTCAATTCTCGAGATTCAGAAAGGTGTCTTCGAGGTCAAGTCTACCAATGGTGATACTCACCTGGGTGGTGAGGATTTCGATATCAGCCTGGTCCGACACTTGGTCCAGCACTTCAAGAAGGATTCCGGTATCGATCTCTCAAATGACCGTATGGCCATTCAGCGTATTCGCGAGGCTGCGGAGAAGGCCAAGATTGAATTGTCATCAAGTCTACAAACCGATATCAACCTGCCCTACATCACCGCCGACGCCTCGGGTCCCAAGCACATCAACATGAAAATGTCAAGATCACAGCTTGAGGGCCTTGTTGAGCCTTTGATTGGACGAACTATCGATCCTGTCAGGAAGGCGCTCAAGGATGCCAACCTGAAAGCACAGGAGATCCAGGAAGTCATACTTGTGGGTGGAATGACTCGTATGCCTAAGGTTACAGAGTCAGTAAAGTCAATTTTCGGCCGCGATCCAGCGAAATCGGTCAATCCCGATGAGGCTGTTGCTATTGGTGCGGCGATCCAAGGTGCTGTCTTGGCTGGAGAGGTCATGGATGTTCTCCTGCTCGACGTTACGCCACTATCGCTCGGTATCGAGACCCTTGGCGGTGTCTTCACTCGACTCATAAATCGCAACACCACCATACCAACTAAGAAATCGCAAATTTTCTCAACGGCGGCAGACTTCCAAACCGCTGTCGAGATCAAGGTCTACCAGGGTGAGCGTGAGCTTGTTCGCGACAACAAACTTCTGGGCAACTTTCAGGTCAGTACACCTTGCAATTGTTCTTCCTCGACCCTTACGCCATTGTGGGTGTCATGAGGCACATCATGAGAGCCAGTGTTTCCGATTCAGCATCTTAAGCTGTCTCGCAATCCTAGTACCGATTCAGAACGAGTAATGCTGACTTTCAACCCGCTTTAGCTTGTTGGTATCCCACCAGCACATCGAGGTGTTCCTCAAGTCGAAGTCACCTTCGACATTGACGCCGACTCAATCGTCCATGTTCATGCCAAAGATAAGTCGACTAACAAGGATCAATCCATCACAATTGCTTCTGGATCTGGTCTATCGGATAGCGAGATCCAGGGTATGGTGGACGATGCGGAGAAGTACGGAGAACAGGACAAGGAGCGCAAATCTGCCATTGAGGCTGCCAACCGCGCTGACGGCGTTCTAAATGACACTGAGAAGGCGCTGAAAGACTTTGCGGATAAGATCGATAAGACCGAGGCTGATCAGCTCAGAGAGAAAATTGGCACACTACGGGAGTTCGTTGCAAAGAACCAGACTGGCGAGGGCACAGCAACCGCGGCTGAGCTCAAGGAAAAGACGGACGAATTGCAAATGGCAAGCTTGAATCTTTTTGATAAGATGCACAAGGCTCGTACCGAAGAGCAGCAAACACCACCAGCCGGTAATGCAGGAGAGACACCACCCGAGGGAGAGCAAGGTAGCGATGGTGATAAGAAGCCCTGAAATATAAGCGTACAAAAGCGGTGCTCTAACCCTTCATCTCCTAATTGAAGACCTCGTCCAGCGTCGAGTGTATCCATATTCAATCTCCTTTGGCGTTCTCCTACCAGGATCTTCTTCACTGTCTTCATATCTTGATGGAAAGACGGTACTGGCTCTTGTAGCATGGTCGGCGCGCTTCTTGTAATTAGATAAGTCATGAGTAGATTAGACAAACAATACTCCCCTCATTGAAACATTCAGCGGACTTACTGTATCACATTCAAAACGTGGTGCGCTCTCCCTACTTTTCTTCAATCGTACTCGTATCGTAAAGCTCCTGCCGAAGTCTTGACCACAGTAGGGCAGATTACAACATTCTAAGAAAGACAACATATATTGCTTGACGAATCTACGGACGCCCACGGATACTCTAGGCCTAGGGGTACATACAACTGAAGATGGATAAAGTTCAAGCATTTGGAAAGAACATTACGTTCGCCTCGCCTCGACGTACCAAGGCAGTCGAGAGATATCTAACTTGCATGCAGGTCATCTTTCTCGCCTTTCGCCGCTCGTACCCAGCAGTATGTCAAAGAGCAGCTCGGTACGGCGGATGACAAGGTATATCATATCTTTCTTCCCCTAATCACTCGATGCCTAGCAGTTGATGCCATTGACCCCAGACCGAACTCCCACCCGACTACATTGAGCTCGAGAAGCGCGTCGACGCCCTTAAACAAGTACATCAGAAACTCCTTCAAGTCACGTTTGTCCTCCACAGCCTGCTGCTACCCCTCGGCATCTTATTGCTAACCCTACCAAGCTCCCAATATACCAATGAAGCCTACGACTATCCCCCCAACATTCGCGAGTCCTTCAATGACCTCGGCCGCACCATCACTGACAAAGTCAACCTCCTTTCGCATGCCACATCACCCGCTGAAGCCCAAGCTGCTTTTACCGCTCCTCCCAGTGCGAAGCCCCAACCTAAGACCTTCCCGCATGCTATTGCGCGCGCCTCGCTCGCTGGAAGCCAACTGCTTACTCAGATAAACCCGTCGTCGTCGAGTAGTGAAGACCCGCTGTCTACTGCTCTCGAGAAGTATGCTTTAGCGAGCGAGAAGGTCGGAGAGGCTCGCCTTGCTCAAGATCAACAAATCCAACAACGCTTTTTGGCGGGATGGAGCACCACATTGAATACTAATCTTATGTTCGCTACGAGAGCGAGAAGGGGCGTAGAGAATGCAAGATTGAGTTTGGATGCTACAAAGGCTAAGGGCAAGGGTGGAAAGGGAGAAGAAGAGCTGCCTATGAGCGACGAGCGAAGGGCTGAGATTGAGAGGAAGGAGGATGAGTTTGTGGGTGTCACAGAGGAGGCGGTTGGAGTCATGAAGAACGTGCGCTTGCTCCCTCTGCACAATTACAATGCCCTGATGAGGCCGAATGATATCATTTGCTGACCAGGGATTTGATTGCAGGTCCTTGACACTCCTGAGCCTCTACGCAATCTCGCAGATCTTATCGCCGCACAGCTTGAATACCACAAGAAGGCATATGAGATCCTGAGTGAGCTGGCGCCGGTCGTTGATGGACTACAAGTTGAGCAGGAAGCGAGCTACAGAAAGAATCGTGAAGGGGCTTAGGCCAAGCTAGATTAAAAAGATGCTTGATGCAAGCAGTCCCAACTTGTTCGGTGAGAGCTGCCTTCTTAAGTTGCCCGTCCGGCTCTTGTCGGAGGGTCCATTTTCGGCTTTCTACGGAGTGGCAATTTACCTAGAGGAGCCAGCATGTAGTTGAATCAATGCAAATGCCTCAGGCATAAGTTTATGCAATAAGTATTTATCAAAGTAAGTCGGAACTACGACGGTAACAATCTATGACAGTAAGGGAGAGATTGTCGAGGGGAAATGTGCTAGGAAGCTGCTTTGCCTGGTTTTGCCTTACATTTGAGCAGTCTACTTGTTAGGCTTGAAGCCCAATTATACCAGGCTCCAAGAGCCACCTTTCGTCCAGCGACCAGCCTGGCGGTGGTCGCCCAATCGCGAAAACATCTAGCACCAGTTTCTACTCAAGACTCGGACTAGGTACTGGGTCACTCGATTTTACTCTCTTTCGAGCAGTACTAAGAATTACCACTCCTTCTTGCTTCGAGCATCTTTCATTACAAGCTTTCACCGTGTGTTAGTCTCCGTTCCTGCACCCTTAGTCAATTCGCTCGCTACATTCTCCATGTTTGCACCAGTCCTTTCGCGTTCTTCTCCTGAATGACAGTCGTCACGAGAACTTACGGTCCTATAACAATAACGACGCTTCCCACACCTTCTATTGACCATAGACGCCAGGATTCGACATGGTTTATTTGTCCTATGGTCTTCTTTGGCAGTCTCTATAAAAATCTAGAAATGTGGGTATGCGATTGATATAATTGAACAAAGCGAATAGGAATGTCGAAAATGCAACGACCTTTCTTGAATTAGAGACTCGATATGTTTTCAGACAGTTCTGGTATCTGAAAATCGTCTTGATTATCTCGTTGCCACTAGCCGCAAGCCATGAATTCTTGGAGCGTAACGTACTTACCCCGTTTGTTACCTCTATGTAGAGGCATACTATCGTACTCTGGACTTGCGTTGTCTTGGAAGCCATCCTCCGGATTGAGCGGCCACCCTGAACCACTACCTTCAGACTATTCGATCTGTGCCGCCGCAATCAGATGCTCAGGGGCTTCATCGTCCTGCAATATACCGCTTAGTGCCATGCATTCTCAGATGACCACGTTCTAGAATAATACTGCCCGCGGCGAACACGTATGTACCAGGGCGACTTCGGTGAGCGTCTAATCCCTGACAAAACAATCCACATAACAAGCTTTCAGACCGCCTCGACATATAGAAAACCTTGTCCAGGCGATTCTTGCACAGGAGGCTTGATTGTTTCTGATCACTCAATGCCGTTGGGCCTAGGGTAACCGTTTACAGCGAGCAACACTATAACAAGGAAGCCTTTCGGGTAAGCCTGAAACATCTACGTTTTAATAAGCTTGCTGTGGATGCTGATTGCATGCTACATGGCCTCCTCTGGACATTGACGTTGATCTTACTGGAGCAGGTCTCTATTGGCCCTCAAATCATTGGAGATTGCTAGCTAAATTGCCTCTGCTTCCACATTGTGTCCTTTGTTGTGAGATGGGCTTCTGCGTGTTGCCTTTGTCTGTGTCATCTTCGGTACCTTATCATTCCTCCTTTAGTGTTAGTGGCTATGTTTCGAGGATTGCTTTGACGCAAGGCGGCCTCATCGTGGTGTCCATCTCATATGATATCAAGGAAGCGGTCAGTTATTTACTTGCACTGGAAGATTCTTGTTACGATGGTAGTAGGCCATGCATCATCTATTGGCTAGGCTTAGAATACAAGCTTCAGTGGCTTGGGGTTCAATTTGCAAAGTCCAGGCCAGCTTCTTGTCGCACAGCTCCATAGATCCCAGCAATGTCGCCTTTCGAGCCCATGTGCTTCTGTACTGCGGCGAGATGGCTATCAGCGACTTCTAAGGCTTTCATTTTCGTGCCAGATGATTCTGCGAGATTCAATGCATGCTTTGCGTCCTTGCGTGCTAGGTCGACGCCAAAAAGTGGCTCATCACGCTTGTGATAGTCTCCTCCCATCAGCCTACCTGAATAAGCAGTGTATGGACCAGGGAACATAGTCTCTATGAATTGATGTAAATCATCGTTGCCCAGGCCACTTTTGTCCGCCAAAGTGTGGCTTTCGGAAAGTGTCTCGACCATATTGAGAATAAAAGTGTTCCCGATGATCTTCAACAGAGTCGCTTTTCCTTGCGGCTGATCACTGTAGTCGATGTTCGCTCGGCCCATGACACCTTTGCAGTACGGGATCACTTTCTTGACTGCAGAACCGGGACCAGCGAGGACGCAGACCAATTGCCCGTTCTCGGCCATAGCTGGAGCCCCAAACACTATGACAGATGATATCAGGGCCGGAGAGAATCGCTATAAGTCGGATGAAGTCATACCTGGGCACGCCACCATTTCTGCCCCTTGCTCTTGGATGGTCTTCGCTAGCATGTTTGTGGTATTAGGATGGACTGTCGAACAATCGACGAAGAGCTTAGACTCGACATCCCCTTTCGTTGCGGTAGTAAAGGTGTCAATTATGGCGGCATCATCTCCTAAGCATGTGAAAACAATGTCTGCTTTGGCCACAGCTTCTTCCAGGCTCGAAGCAACCGTAGATTTGCCCGGAGGGAGCTTCGCGTTGAGGTCAGTGGCCCGCTTGTGTGTCCGATTGAAGATGATGAGTGGCTTGTGCAGGTTTCCCTTCTCAACAAGGTTTTTACACATACCCTAAACTGGGTTTCAGTGAAGCCTGTGTAGGCATTCTGCAGAGGGCCATTTACCCGGCCCATATTGCCCAAACCAATCCAAGCTATTTGAGGTGCCATTCTGCTTGTGCTGTAGGACACAAACGGACTTGAGACGCGACTTCAATGATCAAAGATATGAGTAAGTCGCCCGGGTAAGTGACAAAGCGATCCACATTTTACACATGACGTATTCTTGCTCTCGTTGATGCGTTCTTTCGGCGAGTTGGTAGGAAAATGGTCCATATTGAAAATAGAGATCACCTCCTAAAACAGGTTGCTTGAAACCGGGAGTCTCTTACTTCCCAATTTACAGAGCGTACGGGGTTCCCATTGGCTTATATTCGTACATATTACACACCCACACACCCATCAAATGTAGGAGGCCCACGAGCCGGGCACGCGACTCTCGGCAAGAATTGCTTCCACATTATCTTAGCGGCTTGGCAAGATACAGCGGTCTGTTCCGAGGGTTCCTTTTTTTGCAACACTCAGACACACACTCTTCTATTCCCATATTCTTTTTGGTCGAATTTCCTTCAATGCATTATTCTCATACTCGGTTTGCTTCTGCTTGTCCTTTGGAGGATGAGAGATGAAAGCATATGCTCCAATCCTGCAGTATAGCAAGCAATTACTTTCTTTCAATGCGAGTCACCCATAGGTCGCAGTGCCAATGAGTATTTGTAGTTCATTAGAATCAATTGGACTGACATTACGCCCTAGATTGTACCGCGATCAACATGGACGACACAATTTGCCCTGTCGTCACGCCATTTGTCGTCAAGATCTTACCCAAAGACTGCACTCAGCCAGTTGGAGGATGCTCAAGCCAAGCACACAACAGAGTTGAAGGAGGAAGCAAGCAAGCGAAAGCATGACGACAGAATCAACCAAGTACTATGTCTAATTGGCACTGCCCAACTTCATGATATTTGCTGCCATACTGATGATCTGAAAAGGACTTATTCCTCGATGTGCTCGAATCTACGGCTACAAGGCGTGACGCAAAGGCTTATCTTTCCCGCTTCGGCCCTCAGAAAGCAGCTTCTCCGATATCGAAGCCATCTCCGCCTAAGATAGGTGACATTGGAGTCAATCTAGGCAACCTGTATATGCCAGTGAGGGCCATCGATGAGAATCCTGTCTTCTCTACTACACCTGCCCAATCTCGCTCGACCGATGAAGCTATTAAGTCTCTTCACATCGCTCTCGTGAAGATTAAAGCTCCACAATCCATCGACAATGCCACCCTGAATGGCGTCGCACACACGCTATCCCAGCTTGCTCGTTTAGGAATGAATTGTGTGATCGTTGTTGATCCCGAAGACGGACAACAGAGAATCAACTCAGAAAACGCGAAAATTGCTATTGAGCAAGCAGATCGTATAGTAGGAGTGTTTGAAGCCTCAGGTGTTCAGGGTGCAAGGCGCTTAGACAGCGTTGTTGGCGTAGCTTCGGTCGGCAAGCAAACTCTCCCCTCGATCAAGATAAGCGGCAAGATACAAATCACAGATCGAGACCTACTCTTGATCCCACTACGAAGGGGCGTGACTCCCATTATTGCGCCTATTGGATTCACCTTTGATACCTCAAGAAAGGTTGCTGTGGATGCTGACGAAGTAGTGCTGGCCTTGACCCAGGATTTTGCTGGTCTGCAGACTAGGGCATTGTGTGAAGATGATCCTAGGCAAGTCGCAGAGAATATCAGATTGTTACAGCAGCAGATATCTCTGGACCGCATCATTGCCTTAGATCCTTTAGGAGGTATACCATCTACGGATAGAATTTATGGATCTCATGTCTTCATCAACTTAGAGCAAGAATTTGAAGCCATCAAAAGAGATCTGGTTGGTGTTAGTACTAAGCCGTCAGGTCGAAGGAGGTCATATGGGTCATCTACATCATCCAGCGATCTATCTCGCACTGTTGTTCCAAGCAACCCGCTCACAAAAATTCTGGCAAACGTGTCGGCTACTGTGCATGAAAACAGACATACGCATGAAGATACTGTCAAGTCTGATCTTCGCCAAGCCACCTCAAAGGTTCACGTCAAGAATCTGGAATTGATAAGAAACACGCTGGCCCTCCTTCCACCTTCGTCTTCTGCATTCTTGACGACACCAGATGCTGTGGCCAACTCTCAGAGCCGTCCACCGCTCGCGAGCCAAGGGCCTAGAGTCAGGACTCGCAGACAGAAGAATTCACTCATACATAATCTGTTGACCGACAAGCCCGTCTATTCCTCGTCCTTGCCTTCAGACCGCTCGCCAAATCAGGCTTTGGATGCCTCGCTTCCAGTGATTACTCCTTTCCAAGCGACTTTCTTCAAGCGAGGCATGCCTGTCAGTCTGATTCCAGATCCCCTTGCAAGTCCTTGGGCCGCGCCATCTCCTTCGAAGCCGTCAATTAGCATGCTCGATTCTCGAATTGATCTTCCGCGTCTGGTCTACCTGATCGAGGACTCATTCAACCGTAAGCTCGATGTCTCTCACTACCTTAATCGTATCAAGGATCGTATCGCTGGTATTATTATCGCGGGTGAATATGAGGGTGGTGCAATTTTGACTTGGGAAACGCCCCCTGGCTATCCTACCGATGACCCTATTTACATGGTGCCCTACTTGGATAAATTTGCCATTCTCAAACGCTCCCAAGGTTCTGGTGGCGTTTCAGACATAGTCTTCAAGGCTATGGTACGCGACTGTTTTCCGGAAGGTGTGTGTTGGCGTAGTCGCCAGGACAATCCAGTTAATAAGTGGTATTTTGAGAGGGCGAACGGGACATGTCGAATACCGAATACTAATTGGACGATGTTTTGGACAACAGAAAATGTGGGACCAGTGTTCTCCAAATATGAGGGTGTCTGTAAATCTGTGCAGCCTAGCTGGGCAGACAGGAATAACGTGACTGAATGATGGTCATTGGAAATTCGTGAATTCTGTGTCTTTTACTTCCATCTTTCGAGGTAAAGTGACAAATTTTGGACTCGAACCAAACTCGGAATCATTTCTAATTAGTGGGTCCGTCGCTCTACAATCATCATTTGAAATTTGAGCCGCGAAGTGAAGCAGCAACCAATAGATAGATGCATTAATTGTTGAAAGAATTGTGATTCACACCTGTAAGCATAGAATGAGTAATGCGTGTGAGCCAGAATCCTCCGAGTGGCGAACTATGATATTGCGCTCAAGACAGCTAGCGTCAATATGAAGCGATATCAGAGTCCAGACATCCCACAGCTTTTTATCACAATTCCATACATCCATCCGTGAACATGTCAAAGTTAGCCAAGTACGCTTTCCATCATCTTGAAATCAACTAGAGATACTGATCCGTCCTTCAGCCGCCCTGACTGGGCCGATGACGAGGAATTTGACGACCCCACCGCCCTTCCCCCACAAACCGTAACTACCAATAAAGACGGCACCAAAACAGTGATTTCCTACCGCTTCAATGACGACGGCAAGCGTCTCAAGACCACGCGCCGAATACGTACCACAATCGTCAAAGAATACGTCAACCCTCGCGTCGCAGAGCGCAAAGCGTGGTCCAAATTCGGGCTTGAGAAAGGTCATGCTGCTGGCCCCTCCTTCGATACCACTTCCGTGGGCGAGAACATCATATTCAGGCCTAGCGTGACGTGGAAGAAGGATGGCAAAGAGGAGAAGAAGGTGGGGGATGATCCGAAGGAGAAGCTGAAGAACATGAAGGTCAAATGTCGTATCTGCGACGGAGAGCATTTCACGGCGAGGTGTCCGTTCAAAGATACGATGGCGCCCATGGGGGAGAGTGCAGATGCGCCGGATGGAGCCGCTGGGGGGAGTGATGACGGGCAACCCAAGGAAGGAGGCTTAAGTGCTGCAAGCGGTGGGTATGTGCCGCCACATTTGAGGAAAGGTGGAGCTGCTGGGGCAGGGGAGAGAATGGGAGGCAAATACGAGAGGGACGATCTAGCTACGCTGCGGGTTACAAATGTATGCTTTCCCCCACCTATTGTGGTTTATGACTTCGCTGATTTTCACCGCGTCTAGGTTTCAGAATTTGCTGAAGAGAACGATCTTCGAGAGATCTTTGAGCGCTTCGGCCGCGTTACGAGAGTCTTCCTCGCCAAAGACAGGGAGACGGGTCGCGCGAAGGGCTTTGCGTTCATCAGCTTCCAGGAGAGAACCGATGCTGCGAAGGCTTGTGAGAAGATTGACGGCTGTAAGTGCTCAGCTTTCATGCTGCATTGGCCCCAGCTTCAGCTCAATCTACTAATCTTGTTTATAGATGGCTATGGCCACTTGATCCTGCGTGTCGAGTTTGCAAAGCGCGCCACATGAGTTTGCAAGGGGGGCATCACAATTGTCCTGTTTGCATTTCTCGGCGTTAGACTAGACTACGTACTATTAGGTCGAGTGATATTGTGCGCATAGCACTGGAAGAATGCACTATTCCACCCCTGCAAAAGACTAAGGTACAGTGCTGCCACTTTGTCATCTTTGGTCCGAATTATGTTTCTATTTTTCTTTCTGATATCCTCGTATCCAGATTTACAAGCCATAGCCCTCTCCTTCGAGATTCGCGCCCAAGCTTTCCAAATATTCCCATCACTTCGAGTACTGCTAGCAGAGCTGTGGTCGCCATGATCGACCAATGAAACTACCTTGGTTTGTCTATCCATTGTGTCTTGACCTCAACCACAGAAAGTATCACACTTGCTTTTACCTGCTGTTGCAGCTGATCACCCGCGAAGAGCTTCGTTCTGCTTACCATGAAGAAGCTCGCCAGTACTTTCTGAGCTCTGTTTGTACGCCTCACCAGGGTCTTTTTGGGATTGACTCATAGATCTCTGATGTTGCCTTGGAGCTGTTCTTTGCCTTACACGGTCGTATCAAGGAAGGCATGGCAACTCTAGGAGGCACCGACCACCGGCAAGTGGAATCAGGTAGTCGGAAGATGAGTAGCGATGGAGGCCCCTTTCCAGATACAGTGCTGCAGCATTATAATGCCAGGCCGCAGGGTATCGTAAAACTGAAAACACACCTCAGGAGAGTGGTATACTTTGCCAATTCGATCAATTATCTGACGAGCTCTGCAGAGCCGTATGGAGGCGTGATCAGTGTCGGCCAGTCGTACTCATAATACGTGCGTATTCCTGCATTGCAATGATAATACCATGCAATCGGTCAGTCGACAGTCATTTAACAAAAACTGGGCAACTTGTTGCCAGATCCAAGGCGTTTCATCGAGATGGCTGTTGCTCAATCAAGGAGTCTCGGTCTCATACTGCCTGTTGATCATACGGCAATGCAACATATCAATATCATCGACCTATCCACGCCAGATTCTAAGTATTGGCTATGAGAACCCAACAAAACGAGCGGAGCTCGAAAGGGCCCCTGAGGTGATATTCGGCTCAGGGAAATGCTGCTACTTTTAGCCCTGCATGGACCTACCGCAAGTGGCAAAGACGAACTGGCATCCTGGATAGCTAAAGATACCTGATGCTTCACTTCAGTTACCTTAGGCAACAATGAAGTGTTTCAAAGCAGTTAGATGGACTGTACACAGATGGTCCACAGGACGCCCCTAGTGAGCCTGCAGCTGTCAGCTGGTCCGAGAGATACAGTGACAGGTTTTCACGTCGGCCCAGCTCTCGAACGCCTTATCCACTCACGCACAGGGCAATCCGATCCTTGGGCGCAGCTGTCACCCAAACCCGTCACGTTTCGTGGACATTGCCTCGATTGACTCGGAACGATCACAAAATGATTGTTGACGCAATGAAGTCGAACGTGCAGACATGGCTGAGTCGATGGGGCTACTGGATCCGGACATAGTTGGGTGGTGTGCCATGGCGCTGGGACGATTCCCATTGGCCAGCCGATAAACATAGTAGGAGGGAGGGGATCCAAAAGTGTCGCTGCCCACGGCTTCTTGAAACAAGGCGACATAAAGAGTATTTTCTCCTACTTGCTCCTAATCTCGCAAGTGCAATGTCGGGCGCCTCCGAGTTTGTACTGGCTTTCTAGTAGGAACTACAAGTAAGCTTGCACTTCCTCACTCTTTGTGCATCCTGGAAAGACTCACCATTGCCATTCATACCAGCTGCGGTCATCAGGAATCTCCGATACCACCAGCCACTACCACGTACTCCTCTTCTCGCCACTCAAGCATTAATCCCTTCTTGCAGCATTTTGCTCTTTCTCATTGAGCTACTGGCACAACATACGGTCACAATACTGGTCTGCCGCCTGCTGTGCAGGCAGTTAGTTCCTTCGATCTCTTCAAAAACGAGCTTTACCATTGTAAGGATTCCCAGCCTGGTATTCAAGAAACAGTCAGGAGCCTTGAATATACGAGGGCTCGTTGGTGACTGGGAGCTGAAGTGTTTGTCTCTCTCAGGAAGACGAGCATTCAATTCACCCTCCGGC
>JAABUL010000333.1_pt1 | contig 101525 bp, 90 predicted proteins | sample 5559151 | NCBI WGS metagenome assembly JAABUL01 (sample SAMN10711876, study PRJNA513368) | rock metagenome | isolation source: Antarctica rocks | place: Antarctica: Victoria Land, Pudding Butte sud | reverse complement strand
TCGCCAACCTCAAGACCTGGCGGACCCTCCACACCGACTACCGCAGACCCTTCGAAACATTCGCAACAACCATCACCGCAGTCCTCGGACTCGAATTCTTCAGAACGGTCGGTGAATAACCCTCAAGGTCGCGGTGAACTCGCGGGCGTGTTCCAGGCAGGTGAAGGTGTCGGGGAAGTCCGGCCGGTACTTGAGGGTCTTGAAGTGGGCCTCGGAGTAGGGGTTGTCGTTGGAGCAGTGCGGCCGGGAGTGGGATTTAGTGACGCCGAGGTCGGCGAGCAGGAACGCGACCGGCTTGGATGCCATGGAGGAGCCGCGGTCGGCGTGGATGGTCAGGCGGTCCCGGTTGATGTGCTGTTTGGCGATGGTGTCCCCGAGCAGTCGTTCGGCCAGATCAGCGCTCTCCCGGGTCGCGACCATCCAGCCGACGATGTACCGGGAGTAAATATCGATGATCGAGTACAGGTAGTAGTAGCTCCACTTCGCCGGACCGGCGAGTTTGGTGATATCCCAGGACCAGACCTGGTTGGGGGCGTGCGCGACCAGCTCCGGCTTGACCAGGGCCGGGTGGGTCGCCTGGCGGCGCCGTTCCCGGACCCGGCCGTGCGCGCCGCGCAGCAGCCGGTACATCGTGGCCACCGAGCACAGGTAGATGCCTTCGTCCAGCAGCACAGCGTGGATCTCCGGTGGGGACAGGTCCACGAACCGCGGCGAGTGCAGCGTGACGAGTACCTGTTCCCGTTCGGCCGCCGACAGCGCCCGGGGCTGGGCGGCCGCCGGCCGCCGCGGGGGACGGGGCGGTGCCGGGCTGACGCGGTGCCGGCGGTAGTGCCCGGCCCGTGACCGGCCCACCGCCGCGCACGCCGCCCGGACCCCGACCAGGGGCACCAGCTCAGCGACCGCCGCCTCGACTGCATCCTCGATCGCAGCCGCGGCCGGCTTCGGGGTCAGCCCGGCCGGCGCGGTCGTGGTCATTTCTCGCTGTTCGTGCTGCTGCTGTCGGCCGCGAGAGTGTCCAACAGCGCGGAGAGTTTTCCCTGGACCTCGATCACCGCCCGGGACTTCGCCAGCTCCGAACGCAGCCGCTGATTCTCTTTCTGCAACCGGGCGTTCTCCCGATCCCCCGGATCGGCCTTCGGCGCGCCGGCCGGCCGGCCCAACGCCGCCAGTGCGCCGCTGTCCCGCTGATCCCGCCACGCGCTAATCAAGGAGGTGTACAAACCCTCCCGGCGCAGAACCGCCCCCCCGCCCGGCCCGATCCGCGGCCTCGTACTCAGCCAAGACATCCCGCTTGTACCCGGCGGTGTAAGTCCGGCGCCGCGCCCGCTCCGGGACCTCCGGGTCGGGAATCGCCTCCATCGGCCCATCGTGGCGCCCACCGGGCTCGGCCGTCATCGTCGTCATCAGGGAAAACCTCCTCCCCGCCCTCCGAGGCACTAATCAGGACGGTCCCGGTGCCTCACCCCAGGTTGACACAGAGGGTGCTCGTCCGGGTCCCCGGAAAGGACACCACCAGCGTCGTGTCCGCCCTGACCCACCACGTCAAGAACCTGCCCGCCGGGCTGATGAACTCCCTGACCTGGGACCGCGGCACCGAACTGGCCACCCACCACCGGTTCACCATGTCAACCGACGTGGCGGTCTACTTCTGCGACCCGCACAGCCCCTGGCAGCGCGGCAGCAACGAAAACACCAACGGCCTGCTCCGCCAATATTTCCCGAAAGGCCACGACCTCTCCGGCTACACCCAAGGCGACCTCGACACCATCGCCGCCAAACTCAACACCCGCCCCCGGAAAACGCTCAGCTACGCGACCCCTGCCGCTAAACTTGCCCACAACGTTGCGCCGACCGCCTGAACCCATCGCCGCTTTTTTTAGGAACTCGTTCTCCAAGCGGATCTCCCGGAGTTCCCGTTCCGCCTCCCGGAGCCGAATCCGTTCCGGCACCGTCAGTTCCGGCTCGTCCCCGGCGTGCTCAACCCGCCAAGCCTTCACCCAGTTCCCCAGGGTCTGTTCAACGACCCCGAGCTCCCGGGCGACCGCCGCGACCGGCCGGGACGTATCGATCACCTGCCGGACTGCCTCGGCCCGGAACTCCGGGGAGAACGACTGCCTACCTGTATGTGATGACATTGACCATTCCTCGTCGACTGGGCCGCAATTGTACGGGGGACCCAAGTCCACGACTCGCCCGGCACTCCAGACACCTGGTCGTTGACAGCGTTCAACCAGGTCAGGCCCCGTTTGTAGCCGAAGTACTTTGGGGAGGGACCGGCGTTCAGGGTGCGGACCGGGACCACGAACCGCAGCCCGTCGACCGAGGCCAGCAGCCCACCGCCCCACAACTGGGCCTGTGGTACCTGCGCCTGGGCGGTGATGAGCAGGACGTTGGCTGCGGCGTGGGTCTCGGCCCGCAGGTAGTTCTGGTCGACGGGGCCCAGCCGCCCGCGGGTGAGGGCGTCGATGTTGGGGTCGGTGACCGGGACCAGGCCGACGTTGCAGGCCTCGGCGATGAGCAGGGCGGCCACCGACGTCGACAGATCCTGCATCTGCGTCTGTTCCCCGGAGACGTGGGTGTAGGCGTCCAGGAACCCCGTCCAGGATTGGACTTCCAGCAGCAGCTCGGGCAGGTCGACGCGCGGCAGCATCGCGGCGGTCAGTGTCCGCAGCTCCCGCAGGCTGTCCGGGACGTCCAGGGCATCGAGATGCTCCACCGTCAGGCGCATCCGGTCGCCCGTGCCCGCCACGATGCGGACGGTGGCGGTGTCCCCGGCCTCGGTGAGATGGTCAGCCAGCTGCGCCCAGCCCGCGTCGAGCACCGTGACCAGCCCCCGCAGATGCTCGTGCACCGCGGTGGTCAACCCGAACCCATCGAGGACCTCCGGGCGCACCGCCTCCCACGCCGGCCCGTCCAGCAGCTGGGCGCGGGGATCACCCCACCGGTTCGAGGGCGCCGCGAAGACGTCGCGGACCCACAGCGCCTTGTGCAGCTGCTCGAGCACACACACCACGTAGGCGTCCCGGTCCACCACACCCGCGGCCAACCCCGGGTTCGCGAACACCGCCCGCTGCCACATCGGGGTCACCAGCTCGTCGTCGATCTCGCTGCGCTGCAACGGCTTGACCTTCACCTTCCGTACCGCCAGGTCCGGCAACGCCCGCACCGCGGCAAGGACCTTCCCACCGCCGCCGGCGGCGGCCAGCGACCCGGAGCCACCCAGCAACGCCAGGAACGGGCGCACCGTGCGGTAGCGCTCACCCAGCACCACCCGCAGCGCCGACTCCGCCGAGCCGTCGTCCTCGGGGACCAGCTCCTCCACCACGGCGGCCGCGCCCACGAGCGCCTCGCGCGAACCGACCTGCTCGAGCACCGCCCAGATCGCCGAGGCAACCAACCCGGTCCCGGCCTGTGCGGCGGCGTCCAAGGACTTGACCAGTTCGAGCTGGGCGACGGCCAGCAGCCGCGACGCCCGCTCCAGGCGCGGCAGCGATGCCAACCGTTCGGCCGCCGAGGCGCTGCGGGCCGGGTTGATCAGCCTCGTGGCCATCAGCAGTGCGAACAAGTCCAGCGCATCATCGATCGCGACCGCATCCAGATGCCGGGTCATCGCGAGCAAGGTCGCGGCGCCGCGGTTCGCCCAGATCCTGCAACGCAGTGGCCTTGCTCGCCAACCCATGCTGGGCCAGGGCCGTGATCCGGTTGGCCGGCACCGTCGAACAATCCGCCGCCCGCACCCGCAGGCCTTCCAGATCCGCGGCCCGGTCCAAGGCCTTGACCAGGCCCGGACCCGACACCCGGGTCGGTGCCCGACGCCAGGACTCCATCTCGGAGAACCGGGAACCCTCGGGCACGGCCAGCGACGCCCGCAGCCGCCCCGGCAGCATCGGGTCCACCGCGGTAGCCGCCGCCGCGAGACTGGTGTGCATCCGCTGCGCCGCGGCCTCGCGGACCGTGCGGACCAACCGGGTCAGCACCGTGATCCCCGGCAGCAGCACCCGGTGACGCCGCAACCACCCCACCCCGTAGTCGAACAACGCCCCCGGTCCCTCGGCATGGGTCCACTCCCGGCCATCCAGGAACTGCCGCAGCTGCGCGGTTGCCTCGGCGTCCTCGAACACCCGGAACCCGTAGGCGTTCCGGATCTGCCAGGCATGCTCATACGCCGTCATCGGCCGATCGGTGTACCGCTTCACGCACGAGACTTCGGCGATCCCCAACTGGGCGGCCACGTACTCCACCACCGGCCACGCCACATCCAGCGGGTCCTCCAGGAACCTGCCAATGAAGCGCACCGTGGTCGCCTGCAACATCAGCCCGAGCCGGTTGTGCTCACCCCGGCGATGACCGATCAGCTTCCTGTCGACGTCGTCGAGGACGAAGAACCGCTCCAGATCAGCCCGTGAGGGCACCCCATCAAAACGCCCGTACCCGGCTACCTGCGCATCCGTCAGAAATTCCAGCGGCATGCTCCGCGGACCGTAGACCTACCAGCCACCCCGGCCAGCGGTCAGGGATCCAACGCCGATCGACCGGAACAAGAACACCGTTAGCGCTAACGGCTGTACGGATCCTCCTCGACCCCCGGCACGGGCATCCGGCCGGCGGTGTCCGAGCCGACGCTGTTGCCGTCCCACCTTCTTTGTTGCCGGTCTACCGGCAACAAAGAAGGTGCGGCGGCAACAAGGTCAGCGCCGGGCGGGTGCGGCGGCGACAAGGTCAGCGGCAGCGTGGTGGGGCGGCAACAACGTCGGCCAAGCCGTGGTGGGGCGGAAACAACGTCGGGGAGGCGCGGCGGACAAGACCATCGCGATGGGTCCGCGAACGAGGTTAGCGCTGCGGCGGGACCACGAGTATCAGGGCGAGCACCGCGGCGCCCAGCACGCCGGCTGTCATGACGTCCACCAGCCGACTGCGGACGACGAGGGTACCGGCCCTGGCACCCGGTAGCACCGCCCGCAGTCCGGCCGCAAGAAGTACCCCGGCAGCGAACAACAGCGAACCGCGTTTGAAATGTCCGGTCGCGATGACGACAACCGCGGCCGCGACGACCAGCATCACGACGGTGACCGGCCACTCCGACCACCGCCACCGGCGCGAGTGCTGCCGGCGCGGCGCCTGCCCCACCTCCGAGACCCGAGACGACTGCGAGACCCGAGACGACTGCGAGACCCGAGACGACTCCGATCCCAGCCCCAGGGAACCCGGCTTCCGTGCGTTGCGACGCGCCACGGGCCTCAGACCCGAACCGGGGTCGACGCGCCGAGCTCACCGGCGAGGCTGGCCTCGGCGGCCTCGACGACGTTGGTGAGCAGCATCGCGCGAGTCATCGGCCCCACTCCGCCCGGCACCGGGCTCAGCCATCCGGCCACCTCGGCCACCTCGGCCGCGACGTCGCCGACCAGCCCATCGGGAGTGCGGGTGATGCCCACGTCGATGACCGCCGCCCCGGGCCGCACCATGTCCGGACCGATCAGCCCAGGCGAGCCGGCGGCCACCACCAGGATGTCCGCGTCGCGGGTGTGATGGGCAAGGTCGCGGGTGGGCCGGTGGCAGGAGATGACGGTCCCCGCCTCCAGCCTGTTCGCCAGCAGCAGGAAGGTGGGCCGTCCGGCCGTCGTGCCCCGACCGACCACGCAGATGTCGGCCTGCTCGGTGGGCACGCCGTAGTGCAGCAGCAGGTGCTCAATGCCGCGAGCGGTGCAGGGCCGGGGGCCGGGAACCCCCAGAGCCAGCCGGCCCAGGTTGGTCGGATGCAGTCCGTCGGCGTCCTTGGTCGGGTCGACCAGCTCCAGCACCCGCGCCGGGTCAACCTGCGCCGGTAGCGGCACCTGGACGAGGAAGCCCGTGCACCCCGGATCCTCGTTGAGCGTGCGGACCGCGTCTTCGACCTGCTCCTGGCTGGCCGAGCCGGACAGCCGAACGTCGATGGAGGCGATCCCCACGCTGGCGCAGTCGCGATGCTTTCCGGCCACGTAGGCCAGGCTGGCCGGGTTGTCGCCGACGAGAACCGTGCCCAGGCCAGGCTTCACACCCCGGGCGGCCAGCGCGGCTACCCGGACCGTGAGGTCCGCGCGAATGGTCCGGGCGGTGGCCCGGCCGTCGATCAGTGTCGCGGTCACGGTTGGCCAGCCTGACAGATCCTCGCCGCCGTCACCCCGTGGCGGTCCCGACCAGCGCGCCGATCCCGTAGGTGATGGCCAGTCCCAGCGCGCCGCCGATCACGACCCGCCCGATGGCGCGACCCGTCGGCGCCCGACCGAGGCGCGCGCTGACCGCACCGGTGATCGCCAGGGCAAACAGCACCGCGACGAATGCCGCGCCGACCCGCCACGCCGGCGGCGGCAGCACGACGGCGAGCACCGGCAGCAGCGCGCCGACGGTGAAGGATGCGGCGGAGGCCAGCGCGGCCTCGACGGGGCTGTTGAGGTCGGCGGGGTCGAAGCCCAGCTCCGCCTCGGCGTGCGCCGCCAACGCGTCGCCCTCGGTCAGCTCCTCCGCGACCCGGCGCGCGGTGGCTTCGCTCAGGCCCCGGCCCTGGTAGATGGCGGTCAGCTCGGCCAGCTCCTCCTCCGGGGTCTCGGCCAGTTCTCGCCGCTCCAACTCCAGGGCGGCCTGTTGGGTATCGCGCTGGCTGGACACCGAGACGTACTCCCCCAGGCCCATCGAGACCGCGCCGGACACCAGCCCCGCCACCCCCGCGGTGATCAACGTCGTCCGGTCGGTGGTCGCACCGGCGACACCGACGACCAGCCCGCCCACCGACACGATCCCGTCGTTGGCGCCCAGTACTGCCGCCCGCAGCCAGTTCAACCGCCCGGCCAGGCTGCTCTCGTGCGGCTCGTCATGATCGTCGGGGTCGTCGGGGTCGGCATGGTCGTCCGGACCAACAGGATCAGCCCGATCGGGAACGGCGGTGTGGTCCTCCCGGCGGCGTAGCTCGGTGGCCGCCCGGTAGGTGGCCGGCTCGTCGGGTTCCGCGGTGGGCGCGCCCAGGGGCGCGGAGGTGTCGCTCACGGTCCCAGGGTAGGAAGCCGACAGCTCGCTGACCAGCTAGGACAGGCGACCCTGGGTTGGCGTCTCCGGCTCAGTGGCCGAGAAGTGGCGGCTCAGTGCCGGAAGTGCCGGACCCCGGTCAGGTAGAGCGAGATCCCGGCCTGCTCCGCTGCCGCGACCACCTCACCGTCGCGCACTGAGCCACCGGGCTGGACGACGGCGCGCACCCCGGCGTCGCTGAGTACGCGCAACCCGTCGGGGAACGGAAAGAACGCATCCCCGGCCGCGACCGAACCCGCCGCCCGGTCAGCCGCACGGGCCACGGCCAGCCGGGCCGCGTCGACCCGGTTGACCTGACCCATCCCGATCCCGACCGTGGCACCGTCGCGGGCCAGCAGGACGGCGTTGGAGTGCACCGACCGGCAGGCCCGCCAGGCGAACGCCAGATCGGCCAGCACGTTCTCCTCGACCGCCGGTCCCGCGGCGAGCGTCCAGTGCGCCGGGTCGTCACCCGGGGCGTCGATGCGGTCCGCCCACTGGAGCAACAGCCCACCGGAGATGGTCCGCAGATCGATCGCGGGTGGCGCGAAGCCGGGTGGCAGCCGCAGCACTCGGACGTTGCGTCGGGCGGCCAGTGCGCTCAATGCTGTCGGTTCGAAGTCGGGAGCAATGACCACCTCGGTGAAGACGGTCGCGATCGCCGCGGCCGCGCCCGCGGTCAACGTCCGGTTGGCCGCCACGACCCCACCGAAGGCGGACACCGGGTCGCAGGCGTTGGCTCGCACGTAGGCATCGGCGATCGGGTCGCCCGCCCCGACGGTGGCCACGGCCAGCCCGCACGGATTGGTGTGCTTGACCACGGCGACGCACGGTTCGGGGAAGTCGTAGGCGGCGCGCACGGCGGCGTCGGCATCCACGTAGTTGTTGTAGGACATCGCCTTGCCGTGCAGCTGCTCGGCCTGCGCGATCCCGGCGCCGATGTCGTTCCGGGTGAACAACGCCGCCGGCTGATGCGGGTTCTCGCCGTAGCGCAACGCGTGCGCGGTTTCGGCGGTGATGCCCAGCCATCCCGGCAGCTGGCCCGGGTCGCTCTGCTGCTGTCCGAGCCACGATGCGACCGCGACGTCGTAGCCGGCGGTGTGCCGGAAAGCCGCGGTGGCCAGCTCGCGGCGCTGCGCCGGGGTCGTTCCGCCGGCGGCGACCGCGGCCAGCAGGTCGGGGTAGCCGGCGGGGTCGACGACCACCGCCACGTTGGCGTGGTTCTTGGCCGCCGAGCGGACCATCGCCGGGCCGCCGATGTCGATCTGCTCGATGCACTCCTGCGCCGACGCCCCGGAGGCCACGGTCGCGGTGAACGGGTACAGATTGCTGACCAGCAGGTCGAAGGCGGCGATGTCCATCTCGGCCAGCTGGGCCCGGTGCTCCGGGCGGGCCACGTCGGCCAGCAGCCCCGCGTGCACGGCAGGGTGCAGCGTCTTGACCCGGCCGTCCAGCGACTCCGGGAACCCGGTCAGTGCCTCGACCCGCGTCACCGCCAACCCGGCCTGCGACAGCATTGCGGCGGTACTACCGGTGGACACCAGGGCGACGCCGGCGTCGGCCAGCCCGCGTGCCAGGTCCACTAGTCCCGTCTTGTCGTAGACGGAGATCAGCGCTCTCCTGACAGTGCGGCGCTCTCGGTTGGCGACGGGTGGCGCGGTGTCCGCGGTCATGGGATGTGCACCTTCCTGCCGTGGACGGTGAAGCCGGCGACCGCCAGCCGCGCGATGTGCCCGGGCAGCATCGTCCGCTCTGCCTGCTTGATCCGTTCGTGCAGGCTGGCTTCGGTGTCGTCCTCGTGGACGGGGACCGCGACCTGCGCGATGACCGGGCCGGTATCGGTTCCGGCATCGACGACGAACAGGGTGGCCCCGGTGACCTTCACCCCGTGGGCGAGAGCATCGCGCACGGGGTGCAATCCGGGGAACGAGGGCAGCAGGGCGGGATGCGAGTTCAGGACCCGGCCGCCGAACCTGCCCAGGAACGCCGGACCGACGAGTCGGTTGAACCCGGCCAACAGCACCAGGTCCGGCCGATGGGCGGCTGCGGCCTCGGCGAGTGCGAGGTCCCAGTGACGACGGTCGGGATGCTCGCCCGGCTCCACGACCGTGGTGGGAACGCCGGCGACGGTGGCCCGCTCCAGCGCGCGGATGCCAGGCCGGTCGGCCACCACGCCCACCACCCGGGCCATCGCAGGGCCGGTCGGCGCGTCAGCGCTGGGGGCGTCGTCGGTGGCGGCCGGGTTGGCCTGGGGGCCCGCAGCGGCGGCGGGGGCGTCGAGCAGGGACTGCAGCAGGCTGCCCTCACCGGAGACCAGCACCACAACCCGGCCCCCCACGGCCGGGACCCTACTGCCGCCACCCGTCGTGTTTGCGCCGTTGTGGCGGGGCTGCGGGGGCGCTTCGGTGCCGACATCCGATCGTCGCACCGGTGACATCTCGCGCTGGGATACCTCGTGCACCGCTGCGGCCCGTCTGGAGGTGCCGAACGTATCCGGGGGCGCGAGGACAGGGTTCGGCGCGGATGCGGGAGACTGGCCAGCATGGCGGACGGCGCGGCACCGACGGGCTCCTCGGACGCCGCCGCCACCGATCAGCTTCCCGAGCTGGATCCGCTGCCCTACACCGGAACCTCCGCCCCGGCGGCGCAGCGCCCCTACGCCGGGGAGTCCGATCCCCCGCTGCAACGGCCCCCGGAGCGCCGCGACGGATCGTCGCCCCCATCGGCGCCGCCGACAGCTCCGGCTTCCTACCGCCCCGGGGAGCCGATCCGCCGGCCCGCGTCGGCCGATCAGCCGGGTGCCGACCCTGGGCAGGGCCCGGCCGAGCGACGGGCGTCGGTCACCACACCAGCCGAGACGGGGGACACCGGGACCGAGGCCACCCGGACCGAGGCCACCCGGATCGGGGCCACCGGGGCCCGGCCGGATAGCGGATACCGCGAGACCGGGACGGGGCAACCGACCCAACAGGAGGTCAACCTGGCCGGCCGCAACGCCCTGACCCTGGCCGTCGTCGGGGCCCTGTTGACAGTCGCATTCTTTCCCGTCGGGGCGATTCTCGACGTCGTCGCGCTGGTGTTCGCCGCCCGCGCCATCGGGCAGGCGCGCCGGGCCCGGGTGCCGGCGCGGGCCGGGCGCATCGCGCTGGCCGTCGGGATCCCGGCGACCGCGTTCGCCGTGCTCGCCACGCTGGTCATCGGACTGTTCTGGCGGGAGAGCTGGAGCTGGGCGACCTGCCGACGTGACGCGCTGACCAGCTCGGCCAGTGCCGCCTGCACGACCACGTTCCAGCAGGACGTGCAGACCCGCGTCGACAGCTGGGGCGGCTGACCCAGCCTCAACCGGGCCGAGCCGAGCCGCCCGGCCTCAGCCGGCCCGGTGCGCCTCCACATCGCGCATCACCGCGGCCATGAGAGCAGCAGTCTCCGACGGGGTCTGTCCGACCCGGACGCCGGCCTGCTCCAACGCCGCCCGCTTGGCCGCCGCGGTGCCCGACGAGCCGGACACGATTGCGCCGGCGTGACCCATGGTCCGGCCCTCCGGCGCGGTGAAACCGGCAACATAGCCGACCACCGGCTTGGTGACGTGGTCGGCTATGTAGGCCGCCGCGCGTTCCTCCGCGTCCCCGCCGATCTCGCCGATCAGCACCACCGCGTCGGTGTCCGGGTCGTCCTGGAACGCCTGCAGGCAGTCGATGTGGGTGGTGCCGACTATCGGGTCACCCCCGATGCCGACCGCCGTGGAGAACCCGAATTCGCGCAACTCGTACATCATCTGATAGGTCAGGGTGCCGGACTTGCTGACCAGTCCGATGCGACCGGGCGGGGTGATGTCGGCGGGGATGATGCCGGCGTTCGACGCCCCGGGTGAGATCAGCCCCGGGCAGTTCGGGCCGATCAGCCTGGTGGTCCCCGAGCGCTGGGCATAGCTGAAGAACTCCGCGGTGTCCCGGACGGGGATGCCCTCGGTGATGACGACCACCAGCGGCACCGCCGCGTCGATCGCCTCGATGACGGCCGGCCGGGTGGCGCGGGCGGGCACGAACACCACACTGGTGTCGGCGCCGGTCGCCTGTACCGCGTCCCCGACCGATCCGAACACCGGGAGCGAGAGCGATGCTCCGTCCGGGCCGGTGAAGTCGAGTTGCTGGCCGCCCTTGCCCGGGGTGACACCGCCCAGCACTCTCGTTCCGGAGCTGAGCATCCGCTGAGTGTGCTTACGGCCCTCGGAGCCGGTCATGCCCTGCACGAGAACAGTGCTCTGGTCGGTCAGGAAGACAGCCATCTCAGATCCCCTCGCCCGCGGAGAGCACCGCTTCGGTGACCGGTGGCGGATCGGCGGCCAGCGCTGCCGCCGTCGCCGCGGCGCCGTCCATCGTCGCTTCGACCCGGACGAGCGGATGCGCTGCCCGCGCCAGGATCGCCCGGCCGGCCTCGACGTTGTTGCCGTCCAGGCGAACGACGATCGGCTTGGTCGCCGAGTCCCCGAGAGCGTCCAACGCGCCGACGATGCCGTTGGCCACCTGGTCGCAGGCCGTGATCCCACCGAAGACGTTGACAAAGACGCTGCGCACGTCCGGATCGGAAAGTACGATTCCCAGCCCGTCGGCCATCACCTGGGCCGAGGCGCCGCCACCGATGTCGAGGAAGTTGGCCGGGCGGACGCCACCGACCTTCTCTCCCGCGTAGGCGACCACGTCCAAGGTGCTCATCACCAGTCCGGCGCCGTTGCCGATGATTCCTACCGAGCCGTCCAGCTTGACGTAGTTCAGATGCTTGGCGCGAGCTCTGCTCTCCAGGGTGTCCTGCGCCTGTTCGTCCGCTTCGGCGAGAGCGGTGTACTCCGGGTGCCGAAAGACAGCGTTGTCATCGAGACTGACCTTGCCGTCCAGGGCGATGACCGCCCCGTCGGAGGTGCGCACCAGCGGGTTCACCTCGACCAGGGTCGCGTCGCTGGCCGCGTAGACCTCCCACAGCCGCTGCAACACCGCCGACACCGCGGGAGACTCCTGCTCGCTGAAACCCGCCCGGGCCACCAGTTCGTCCGCGGTTCTCGCGTCCACCCCGACGAGTGGGTCCACCGCGATCCGGGCCAGGGCCTGCGGGCGTTCGACGGCCAGCTGCTCGATCTCCACCCCGCCCTCGACGCTGGCCATCGCCAGGTAACGGCGTTCGGCCCGGTCCAGCAGCACCGAGACGTAGTACTCGGCCTCGATGTCGGCACCCTGGGCGACCATCACCGCATGCACCGTGTGGCCGCGAATGTCCATGCCGAGCATCTGAGCCGCGACCTCGCCGGCCTGCTCCGGAGTACGGGCCAGCTTCACCCCGCCGGCCTTCCCCCGCCCGCCGACCTTGACCTGGGCCTTGACGACCACCGTGCCGTCGGATGCGGGCCCGATCTCGGCCGCGGCCTGCTCCGCCTGCCGGGGGGTGCGGGCCAGCCGCCCGGCCAGCACCGGGACCCCGTGGGCCTCGAACACGTCACGCGCCTGGTACTCGAACAGGTCCACCCTCGTCCTCCCCGCCGCACATCCGGTCCCGGTCGAGGCTATCGACCCCGCGGCCGGGACCGGATCGCGAGCATCGCGGAGGCGGACCGGAAGCGTCGTGGCACCGTGGCGATCATGACCGAACCCGGCCGCGCTCCCGGACCCGTCGCAGGCCCAGTGGGGAGACCCGTTGCAGGCCCAGGTGCGGGACCCGTTGCAGGTCCAGGTGCAGGACCCCCCGCGGCATCGACCTGGCGGATCGCTGGCAGATTCCCGATCCTCGGCACCAGCCCGGATGGCGACTCGGTGCGCTTCGTCCCCGACGATCCGGGGGTGTGGCGCCGCGCCGGGATCCGGCCCCGGGTCAACTCCAGCGGCGGGGTGCAACTGCGCCTGGACGCCATCGACGCGCTGGAGACCCATTTCAGCCCGCAGGGTTCGCGACGGGTCTGGCGGCAACCCCCCGAGCTGGCCGTCGCCGCGACCGAGGCGCTGCTGCGTGCCCTCGGATTCACCGGCTGGCACCGCGACCCGGACACCGGGACCATCAGCGACCCGGTCCCGGGTTCCGTGGCGGGCACGATCCTCACCGCCGCCGCCGATGTCAACGGTCGCCCGATCGCGCTGATACTGGCCGGCGACGCGCCGCCCGACACCGATGCGCCCGTCGCCGTCTCGACCCAGCTGCTGCGGGCGACGGTCAACCAGGCGCTGCTCGCCGACGGGCTGGTGTACCCGACCTTCTACAGCGAGCTGGCCGACTCGCTGCGGTCGGAGCTGGCGGCGATCGCGGCCGCGGCCCGGGCTGCCGGACGCGGCGTCTGGGCGGCTGACGTGACCACCGCGGGGTTCACCCTGACCAGTCCCCGGCAGCTGGAGACGGAGATCGTCGTGCTGCCCAAGCTGTTCCGCCGGCTCGCCGAGTACCTGGCACCGGAATCCGGGTCGGTGTCGCTGGCCGGGTTCGAGGCGTTCCTTGCCATGTCGGCCGACCCGGTCCGCGTGCTGCCCTCGGGGACGGACACCACACTGGCCGAGCTCGTGCGGGTCGACGGCCAGCGCGTCGCCCTGACGGTGGCACCGGAGTTGTTGGTCTTCGCCGAGAAGCAGACGCGCTTCCGAGCCCTGACTGAGCGCGGCCGCCCACCGCGGGGTTGAAGCTGCGCGAGGCGCGGGGTGGGATGGCCGGTATGAACCCCCGCGCCGGAACCCTCGCCCGCCCCGAGGACCTCGTCGACGTCGACGCGTTGCTGCGCGCCTACACCGAGCTGACCCCCGACCCGGACGACCCCGCTCAGCAGGTGGTGTTCGGCACATCGGGGCATCGGGGCTCGTCGCTGGACGCGGCGTTCAACGAGGCGCACATCCTGGCCACGACCCAGGCGATCGTGGAGTACCGGGCCAGCCAGGGCACCGACGGTCCACTGCTGATCGGTCGGGACACCCACGCACTGTCGCTGCCGGCGTGGCGGACTGCGCTGCAGGTGCTGGTCGCCAACGGGGTCACGGTGCTGGTGGACGACCGCGACGGCTACACCCCGACTCCGGCGGTGTCGCATGCGATCCTGCGGCTGAACCGCGAGGGCGGGCACGGCGCGGTCGACGGGATCGTCGTCACCCCGTCGCACAACCCGCCCCGCGACGGCGGCTTCAAGTACAACCCGCCCACCGGCGGTCCGGCCGGGTCCGATGCCACAAAGACGATCGCGGCCCGGGCCAACGAACTGCTGCGCGCCGGTCTGGACGGGGTGCGCCGGGTGCCGTTGGAGCAGGCTCGCTCGCAGGCGCAGACCTTCGACTTCCTCGGCTCCTACGTCGACGACCTGCCCGCGGTGTTGGACCTGGACGCGATCCGGGCGGCTGGGATTCGGATCGGCGCGGACCCACTGGGCGGGGCGAGCGTCGCCTACTGGCCGGAGATCGCCGACCGGTTCGGCCTGGACATCACCGTGACCGACGACCGGGTCGACCCGCAGTGGTCGTTTATGCCGCTGGACTCCGACGGGAAGATCCGGATGGACTGCTCGTCGCCGTCGGTGATGGCCAACGTGGTCTCGCTGATGACCGGCGGCGCGCCGTATGACGTGGCCACCGGTAACGACGCCGACGCGGACCGGCACGGCATCGTCACCGCTGATGGCGGCCTGCTCAACCCGAACCACTACCTGGCGGTGGCGATCTCCCACCTGTTCGCCCACCGTGACGACTGGGGTGGCGACGTCGCGGTGGGTAAGACGCTGGTGTCGTCCTCCATCATCGACCGCGTCGTGGCCGGGCTGGGCCGGAAGCTGCTGGAGGTGCCCGTGGGGTTCAAGTGGTTCGTCCCGGGGCTGCTGAAGGGGTCGGTCGGGTTCGGCGGTGAGGAGTCGGCGGGCGCGTCGTTCCTGCGCCGGGACGGGACGGTGTGGACCACGGACAAGGACGGCATCCTGCTGGCGCTGCTGGCCGGGGAGGTCCTGGCGGTGTCTGGCCGCAGCCCGAGCCAGCTCTACAACGAGCTCACGCAGCGCTACGGGGACCCTGTCTACGCGCGCACCGACGCCCCGGCCAGCCGGGAGCAGAAGGCGCGGCTGGCGGCGCTGTCCGCCGACGACGTCCACGCCGACACCCTTGCCGGGGAGAAGATCACGCAGGTGCTGACCGAGGCCCCCGGCAACGGGGCGCCGATCGGCGGGCTGAAGGTGCTCACCGAGAACGCCTGGTTCGCCGCGCGGCCGTCCGGAACCGAGGACGTCTACAAGATCTATGCCGAGTCGTTCAGCGGCCCGGACCACCTGCAGCAGGTGCAGGACGAGGCCCGGGAGCTGGTCAACGCCGTCCTGGGCTGATCCAGGGGGCGGTCCCGGGACTGACCCCGGAGCGGGTCCCGTCAGCCGAGCGCGGGCAGCCGCTCACCGGCCGGCCCGGCGTCGGCCGGAGCCGGGAGCCGGCCGGTCCCGACGAGGACCGCGTGTGCGTCCGGCCAGGCCGCCGGGAGCGGGCCCGCCAGTGACTCGACGGTGCGGCGGGCCAGGGCGAGCGCCCCGGCGGGTAGGTCGTCGCCGAGGTCGAGGTCCAGCTGGTGGACGACGTCCTCGACCGCCCAGGTGGTGAGGAAGTCCCCCGGCGCGAACACCTGGCCGGCCCAGTGCACCGGCCGGTCGCTCATCGCTTCGGCCCCGTAAACCACCGCGGCGGCGACATCGCGGAGCTGGGCGCGCATCGCGTCGGGCCGGGTGTGGGCGTCACTGCGCCGGCGCTGCGCGAGCAGGACGGCGACCCGGTCCTGACCGGCGTTGTCCGCGGCGAATGCGGTCCAGAACGAGGCGGCGTCCACCGTCGGCTCGGCGTCGACGGGGCAGGCCATCCCGGCGAGCATCTCCTGCCAGCCCGCCAGCAGGTGGGTTCCGACGTCGAGCCGCGACCAGCCGTGGCAGCGGGAGGCCGTGAACAGGTCCCACTCGTCGAGGCCGTCCAGCGCCGCCACCACAGCATGGACCGACTCGATGAGGGCGTTCCGCCCGTCCGCCAGGGGGACCCGCAGCGGGAGCCCGCCGCCTGCCATGGGGTCCGGCACCGTCCCGCTCACCGCCCGCTCCGGGTCACGGACCCCATCGTGCGGCCTGCGCCGCGGGAACGAAACGCCCGAGTGGGCGGCCATGTGTCGCCGAACAGGTAGACCAGCGGAGAACTCGGGGTGGCTGCGCCGCAGGGCGAGCAGCTTGCGGAAGTCGATGCTCTGCACGGTCCTCCGGTCCGCGATGTGGTTGCTCGTGATGAACGAGAAGATCGCACTGACCAAGGTCGACAGCGGAGCCGTCCGGGCCGTGCACTCCGGTCGCCGGTTGGCCTTCGTCTGAAGGTCCAGGTGTTCCCGGTCGGCGTTGCGGGCACGCAGCGGGTTCGCCGTCCGGTCGGCGCCGACGTAGTACGTCACGAAGTCGACGAGCTGCTGAGCGGTCGGGGTGACGATCGGAGCGGCCAGTCCGTGCCGCTTCGCGGACGCGTGGCCAGCGGGGAGCCGGCCGGGTCGTGTCGTGCTGCTGGTACGCCGGCAGGGTGCGGTCGCAGATTATTGGGCGCTGCAGCTGCGCCGCGGTCAGGTTCCTGATGAAGGACCTGGTCGGCGACGGTGGAGGCCTTCCCGTCGGTGCGGCGGCACGTGGCGGCGTCGACCGTCGGGTCGTGGCTGAGCACCGGGACGCCTTCCCTCGTGATGGCCATGCCGGTTTCGAGCGTCGTGGCGGGGCTGTCCCGCCCGGCCTCAGAGAAGCCGAGGGTGTCCTCCGGACGTAGGCGAGGTCCGGGTAGTCGGTGATGATCGCGGCGATCGTGTGGAAAACTAGTCAAATTGCAGACAAAGTTGACGCACGGTTCTCTGAGGTGTCGCCAGATCCAAATCCGGATCCAAGTCCGGATCCACATCGCCGGATGTCGGGCTCGGAGTAGCACCAGTGTCGAATTCCCCAGTCAAGCCACGGTCACCAAACCTGGCTCGCGCGCGGCTGGCCACTGGCTCGTCTTCCTGGCCTTCGGTACGGTTGTCGGCAGCTGGACAAGCAGAATTCCGTCGATCAAAATCGGCCTGAACCTCAGCAACTCCCAGCTCGGCATCGCCCTGATCGCCTTCGCCGCCGGATCAATAACCGGTATGGTGGTGCTCGGCCGTGCCATCGATCGCGTTGGCCGTGGACCAGTGATGACGGTCCTTGTGGCCGCGCAGGGCGTCTTTCTTATTCTGCCCGCCCTCGCGCCGGAACCGTGGGCGCTGTCGGTGGCCCTATTGGCCCTCGGCTCCGTGCAGGGGACGCTCAACGTCGCCATGAACGCCAACGCCGTCGAAGTTCAACGGGGGTGGCGCAGCCCAATCATGTCCTCGTTCCATGCGATCCTTTAGCCTCGGCGGGTTTCTCGGGGCAGCTATCGGCGGCGTCCTCGCTCGATGTGGGGTGAATGCGTTGACGATCTTCGCGATCGTCTGCTGCGGTTCACTTTCCGTGAGTGCTCTGGCTGTACTCTGGCGGCTCCGCGACACCACCGCCTCCGAGGTAGAGGTAGACGGGAGCGCTGCTCAGAATACTATCGGTCCAGCGCCTCTACACCAGCGGTTCGTCATCCTGCTCGGGCTGCTAGCCATGTTTGCGATGATCGCCGAGGGTGCCGCCAGCGACTGGAGCGCGGTTTACCTGTATACCACCCTCAGTGCTAGTACGGCGTTCGCCGCGGTCGCATTCGTCGCGTTCTCGATCGCCATGATGCTTGCCCGACTGGTCGGGGACCGTATCGTCGTCCGAATCGGGTCGGTGCAGCTCGTGCGAAACAGCGCCCTCTTCGCCGCAATCGTCTTCGGTGTCTGCGGCTTCCTTATTGGAACGCCAACTTCGGCAGTCATCGGGTTCGCTGGACTCGGGGTCGGACTGGCCGGACTCACCCCGCAGATCTACTCCGTCGCCGGCCAGCTCACCGCGAGCGGAGCAGGACGACGACTGTCGGTCATCGTCGGCATGGGCTATACCGGGTTCCTCGTCGGCCCAGCGCTGATCGGCTTCACAAGCGCGGTGATCGGCCTTCGTGGCGCGCTCGCCATCCCCATCCTGTTAGTCCTCCTGATCGCACTCGCTGCCGGCGCCCTACGGACACCGGAAGATGTTCCCGTCAGCGGCAGACCGCAGCGGCCCGAGCAGCTGCGCCGTTGACGGCCCGGCGCCGCTCAACGGGGGCTTACAGCTTGGTCAGCGGGGCGTAACGGAGCAGGAACCGCTTCGGCTTGCCGCCATCGCCGAAGTCGACGCTGGCCTCGCCACGCTCGCCGCCGCCCTGCGTGGCGACCACGGTGCCCATCCCGAAGCTGTCATGCAGCACCCGGTCGCCGGGCTCGACGGAGATCGCCGGTCGGGTACCGGCGGTCGGCGCCGGCCGCGGGCCCGGATGCGCCCGCCCGGACCGCGCCGGGGTCCAGGCGAACGCGTCGCCGCCGGACCCACCGGACCCACCGGACCCACCGGACCCACCGGACCCGCCGGACCCGCCGGACCCGCCGGCGGAACTGTCCGAACCCCGCTCGGAACGGCCCTCGCGGCTGGAACTGCCCGGTGACCGCGATCCCCACCGACCCCAGCCGTCCCAGTCCTGGGAGTCCCCGGCGTCCCCACCCGGCCCCCACCGCACGATGTCGGCCTCGCTGCGCTCCCAGCGGATGGTCTGCTCGGGAATGTCGTCCAGGAACCTCGACGCTGGGTTGTGCTGCGGCGCGCCCCACGCGGACCGGGTCACCGCCCGTGTCAGATACAGCCGCTGCCGTGCTCGCGTGACCCCCACATAGGCCAGCCGCCGCTCCTCGGCCAGCTCGGCCGGATCGGCCAGCGCCCGGCTGTGCGGGAACGTCCCGTCCTCCATCCCGGTCAGGAACACGACGGGGAACTCCAGGCCCTTCGCGGTGTGCAGGGTCATCAGCGTCACCACCCCGGCCGCCCGGGCGGCCGCCACCTCCGCATCCACGTCGGCAGTCGAACCACCGTCCGGGCCGTCGGGGATCTGATCGGAGTCGGCCACCAGGGCCACCCGCTCCAGGAACCCGACCAGTCCACCCGCGGTGTCGGCCTCGCTGAACTCGCGCGCCACCGCAACCAGCTCGCGCAGGTTCTCCGCGCGGGACTCGTCCTGCGGGTCGCTGGAGCCCTCCAGCTCCGAGAGGTATCCGGTCCGCGCGAGCACCGCTTCCAGCAGGTCACCGGGCTCGGCGCCCTCGTCAGCCATCGCCTGCACTTCATCAAGCAGGGCTAGGAATCCGCCGACGGCACCAATCGCCCGCGTCCCGAGATCACCGATCTCCCCGGTCCGGCGCAGCGCCTCGGCGAAGCTGATCCGCTCCCGCGCGGCAAAGGCGCCGACCACCTCCTCGGTGCGGTCCCCGATACCCCGCTTGGGCACGTTGAGGATCCGGCGCAGCGAGACGGAATCGGCGGGATTGGCCAACAGTCGCAGGTAGGCCAGCGCGTCGCGGATCTCCCGGCGCTCATAGAAGCGCACTCCGCCGACCACTTTGTAGGGCAGCCCGACCCGGATGAACACCTCCTCGAAGACCCGCGACTGCGCGTTCGTGCGGTAGAAGACGGCCACCTCGCCGGGGCGGGAATCGCCGGCATCGGTGAGCCGGTCGATCTCGTCGGCCACGAACTGGGCCTCGGCGTGCTCATCGTCGGCGACATAACCGACCACCTGCTCCCCGGCGCCGGCATCGGTCCACAACCGCTTGGGACGGCGTGCCGGGTTCCGCGAGATCAGTGCATTCGCCGCGGTGAGGATGTTCTGCGTGGACCGGTAGTTCTGCTCCAGCAGGATGGTGCGCGCCTGCGGGTAGTCGCGTTCAAACTCCAGGATGTTGCGGATCGTCGCCCCCCGGAAGGCGTAGATCGACTGGTCGGCGTCCCCGACGACCACCAGCTCCGCCGGTGCGATCGCGGGCGCCTCCCCTCGCGACGGAGCATCGCTCTCGCCCTGGCTCTGGCTCACGCCGTGGCCGACCAACTCCCGCACCAGCATGTACTGCGCGTGGTTGGTGTCCTGGTACTCATCGACCAGAACATGGCGGAACCGCCGCCGGTAGGTCTCGGCGACCGCGGGAAACCCCTGCAGGAGCTGGACGGTGCGCATGATGAGGTCGTCGAAATCGAGAGCACCGGCCTCGGATAGCCGCCGCTGATAGAGCGCATAGCACTCCGCGTAGGTCTTCTCGATGTGGTTGGCGGCCCGAAGCGCAGCCTGCTCGGGACCGACCAGCTCGTTCTTCAGGTTCGACACCCAGGTCTGGATGCCCTTGGGGTTGTAGGTCCTCGGGTCCAGGTCAAGGTCGCGGCCGACCAGGGTCATCAGCCGCTGCGCGTCGGCCTGGTCGTAGATGGAGAAGGAGCTGCCGATGCCCACCGGCGAGCCGTCCCGGCGCAGGATCCGCACACACGCGGAGTGGAAGGTGGACACCCACATCAGCCGGGCCCGGTTGCCGACCATCTCGGTGACCCGCTCGCGCATCTCCCCGGCGGCCTTGTTGGTGAACGTGATCGCCAGGATCTCCCCTGGGTGCACGTCACGGGCGGCCAGCAGGTAGGCGATCCGACGGGTGAGCACCCGGGTCTTGCCCGACCCTGCGCCGGCCACGATCAGCAGCGGCGACCCGGTATGCACCACGGCGGCGCGCTGGGACTCGTTCAGCCCCGCCAGCAGCTCCGCGACCCTGGCTTCGCTGCGTTCCCGGGCCCTGCGACCGGCCTCCCGGGCCTGCTGCGCCGCATGTTCCCCGGCGTCGTTACCGGCCTCGTTACCGGCCTGCCCGGCACCGGCACCGACGGTCGGGACGCCCCGGGGTCCGGTCGGCGCGAGCAGCGCGGCCAGCAGGTCGGGCTGCAACTGGGGGGGCGGGCTCATCGTCATCCGAGACTACGGCGGCCCTCCGACAGCATCCCGGCCGACACGTCCCCCGGGCGACATCTGCTCGCGCCGATACGCGACAGCGGCTCCGATGGAACGGTGGCTAGCGGATGGGAAGCGACAGCATCGCCCGGGCCAGTTCGGTGGCGATCCCGAAGACGACATGCGAGCCGCCCTCCCAGAACACCGCCGCCCGCGGCAGCTTTGTCGGTGGCGGCTGCACCCCGATCGCCGGCAGGCCCGAACCGTGGGTCAGCCCGTACAGCACCGCCCCGGCAGGCGCGCCCAGACCCACCTTTGCCGCCGGAAGACCGCGTACCAGCAGCGCGTACACCACACCGTAGGCGGCGCCGAAGGCGTAGTGGATCACCTGCTGGGCCTGCAGCGCACTGGCGTCGTCCAGGTCCCCGCCGGTCAGTCGCTTCCAGAGCCGGCGCGCGACGACCGCGGGCGGCATCTGCTCCGGGTGACCAGCGGGATCCGCCCCGACCAGGTCTTTCTGGCCCTCCGCCGGGGGCCACCACGCCTCCCCCAGCTGCTGCATCGGCGTTTCGACCAGGACTTTCACCCACGAGCCGAAGGCGCCGGCGGCGGCACCAGCCAACACGGTTGCGGATACGGACGGTCGCAGCAGGCCCATCGCCGGATTGTGCCCCGCGGCCGCTGCGGCCGGCAACCCCACCCCGTTGGCCGCGCGTCGGGTACGAAGGTGTCAGAACACTGCGGCGCAACGGTGAGTAGAGGAGACGACGGTGGCCGAGCCCTACCCGGACGAGCAGGTCGAACGCGCGCTGGTGGTGATGGCCCACCCGGACGACATCGACTTCGGATCCGCCGGGACCATCGCCGGGTGGACCGACGCAGGGATCACCGTCACCTACCTGCTGGTCACCACCGGCGACGCGGGCGGCTTCGACGACGCGGCGGTCCGGGAGGACGTCCCGGCGGCCCGGATGGCCGAGCAGCGGGCGGCGGCCAAGGCCGTGGGGGTCGACGACGTCCGGTTCCTGGGTCACCCCGACCCCGATGGCTCACCCAACGGCGACCTGCAACGCGACGGGCTGGTCGAGTCGACACCGGGGCTGCGCCGCGACATCAGCCGGGTCATCCGTCGGGTTCGGCCCAACCGGGTCCTGACCACCACTCCGGAGTGGCATCTGGAGCGGATGCCGGTCTCGCACCCGGACCACATGCACACCGGGGAGGCCACGATCCGGGCCGTCTACCCCGATGCCCGCAACCCCTACGCCTACCCGGAGCTACTGCGCGAGGAAGGGCTCGCGCCGTGGGTGGTGCGTGAGTTGTGGGTCGGCGGGGGCCGGGAGAACAACCATGTCGTGGACGTCAGCGCCGCGGTGGAACGCAAGTTCGCGGCGTTGAGCAACCACAGCTCGCAGTTCCCCGACGGGTTCGAACCGGTGGAGGCGACGGTGCGGGATTGGATGCGTGCCACCGCCGCCGAGGCTGGCTTATCCGAGGGCGCGTACGGCGAGATCTATGCCGTGCACCGCATCGGGTGAACGCTGCGAACGGTGACCGCTGAGAGCGGTGCTCTATGAGAGCGGTGCTCACTCCCATTCGATGGTGCCCGGCGGCTTGCTCGTCAGGTCCAGGGTGACCCGGTTGATCTGGCTGACCTCGTTGGTGATCCGGGTGGAGATGCGCTCCAGGACGTCATAGGGCAGCCGGGCCCAGTCCGCGGTCATCGCGTCCTCGCTGGTGACCGGGCGCAACACCACCGGGTGCCCGTAGGTCCGCCCGTCGCCCTGCACCCCGACCGAGCGGACCTCGGCCAGCAGCACGACCGGGCACTGCCACACCAGCTCGTCCAGCCCGGCCGCGGTCAGCTCCGAGCGCACAATCGCGTCGGCTTCCCGCAGCACTGCCAACCGCTCCCGGGTCACCTCCCCGATGATCCGGATCCCCAGGCCTGGCCCGGGGAACGGCTGTCGACCGACGATGTGGGCGGGCAGGCCCAGTTCGGCACCGACGGCGCGGACCTCGTCCTTGAACAGGTCCCGGAGCGGTTCGACGAGGTCGAAGGCCAGGTCCTCGGGCAGTCCGCCGACGTTGTGGTGGCTCTTGATGATCGCCGCGTTGCTGCCGCCGCCGGACTCCACCACATCCGGGTAGAGGGTGCCCTGCACGAGGAAGGTGGCGGCTCCGTCCGTGGCGGCGTCATCCCCGGCGTCATCCCCGGCGTCATCCCCGGTGCTGGCTCCGGTGCTGGCCAGCTGCGCCGCGGCGCCGTCGAAGGCCCGGATGAACTCGCGGCCGATGGTCTTGCGCTTGGTCTCCGGGTCTCGGATCCCGGCAAGTGCATCGAGGAACGTGTCGGCGGCATCGACGGTGACCAGCCGGGCCCCGGTTGCCGCGACGAAGTCGTGCTCCACCTGCTCGCGTTCCCCCCCGCGCAGCAGGCCATGGTCGACGAACACGCAGGTCAGCCGGTCGCCGATGGCCCGCTGCACCAGCGCGGCGGCCACCGCGGAGTCCACGCCGCCGGACAGCCCGCAGATCGCGCGGCCGTGCTCACCCACCCGGGCGCGGATCCGCTGGACCTGCTCGGCAACCACTCCGGCCGTGGTCCAGTCGCGTCCGATGCCGGCCACCCGGTGCAGGAACCCGTCCAGGACCCTGGTCCCGAACGGGGAGTGGGCGACCTCGGGGTGGAACTGCACGCCGGCCAGCGGGCGATCGCGGGCCTCGAAGGCGGCCACCGCTGAGCCGGGTGAGGTCGCGGTGACGCGGAACCCGTCGGGGGCCTCGGTGACCTGGTCGCCGTGGCTCATCCAGGCCTGGTGCTGCTGCGGCAGCCCGTCCAGCAGCGTCGAGTCGCCCGCACGGGCCAGGGTGGCTCGCCCGTACTCCGAGCGTCCGGTGTGCGCGACCGTGCCACCCAGGGCCTGCGCCATCGCCTGAAACCCGTAACAGATGCCGAACACCGGGATGCCGGAGGTGAACAGCGCCGGGTCGACGGCCGGCGCTCCTTCGGCGTACACCGAGGACGGCCCACCGGAGAGAATCACGGCGGCCGGGTCACGCTCCAACAGCTGCTGCACGCTGAGGGTGTGCGGAACGACCTCGGAGTACACGTCGCACTCCCGGACCCGGCGGGCGATCAGCTGTGCGTACTGGGCTCCGTAGTCCACGACGAGCACCGTGGCGTGCCGGGCGCGGGTGACGGTGTCACCACCGGTCGCGGGGTCTGGTTGGGCCGCGGGCTGGTCCGGCCCGGCGCCGGCCTCCGGTTGGGCGCCGGGGTCTGGTTGGGCGCCGGGGTCTGGTTGGGCGGGGGGCTGCTGCGATTCGACGTCCATCCGGGCCCATCCTGCCCGCACCCGGTCTACGCCGGAGGTCATCGGAGTGGCGCCGGCCGCTATCAGTGCGACTCGGTGAGCCAGCCCCGCACGGTGGCCGGGCCCAGTACGCCGGTGCCCGGAGGTAGGCGAGCGATCAGCCCGCGGTCGGCGGTGACGACGAGCGCTCGCGTCGGGCCGCCAGCGCCGGAACCGGCCCCACCTTCACCAGCGCGCTCAGCGCCGGCTTCAGCGGCGGCGAGCCGGTCGACCACGGACACCACGGCGTCGTCACCAGATCCGTCGGCCCGGACCAGCTCGACCCCGGCCACCTCCGGGACCGCGCGGGCCGCTCCCTCCACGACGGCGACAGTCTCGGCCACCCAGGCGAACCACTCACGGACACCCGCGGGGGCGACGGTTCGCGGCACGGTCCGTGCGACCGCAGTGAGCAGTCGCTTCGTCGCCCCGGCGCGGTCGCGCCACCAACCGTCCGGGACCGAGCCGACGATGTTCGCCACATCGAGGACCAGGCTCACCGGCCGCGCCAGCACCCGCGGCCATCCCGCCCGCAACCCGGGATGAAGCTCGAGAGCGGTGATCTGTGACTGCGGCACCCATCCCAGAGCATCGCTCTCGTGGTCAGCCACCGTGGCCAACGGTTCGGCGACGTCTCCCACCACGGTGGTGTAGGTCCAGTCGGTGGGGTCACCGCCCAGATCGTCGACCCACTGGCCGCGCACCGCGACCGCGTCCGGGTCGATCCCCGTTTCCTCGGCCGCCTCGCGCAGCGCCGCCTGCACGGCGGTCTCGCCGGAATCCCGTGCCCCGCCTGGGATCCCCCAGGTGCCACCGTGGTGACTCCACCCGACGCGCAGTTGCAGCAGCACCAGGGGATCGCCCGGATCGCTACCCGCATCGCTGCTCGGACCGGTGGCTGGGGCGCGGACGAGCAGCCCCGCCGCGCCGTGCCGGCCCCAGCGGCGTTGCCCGTCCCCGCAGACGACCCAGCCGTCCCCATCGCCGCGCACCGGAACGCTCAGCCGAGTCGCCGGACGTCCAGCGGGGTTTCCACGGCGCGGTCACCGTCGCGCACCACCTCATACGCCCCGGCGGTCCCGTTTTCGGCATACGCCCCGACCAGCTCGGTCCCGGCGAACAGCAGCCCGGCCCCGTCGTCGGTGGCATACCCGTCGGGCAGGGTGCCCTCGGCCACCAGGCGATGGAACAGCGAGCGGCGCTGCGGCTCGGAGTCGTAGTGGACACCGTTGCTGTACGGCAGCAGGGCCAGCCCGTTGGTCACCGCACGCAGCTGCGGTCCGAACGAGTCGGTGGTCCCCCCGATGTGCCAACACAGCGATCCCGCCGAGACACCGGTCAGCACCACCCCGGCCTGCCAGACCTCGCGCAGCACCTCGTCCAGCCCGTGCAGACGCCACATGGTCAGTAGCCCGGCGACGCTGCCGCCCCAGACCCAGATGACGTCCTGGGCCAGCAGGTGCTCGCGCATGTCGGGCACGCTCGGCATCGGGAACAGCGCCAGGTGGCTGGGGGCCCACCCGACCAGGCCCGCGGCGGCGTAGAAGTCGGCCAGGACCGCCGGGTTGTCCCCGCACGCGGTCGCCAGGAAGCAGACCCGCGGGGCCCGTCCGCTGACCCCGGCCAGCTCGACGGCGTGATGGGTCAGCGGGCCGACCTCCCAGCGCAGCCGCTGCCCGGGCACCGCCCCACCGGACGTGGCAAGGATCGTCGGCTGCTCGGCGGGCATGCCGCCAACCGTAGGGCCCGCCCCGCCCCGCCAGTCCGGCACCTGCTCACCGAGCTTGCCGGGCGCGGCGCCATCCACCTGGGCAAACTCCCCCGGTCGGGCGGAGCACGGTGAGCAGGTGCTGGTCCGGGACCGCCCGGGCCGAGCCGGGGCACGGCTGGCGGATTCAGCGGAAGTCGCGGGAACGGACCGGGGCCCGCAGGTCCAGCCGTCGCAGCCGTTCGGCCACGATGTTGATCACAGGGCCGGTTCCGCCGTCGCAGCGTTCCAGGCGCCCGCTGACCAGCAGAGCCGAGCTGCCCAACGCGGCCCGACGGTGCCGGTCCCAGACCGCTTTCGTGCAGATGACGTTGAGCATCCCGGCCTCGTCCTCGAGGTTGACGAACGTCACCCCGCCGGCGGTTGCCGGGCGCTGCCGGTGGGTGACGATCCCGCCGATGACCACTCGCCGGTTGTGCGGCAGCGACTGGACCCGGTCCGAGCGCAGGATGCCCAGCGCGTCCAACCGTTCCCGCAGATGGGCGATCGGGTGGCTGTCGGCGCTGACCCCGGTGGCCCAGACATCGGCGATCAGCAGCTGCTCGGCGTCCATCCCGGGCAACGCCGGTGCGTCGGGGGCGACACTGCTGCCGGGCAGCCGATCCGCGCGCTCCCCCGCCGCCGCGCCCGCCCCCCAGAGCGCCGCCCGCCGATCCAGCCCGAAGCAGCCGAAAGCACCGGCGGTGGCCAGCGCCTCGGTGCGGCGTACGTCCAACCCGACCCGGCGGGCCAGCTCCCCCATCCCGGTGAACGGTCCGTGAGCAGTGCGCTCGTCCACGATCCGCTGCGCCAGTTCGTCCCCGACGTGGCGGACCGCGGCCAGCCCGAGCCGGACCACCGGACCGCCGCGGCCCCAGTCGCCCGGATCGCCCTGCCCCGGGCCCAGTCGGGTGCCGTCCGGATCCCCGGAATCCAGCGGTTCCAGGGTGGCTGCGGCGAGGCTGGCGTTCACGTCCGGGCCGCGAGCCACCACCCCGTGCCGGCGGGCATCGGCCACCAGGCTCTGCGGGGAGTAGAAGCCCATCGGCTGGGCCTGCAACAGTGCAGCGCAGAACGCAGCCGGGTAGTACCGCTTGAACCAGGAGCTGTAGGCGACCAGCGCGGCGAAGCTGATCGAGTGGCTCTCCGGAAAGCCGAAGTTCGCGAACGCGAGCAGTTTCCGGTAGACGGTCTCCTGCACCTGCACCCCGACCCCGCGGGCGGCCATTCCAGAGAAGAGCCGGTCGCGCAGTTCGGCCATCCGCGCGGTCGAGCGCTTCGAGCCCATGGCGCGGCGCAGCTGGTCGGCCTCGGCGGCACTGAACCCGGCGATGTCGATGGCCATCTGCATCAGCTGCTCCTGGAACAGCGGAACCCCCAGGGTCTTGCGCAGCGCCGGTTCCAGCAGCGGATGGTCGTAGGTGACCGGTTCCTGACCGTTGCGCCGCCGGATGTAGGGGTGCACCGAGCCCCCCTGGATCGGCCCGGGCCGGATGAGGGCGACCTCGACCACCAGGTCGTAGAAGGTGCGCGGCTTCAGTCGCGGCAGCGTGGCCATCTGGGCGCGGGACTCCACCTGGAACACCCCCACCGAGTCCGCCCGGGACAGCATCGCATACAGCTGGGGGTCGGCCAGGTCCAGCTCGTGCAGGTTGACCTGCCGTCGGTGGTGGCCGGCGAGCAGGTCCACCGCGTAGTGCAGCGCGGAGAGCATCCCCAGCCCGAGCATGTCGAACTTGACCAGACCGGTGCGCGCGCAGTCGTCTTTGTCCCACTGCAGCACCGACCGGTTCTCCATCCGCGCCCACTCCACCGGACAGATCTGCGCGACCGGCCGGTCGGCGAGCACCATCCCACCGGAGTGGATCCCCAGATGGCGTGGGGCGTCCTGGATCTCGACGGCAAGCGCGAGCACCGCTTCCGGGATCCCGGCCTCGGCACCCTCGTCGGCGGCCGGTCCGTCGGTGTGTGCCGTCAACGGGGTCCAGCCGTCGATCCGCTTGCTCCACGCGTCCTGCTGGCCGGGGCTGAACCCCAGCGCCTTTGCCATGTCCCGCACCGCCGAACGCGGCCGATAGGTGATGACGTTGGCGACCTGCGCGGCACGCTCCCGCCCGTACCTGCCGTACACGTACTGGATGGCCTGTTCCCGGCGGTCGGACTCGATGTCGATGTCGATGTCGGGTGGGCCGTCGCGTTCCGGGGCCAGGAACCTCTCGAAGAGCAGGTCGTAGCGGACCGCGTCGACATTGGTGATGCCCAGGGCGTAGCAGATCGCTGAGGTGGCAGCCGATCCCCTGCCCTGGCAGAGGATTCCCTGGTCGTGGCAGAACCGGGCGATATCCTCCACGACGAGGAAGTAACCGGCGAACCCGAGCGCGGTGATGACCGAGAGCTCGTGGTCGAGTCGGTCCCAGGCGGTGGGATGGACCTCCCGGCTGCCATAGCGGCGCAGCGCTCCGCGACGGACCAGTTCCCGCAGCCAGCTGTCCTCGGTGTGCCCGGCGGGGACATCGAAGGGTGGCAGCGAGGGCGCCACCAGTCCCAGATCGAATGAGCACTGCTCACCAAGACGGGTCGCGGCGGTCACCGCATCGGGATACTCGGCGAACAGTGCTCTCATCTGCGACCCGGACCGCAGGCAGGCCATCGGGGCCGCGGGCAGCCAGCCGTCCATCTCGTCCAGGCTGCGTCGGGCCCGGACCGCGGCCATCGCCGTTGCCAGTCGGGCCTGGTCGGCGACGGCATAGTGCACCGCGTTGGTCGCCACGACGGGCAACCGGTGCCGCCTCGCCAATCCCACCAGCGCGTCGTTGACCTCCGGATCCCCCGGCAGCCGGTGGTCGACCAACTCCACGTGCACGGCATCGGCGCCGAACAGCGCGATCAGCCGGTCCAGAGCAGTGCTCGCAGCATCAGCGCCGCCGGTTGTCAGAGCGCGGCGCAGCACCCCCTTGCGGCCGCCGGTGAGCACCGCCCAGTGCCCGTCCGCCGCGCCGGCGACCCGTTCCAGGTCGTAGACCGGGCGGCCCTTCTGACCACCGGCCAGGTGCGCGGCCGACACCTGCGCGGACAGGCTGGCATAACCGGCCAGATCCCGGGCCAGCACCACCAGGTGCTCCCCTTCCGGATCCGGGACCCCGTTCTGCGGGCCGGACAGCCCCAGACTCAGCTCGGTCCCGAACACCGTGGCCAGCCCGTGGGCGCGGGCGGCCTCGGCGAACCGGACGATGCCGTAGAACCCGTCGTGGTCGGTCAGCGCCAGTGCGGACAGTCCCAGGCTCGCGGCGGTCTGCGCCAGCTGCTCCGGGCTGGACGCGCCGTCGAGGAAGCTGAAGTGGGAATGGCAGTGCAGCTCCGCATAGGGGACCGCACCCTCGGCCGGCTGGAAACCCGGGGGCGATCGGTAGGCCTCCCGGTGCCGCGACCACGCCGGGCTGTCCCCCCCGTCCCCGGCGGGATACCCGAAATCACCGGCGGGGTACCCGGAATCACCGACGGGGTACCCGGGATCGCCGGAGAGTGCACGTTCGACGGTGCGCCACGGCACCGCCGGATTGGAGAACCCCACCCGAACCCCCATCGATCGAACACGTGTTCGATCCGACGGTACCGGAGACCTGCGCCCGGGGTGAGTGTGGGACTGTGCATCCCCAGGGTGTAAAACCCCACACTCGCGCGAGGAGGTCGCAGATGGGAATCGGGAAGAAGATCGTTGACGCGCTGGAGGGACCGGCGCACGTCGACGCTGGCACCGATGCCGACGCCGAGATCCGCGGCGAGGCCACCGGCGTCCCGGCCGCCGAAGCGAACCGGTTGGCCGATGAGCACAGCGGGAAAGAGGACGGCACCGAGGGCAGCGCCTCCGTCATGCCCGGCTCGTCCGGTGGTACCAACCCCGACGGCCCTGTCTGAGCCCGACGGCCCTGTCTGAGCCCGACGGTCCAGAGCCCGACGGTCCAGGGCCGGTTGGTCCAGGGCCGGGCCGGTCGCGGCACAAGCTCAGCCGAGCGTGACCGGTGCTCCGCCCGAGCGGGCGGACTCATAGATCGCGGTCACGGTGGCCACCGTCCGTCGGGCCTGGGCGACCGTGACCAGGGGCGGGCGACCCCGAGCGATCGCTGCCAGGAAGTCGGCGTACTGCGCGGCATGCGCTGCTCCCAGCGCCCCGGGCACCGCCCCGGCGGTCGGCCCGTAGGCACCCTCGGCGACCGGCGCGAGGGCCTGGGCCGCCTGGTTGTCCGATAGTCCGCTGCCGTAGGCGCTGGCCTCCTTGCTGGTGGCCGAGCGGGTGTGGAACCAGACGAGCTGATCGTCGTCGATGATCGCCGAGCCGCTGTCGCCGTGCACCTGCAGCCGCGCGGACAGGCCGGGGTAGGCCGCTGTGGTGGCATGTACCACGCCGAGCGCACCGGAGGCAAAGGTCACGGTGGCCACTGCGACGTCTTCGGTCTCGATGCCGGAGTGCGCGAGCAGACCGGTCTGGGCGGTGACCGACACCGGGTCCCCGAACAGCCACACCAACAGGTCGACGGTGTGCACGCCCTGGTTCATCAGGGCCCCGCCACCGTCCAACGCCCACGTCCCGCGCCAGTCCCCGCTGTCGTAGTAGCCCTGGCTGCGCCACCAGCCGATGCTGACGACCCCGGAGGTCAGCCGGCCCATCCGCTTGTCCGCCACCGCGGCATGGACCGCCTGGCTGGCGCCGTCGAAGCGGTGCTGGCTGATGACGGTCACGGTCCGGTCCGACTCCCGCTCGGCCGCGACGAGGCGGTCCGCGGCGGCGACGTTGACATCCAGTGGCTTCTCCACGACCACGTGCTTGCCCGCCCGCAGGGCGGCCACCGCGACCTCGACATGCGTGCCGCTGGGGGTACAGACCGACACCGCGTCGATGTCCGGGTCGGCCAGCACCGCTGCCAGGTCGCTGGCCGGTTGTCCGCCGTGTTCCTCAGCGAAGCTGCGGGCCGCGGCGGGATCGGTGTCCACGACGGCGGCAAGCTCGGCCGCAGATCCCTGCGCCGCGATCGCGCGGGCGTGGGTAGGGGCGATGACGCCGCATCCGATGATGGCGAAACGCATGTGCAGACTCCTCGATTCGGGTGGCCGGCGTGCTCGCCGGTAGTCCAGGTCAGCGGTAGGTGAGCGCGAGCGCGTCGAGCAGTCCGGTGAAGGCCCGGTGCGCGACGCCGAACAGCTCCGGGCCGCTGAACCCGCCGTGCGAGCCGGCGTTGGCCAGGTGCGGCTCCAGGGAGAAGAAGCCGTCGAACCCGTCGTCGCGCAGGGCGGTCAGGGTCTGGGGGAGCTGGCCGTCGCCCTGGCCGGCGGGAACCACCTGCCCGCTGCCGGCCACCGCGTCCTTGACGTGGACGTAGGCCAACCAGGGCCGCAGCAGTTCGAAGCCGGAGTCGAAGGGCCGGTCAACCCCGACCTGGACGAAGTTGGCCGCATCCCACGCCGCCCGCAGCGCGGGTGAGTCGACCTCGGAGAGCAGCTGATGGCAGCGCTGCGGGGTGTCGCCGAAGATGTCCTTCTCGTTCTCATGCAGCAACGTGACGTTGGTCCCGGCGACCCGCTCGGTCATCGCGGTCATTCGGGGCAGCACCGCGTCGTGGGCCTGCTGTGGCGACTGTCCGTCGGCGGGATAGAAGGAGAAGACCCGGACGAACCGGGCACCCAGCCGATCGGCGATAGTCAGGCACCGGTCCAACTGTGACAGGTGCTCACCGAGGTCATCGGTGACAGGAACCTTCCCGATGGGCGAGCCGATGCAGGACACGGCGATCCCCGCGTCGGCCAGCATGTCGGCGGCGCGATCGACCTGCTCATCGGACAGCGCTGCCACGTTGGTGCCCCAGGCACCGCGAAACTCCAGGTTGGACATCCCCAGTCCGGTCAGAGTTGAGCACTGCTCACCGAGGTCATCGGAGATCTCGTCGGCGAACCCGGTCAGCGTCCACATCGTCGCGCCCCGCTTCGTTGTGTTCCGGTTGGTCGTCCGCTGCGCACGATACGGAAACCTGCGAACGACGGCAAGCCTTTGCCATGATCTGCCAGGATGTGACCGACGCCGTCACTGAGGAGGGCCCATGAGCAGTCCGACCGCCGAAGCAGGACAGCCACGCCCCAGCCCCGCGGCGCATTCAGGACACTCCCCGCGCGCGGCGCACCTCGGCCTGGGCGCCTTCGCCCGGGCGCACCCGCTCTGGTACACCTGGCGCGCCGGGCAGCTGCCGAACGCGCCGGACGCGCCGGACGCGCCGGATTGGACCTACACCGGTTTCACCGGACGGACCCCGACGGTGGCGCAGACCCTCGCCCGGCAGGACTTCCGATACACGGTCCTGCAGCGCGGGCCGGACGGGGACAGCGCCGAGGTGGTCGACGTCCTCGATGCAGCCCACGCCGCCGGGGACACCAATGCCCTGCTGGATGTGTTCGCCCACGAGGACCTGGGCATCGTGACGTTGACGGTCACCGAATCCGGCTACCGGCGCCGGACCGACGGTGAGCTGGATCGCGACGACCCGGCCGTCGCAGCGGACCTCGCCGAGCTGGGCGATGCCGATCACAGCGGGCGCGCCCCCGGTCCGCTGGCCACCGTCCCGGCCCGGCTGGTGGCTGGGCTGGCGGCGCGGCGAGAGGCGGGCGGATCAGGACTTGCGGTGCTCAGCTGCGACAACCTGGCTGCGAACGGTCCGACACTGCGCCGGGTGGTCCTCGCGGCCGCCGCGGGCCTGCTGCGCAGCGGCCGCTACGGGGGGCTGACCGACTGGCTGGACCGCAACGTCAGCTTCCCGGCCACGATGGTCGACCGGATCGTCCCGAAGACCGGAGCGAGCGACATCGAACGGGCGGCGCAGCTGACCGGCTGGACCGATCCGGCCACGGTGGTGGCCGAACCGTTCGCCGAATGGGTCATCGCGGGTGACTTCCCCGCCGGCCGCCCGGACTGGGGAGCCGTCGGCGCCGAGCTGGTGGACGACGTATCGCCGTACGAGGACCGCAAACTCTGGCTGCTCAACGGCGGCCATTCGCTACTGGCCTACACCGGACCGGCGCGCGGGCACACCACCATCGCCGAGGCCGCCGGGGACCGGAACTGCCGCGCCGATCTGGACGCGCTCTGGGACTGCATCGGCCCGTTCCTGCGCTTCCCAACGGAGCAGATCACCGCCTACCGCGAGCAGCTGCTGGACCGCTTCACCAACCCGGGCATCCGACACGAGCTGGCGCAGGTGGGCGGTAGTGGGTCACAGAAGCTGGCGGTGCGCATCGTGCCGCTGGTCCGACGCTTCCTCGACCGCGGGCAGCCGGTGCCCGCACCGCTGACCGGGGTACTGGGGGCGTGGTTGGCTCACCTGCGCGGTCTCGGGTTCCCGGTCGACGACCCCCGCGCCGACGACTTCGTCAATGCGGCGCAGGGTCCGGTCGGCGACGCAGCGCGAGCAGTGCTCACCAAGCTTGCCCCGGACCTCGCCGACTCCGCCGCCGTGGTCTCGGCCGTCGCCGATGCGAGCATCGATCTGGAACGGCTCGCCGCGACCGGTTGAGCCGCTCAGAAGCGGCCCGCGTTCAGTGCGATCTGCAGCCGGCGCGTGGTGTTCGGGCCCCAGACGCCGTCCACCGTGGCCCCGACGGTGCGCTGCAGCGCCCGGATGGTGACGGGCCCGACGACGCCGTCCGCGGCCACGCCGAGCCGCAGCTGCAGCGCTGCGCGTGTCGGCAGGTCGAACAGGCCGGTCACCGACAGTCGAGCCCCGTTCCTCGCGTTCAGTGAGCGCTGCAGGGCAGCGCAGGTGGTCGAGTCGAACTCGCCGTCGACGACCACTCCGGCGGGCCCCCACAGATACCGCACCGTCACCGGCAGATCCCCGGCGGCGGTTCGCGTTCCGACGCTGAGTTCGACGATGCCGTCCGGATCTGTCCAGCTCCGCCCGGGCAGCAGGCCGCCGAAGGAGGAGGACTGCGGCGACGGGTATCCGGCCGACATGTCCAGCAGCTGCGTGGTGATGTCCCCGGTGTCCAGGTGCACCAGCGCCCCGTCGGTGACACCCGGGGGCAGGTCGCGGTCCACGCCGATCGGCTGCCGGGCCTCGAGCCAGAAGGTGCGCTGCCCGGCGCGGACGCGCAGCGCGACCGTGGAGCGACCCGCACGTTCGTATGCACCGAGCAGGTAGGTCCGGCCATTGCGCTGAGGCGCGCGAGCGGGAGTCACAGTTGCGATCCGGCCGTCCAGCCAGCCCAGCATCGCCTTGTGGGGAGCCGAGAACTGGTTGCTGGACAGTCCCATCGCGTCGTAGTAGTCGCCGTACTCGTTGACGTAGCAGTAGCCATCCAGCGTGCGCCGTCGAGCCCTGTCGTCCTGACAGACCAGCGTGTTCGCGTGTCCGAGTCCGAGGTTGTGCCCGAGCTCGTGGACGACGTCCTGGACCTGCGAGATGAAGAAGTAGCGGCCGGGGATCTGTCCGAAGCTCTGGGTGGGAGCGCAGTCCTTGCGCGAGATGTAGATGCCCACATGGTCGTAGGCCGCGACGTTCTGCCCGGCGGCCTTCGCGGCACGCTCGGCCAGGCCGATCTTGGCGACAAAGTCATCGCAGGGCAGTTGCGCCGTGGGGCTGACCACCCGTTGCCAGCCGATCGTCGTCGTGCGCAACCCGATTTTCCCGTAGGAGCTCTGTCGGTAGTAGGCGTCGGCCTGCTTCATCACGGTTGCCGCGGTGGCCGATGTCTTGCCGTCCGGTGCGCTGAAGTAGAGCGGGACGACCAGGATCGACAGGTCGTGCCGCACCGCCGCAGGCGCGGTACCGGTGACCCCGGGGTCGCTGCTGCTGGACGCTGGAGCGAGCACTGCTTCCGCCGGCGTGGCCGCCGAGACGGTGCCGGACACGGCGGCGAGGATCGTCGTCGCACCGACCACCACCAGGGATCGGGCGTGCAGTTGACCTTTCATGGCCCCACTTCCGTCGTCGGCGTCCTTCTACAGCCTCCGATGCATTGGGTCGGTGATCGGTTCGCCAGGTCAGACCGATCCGTCAGTCCAGGCGGAACACCCGCCGCGGCAGCGGACCGGACAGATCCTGCATGATGTCGGCGGCCTCGTCCCGGTCCAGCCGGTGCTCGAGGACCAGCCGAGCCAACTGCCCGGCGTCGACCCGCCGGGACATGTCGTGCCGGGCCGGGATCGAACAGAACGCGCGCGTGTCGTCGACAAATCCGGAGGTTTTACCGAACCCGACCGTGTCGGTCACCGCCGAACGGAACCGGGCGATGGCATCCGCGGTGTCCAGGAACCACCACGGCGCTCCGACGTACACGCCGGGGTAGAAGCCGGCGAGCGGGGCCAGCTCGCGGCTGAACACCGTCTCATCGGTGGTGAACACCACCATCCGGAAGTTGGCTGAGTCGCCCACCCTGTTCAACAGCGGGGCCAGGGCCCGGGTGAACTCGGCCGTGACGGGGATGTCGTGCCCGGTGTCGGGTCCGAAAGCGGCTCCGGTCGGTTGGTGGTGGTTGCGGTACACCCCGGGGTGTAGCGCCATCACCAGTCCGTCCTCGGCGCTGGCGAGTCCCTGCTGGTACAGCATGTTCCGGCGGTACGCGGCACCGTCGGCGGCCGGGATCGGGCCGCTGCGGGCCTCGGCGTGTAACCGCTCGGCCGCGGCATCGGACAGCGGCTCGGTGCCCGCGTCGAGCACCCCGGTGTCGGTGGCGGTGGCGCCGTGGGCCGCGAAATATGCTCGCCGTGCCCGCAGCGCCGCCAGCAACCCGGCGTAGGTGTCGGTCGGCATGTCCGCCGCTACCGCCAGCTTGGCCACCCGCCCGGCCCAGCCGGGGTCGGCGGGATCGAGGTAGGCGTCGGCGCGGAAGGTCGGGACGACCCGTCCTCCGAGATCGGTCCCCGCCAGCTTCTCGTGCGCGGACAGATCCGAGCTGGGATCGTCGGTGGTGGCCATCACCTGGATGCCGAAGCGCCGGAAGAGCGCCTGCGGTCGGAACTGCGGCGTCGCCAGCTGCTCGGCCACCCGGTCGTAGAGGGTGTCCGCGGTCGCGGCACTCGGGCGGACATCGATCCCGATCAGGCCTGCCAGTTCGCTCTCCAGCCAGAACCGCGACGGGGTCGCGGCGAAGGCGGACCAGTGCTCGCAGAGCAGCCGCCAGATCGAACGCGGGTCGGCGACGGGCCCGTCGGTGCCGTTTGGTGAAGGGCCGTCACCTGACGGGCCGTCACCAGAACGGCGGCGCAGCCCGAGCTGCTCCAGGCCGATGCCGTGTGCATGCAGCAGCCGGGTGACGTAGTGGTCCGGGGTCACAAACAGCGCCGCCGGGTCGGCGAAGGGCTCGTCGGCCAGCAGCATCGCCGGGTCGACGTGTCCGTGCGGGGACACGATGGGCGCCTCGGCCACCAGTTCATAGAGCGAGCGCGCCAGGCTCCGAACGCTCGGATCGGTCGGGAACAGCCGGTCCGGGTGCAACACCAGGGGTGGCGGATTCCCGGGTCCGGAAGGACTTAGCTCAGGGCTCACGGCAGTCTGCTCCGATCATCGGTGTTCGGTGCCGGCCCGGTGGAGGCCCGGACGGTCAGGGTGGCGGCGAGGATCTCGTCGTGTACAGCGCGGGAGCGGACCGTGCCGAGCTGGTCCAGCAGCAGGTCGGTGGCGCGGGCCCCGGCCGCCTCGATGGGGGCGGTGATCGTTGTCAGCGGCGGGTCGCAGAAGTCGGCCCCGAAGATGTCGTCGCAGCCGACGAGGCTCACCTGCTCCGGCACGGCAATCCGCCGCTCGGCCAGGCGGTGGAGAATTCCCAGCGCCAGCAGGTCGTTGAAGGCGAGGATCCCGGTCACGCCGGCCAGCAGTGCAGCATCCGCCGCGCCGGCGCCGGCCGCCCGGGTCGGCGGGAACGGGCCCAGTCGCCGGACGGTGACGCGCAGCCGCCGCGCCGCCAGGCTGATCGCCTTCCACCGTCGCCCGTCCGAAACCGAGGAGCGCGGCCCGGACACGTAGGCCAGCGTCCGGTGGCCGGAAGCGACCAGCAGATCCATGGCCTGCACATACCCAGCCGGGGTGTCGATACTCACCGAGGAGACTCCCGGAACGCTGCGGTTGATCAGCACCAACGGCTGGCGGGTGGCGGCCGCCGCCAGTGCGGCGTCCGGCAGTCGGGCGGCCGCGAGGACGACACCGTCAGCGGACTTCACCGACGTCGCCAGGTGCGCCGCCTCCAGGCGGATGGACTCCTCGGTGTCAACCAGGACCTGCGTGTACCCGACGGCCGCCGAGCGGTGCTGAGCGCCGCGGATGAGGTCGAAGAAGAACGGGTTGGTGATGTCGGGAACCATCAGCACGATGCTCATCGAGCGCCCGGACAGCAGCGCCCGCGCGGCCGGGCTGGGCTGGTAGCCCAGCTGCAGCGCGGTGGCCTGGACGAGTTCGCGGGTGACCGCGTTGACCCGTTCGGGTCGGGACAGCGCGCGCGAGACGGTGGAGATCGAGACGCCGCAGCGCTGCGCGACCTCGTGGATCGTTGGGGCCGTCGACGATCTGCCCACGCCGCGTCCCCTTCCCTGCGTCCAGTCCGGGTCGCGCGTGCTCCGACCGCGCAACGGTCACCGCGGGGCGACGAACCGGTAACGAGTGGGGCACAACACTGCAAAGGGTTGCCGTCCTGCCCCGCTGGAGTTTACGGTGTCGGCTACAGATGCCGCAATAACCCCCGGGCGTCGAGCACGCCCTGGACGAGGAGGTCCGATGACAAGCAGACGTCAGGTGCTCACGTTGGCCGGTGCCGCAGTGGTCGGGCTGGCCGCCAGTGCCTGCAGTACCGACACGGGTGGGTCCGGTGGCGGTGGGGGTGGCAACGCGTCGCCGGGTCCCAGCGGCTCGACCGGCGGTTCGAGCGGCGGATCCGGTGGCGGCTCGGGCAACACGATCAACGTCTACGTCTCCAAGCAGGCCAGCTACCCGCAGCAGCAGCAGGACTGGTTCGCTCGCATCAGCAAGGCGTTCAAGGCCAAGACCGGCGCCGACGTCAAGTTCGACATCTACAGCTCTGGTTCGGAGGAGCTGCAGAAGATCCAGACGTCGGTCATCTCCGGGACCGGGCCCGACGTGTACGAGATCGGGACGACGTTCACCCCGACCGCGTACTCGACCAAGGCCTTCCTGACGTTCGACGATGCCCGCTGGGGAAAGATCGGCGGACGAGACCGCTTTGTCCCGGCGACCCTGGCTATGTCCGGCCCGGACCCGCAGCACCAGATCGGGGTGCCCTACTCCTCGGTGCCCTTCGTCATGTACTACAACACCAAGATGTTCAAGGCGGCCGGGATCAGCCAGCCGCCAACCACCTGGGACGAACTGATCGCCGACGCTAAGAAGCTGACCACGGGCAGCGTCCACGGGCTGGGCATGGACTACAAGGACAACTACAGTCCCTGGAAGTACGCCTGGATGTTCGCCAACCAGTACGGCAATCCGCTCATCGACGGCAGCAAGGTCACGATCGACGACGCGGCCGTGAAAAAGGCGTACCAGGCCTACTTCGGGTTCCTGACCAAGGACAAGATCGTGCCGCCGGAGGCCGTCAACTGGTCAGGCGCGGAGAACCTCGCAGCATTCGCAGCCGGGAAGACCGCCATGATGACGATGGCGACCACCGGCAGCCTGCCCACGCTGGCGACCTCGCCGATCAAGAGCGATTTCGCGTTGGCCCCGATGCCGGAGATCCCACCCGGTTCCTCAACCGCTCCCGGTGGGAGCATTCCCGCCACCAGCATCGTGTCCGGCCAGAACGTCGTTGTGGCCTCCTACTCGGCCAATCAGGATCTGGCATTGCAGTACGTGGACCTGGTCACCTCCAAAGAGGAGCAGGTGAACTTCTCCAAGGTGTTCGGGGTGCTACCGACCAACAGCGATGCCGCCACCGCCATCGCGGCGGCCGACGACAACTACGCGCCCGCACTGGCAGCCGGCAAGAAATCCCGCCCGACGCCGTTCACCGGGGCCTGGTCGCAGGTCCAGCTGGGACTGGTCGACGTCGTCGTGCAATCACTGGCAGCGCTCAGTTCGGGCAATGTTCCCGACAGCGCCCTGGCAGCGCGGCTGAGCAAGCTCCAGTCCGAGGCGCAGGCGGCGGTCGCCAAGGCCTCCAAGCAGTGAGCGTTCCGCTCGCCCGGGCCGGCGTGCGGGCACGTCGCGCCCGGGCCGGCAGCACTCCGGGCGGGCGACCGCTATGGCTGCTCTCGCCCGGCAGCCTGCTGCTTCTGGTCGTGGTCGTCGTCCCGTTGGGCCTTGCGTTGTGGATGTCGCTGACCGACCTGGATCAGTACAGCCTGCGGGACTGGTTGAGCGCGCCGTTCGTCGGGCTGGCCAATTTCCGCGAGGCGCTGACCATCGGTCCCCTGTTGCACGCGGTCTGGATCAGCGTCGCCTTCGCGCTGTTGACGACGCTGTTCACGCTGCCGATCGGCGTGGCGGCGGCATTTGCCGCACACGACCGGTCGCGCGGGCGCGCGGGCGTCCGCTCGGTGCTCCTGATCCCCTATGTGCTGCCGAGTTTTGTGGTGGCCACGGTGTGGAAAATCGCCCTCGGGCCGCAGGGTGCCGTCAATTCGGTGTTGGGCGGGCTCGGGATCGACGGCGGTAACTGGCTGATCGGCAGTCGGACGTTCTGGACGATGGTGCTGGTCGACACCTGGGCGGCCTGGCCATTCATCTACCTGCTCTGCCTGGCCGGTCTGCAGTCCATTCAACGGGAAGTGCACGAGGCCGCCGCGGTCGACGGGGCCGCCTGGTGGCAGAAGGTCCGCTACGTAGTACTGCCGTCGTTGCGAGGACCAATCGCCCTGGCCGTGGTCATCGCGACCCTCAGCCATCTGAACAACTTCACCCTGCCGTTCGTGCTGTTCGGCTCCCCGGCGCCCTACCCGGTCGACGTACTGCCGATCGAGGTCTATGCAACATCCTTCCAGACGTTCCGATTCGGCTACGCATCGGCGATGTCAGTCGGATCCCTGGTGCTCATCCTCATCCCGCTGCTGGTCTACCTGCGGGTGGTCCGCCTCGATACCGGCGGCGACCAGGGGGGTGCCCGATGAGTCACGATGCGACCGATATTCTTCCCGCCTGGTTACGCCGCACGGTGATCAGCGTGCTCCTGGTGATCGTGCTGGTCCCGGTCGCCTACATTGTCGTGTCCTCGCTGATGCCGGACCTACAGGTTGCCAGCGGTCGCGTCATTCCGACGGTGTTGACCACCGCGAACTGGCGTGAGATGTGGAACACGGTGCCGTTGCAGGCCGGGCTCACCAACAGCTTCATTGTGTGCGGGGTGGTCGCGGCGGCCAGTGCGTTCCTCGCGATCGGAACCGCCTACGTCCTGGTCCGGTTCGTGTTCGTGGGGAGATTGACCTTTCTGCGCTCGTTGGTCGGATTCCAGAGCGTTCCCGGAACCATGCTGCTGCTGCCCCTGTTCGTCGTGTTCTCCTCGGCGCGTACCTACTTCGGTCTGACCATCGTCGGGACGAGGTGGGGGCTGATGCTGACCTACCTCACCTTCGCCCTGCCGTTCGCCACGTGGGTGATGGTCACCTATCTGCGGGGACTGCCGGTCGAGTTGGAGGAGGCCGGGCTGATCGACGGACTGGGCAGGGTGGGGGTGCTGCGACGGATCGTGCTGCCGCTGAGCCTTCCGGGCCTGATCGTGGCCGGGGTGTTCTCCTTCCTGCTCGGCTGGAACGACGTGCTGTTCGCCAGCGTGCTCACCCGGCCGACCAACCGCACCGCCGCGATTGTGCTGCAGGTCTTCGGCTCGCAGCAGGAGGGCGGTGCTCTCCCGTTGTATGGACAGGTGATGTCCTCGGCGATCGTGTCCGCACTGCCGGTGGTCGTGCTGTACCTGATCTTCCAGCGGTACCTGGTCGGTGGTCTCACCGGAGGCGTCAAGTGAGCGCTGCTCCTATGGCGAGCAGTGCTCCAGTGGCGGGTGATGCTTTCGCGGCAGGCGGCACGCTGCGATTCGCCCTGGTCGGCTGCGGGGTTATCGGGCGGGTGCACGCCGAGGTCATCGCCACCTACCCGGACCTGGCGTTGACAGTGCTGGTGGATGCCAAACCGGAACGGGCGGTCCAGCTGGCCGAGCGGCTGGCCCGAGACTTCGGGGAACCCGCCCCTGCGGTCACCGCGTCGCTGACCGAGGCGCTGGCCCGGGACGACATCGACGTTGTCGTCGTTGCCGTCCCGAGCGGCAGCCACGCCGAGATCTGTGTGCCGGTGCTGCAGTCCGGACGCCACCTCGTCGTGGAGAAGCCGGTCGACGTCACCCTGGCTGCGGCACGCCGGATCGCCGACGCGGCCGCGGCCGCGACCGGCTGTGTGGCCACGGTGATCAGCCAGCACCGCTTCGACCCGGCCAGCATCGCGGTGCACGAGGCCATCGCGACCGGCGCCCTGGGCCGGATCGGCTCGGCGGTGGCGACCGTTCCCTGGTGGCGCAGCCAGGGCTACTACGACTCCGGGGACTGGCGCGGTACCCGCGCCCTGGACGGCGGTGGTGCGCTGATCAACCAGGGCATCCACACCGTGGATCTGCTGCTGTGGCTGCTCGGCCGACCCGTTGAGGTGATGGCGCGAACGGCCCGGGCGGCGCACGAGCGCATCGACGTCGAGGACACGGTGGCGGCCGTCATCGTCTTCGAATCCGGCGCGCTGGCCACGCTGCATGCGAGCACTGCTGCCTACCCGGGTCTGACAGTGCGACTGACGGTGCTGGGCGAGCGCGGCTCCGCGGTCCTCGACAACGACCGGCTCGCCTACCTGCACAGCCGGTCGCTGGACCCCGACGCCGGTTCCGACGACCGATCCGGCCGCGGGGTCGGCGGCGCCGGCAACCAGGCGGCGCAGGTGTTGCCGGGCGAGCAGACCGGCTCGGTGGTCGGCGGCGGACCCGGCACCTCGTCGATGGTGATCGGGCACCGCCGTCAGTACGCCGACATCGTGCGGGCTATCCGCACCGGCACGGCGCCGGGCATGGGCATCGCCGACGCCGTTGCCGCGCTGGCCACCGTCCGCGCGATCTATCAGTCCGCGGACGGCTCAGCCCCCGTCCGGGTGGCCGAGATTTTTACCGATCCGGAGGGAACAGCCCCATGAAGTTCGCCGTCTTCACCGTCTCGCTGCCGCAGTGGACCCCGGAACAGGCGGTCTCGGAATTGGCCGAGCAGGGCTGGGACGGGATCGAGTGGCGGGTCGTCGACGCCCCGCCCGCGCAGCCCGGCGCGACACCGGGATTCTGGTCCGGCAACCGCGCCACCATCGGGTTGAGCGAGTTCGCGCAGCGGGCACCGGCGCTGGCCCGCCTGGCCGCCGACGCCGGCCTTGGCCTGCCGGCGGTGGGGGCCTACCCGACCTGCGACGAACCCGACGACGTCGAGCGGGCATTGCAGGGAACGGCCGCGCTCGGCGCACCGGCCGTCCGGATCCGGACCCCGGCACTGGGCACGGAGCCCTACCCGGAGCTGTTCCGGCGGGCGCGGGAGCGGTTCGGTCCCATCGCCGAACGGGCCGGGGAACTCGGTGTGAAAGTCGTCGTGGAACTGCACCACCAGACGATCGTGTCCAGTCCCTCGGCGGCGCTGCGGCTACTGGAGGGCATGGATCCGGCCCACATCGGGGTGCTGCACGACATCGGGAACATGCTCGCCGAAGGCGGGGAGAACATCCTGGCCGGACTGCAGATGCTCGGTCCCTACCTTGCGCACGTCCACGTGAAGAACGGCGCATGGGTGGCCGGTGAGCGCCGGTCCGACGGTACTCGTCAGTGGTCGTTCGAGTGGGCACCGCTGGCCGACGGACAGGCCGATCTGGCCGCCCTCTTCGCCGGACTACGTCAGGTCGGCTATGACGGTTGGGTGTCCACCGAAGACTTCTCCACCGAGCTGCCGCTGCGGGAGCGCACAGCCGGAAACCTGGCGCTGTTGCGCTCACTGGTGGATTCGTGAGCACTGATCTCGACGTCTCCGGGGCGGCAGTGCTCGGAGATGCGAGCGGTGTTCTCGATCCGGACGAGCTGGCGGCCTTTGTCACCGATCAGGTCAGCTCGCTTCGGCTGACCGGCCGCGTCTGCGTGGTCGTCCCCGACACCACCCGCAGCTGCCCGCTGGCACTGCTGCTCCGAGCGGTGCACCGGGCCCTGGCCGACCACGTCGACTCGCTGACCGTGCTGGTAGCGCTTGGAACTCATCCCCGCTACGAACCCCGGCGGCTGCGGGAATGGACGGGCGCCGACCAGCTCCCCGGAGTCGAGATCCGCCAGCACGAGTGGTGGCGACCGGAGACCTTCGTCGAGCTCGGGGTGATTCCCGCGGCCGAGGTGGGCCGAATCTCCGGCGGTCGGCTCAGCGTGGACGTTCCGGTGCGGGTCAACCGGGCCGTCGTCGAGCATGACGCGGTCCTGGTCGTCGGGCCGGTGTTCCCCCACGAGGTGGTCGGATTCTCCGGCGGCGACAAGTACTTCTTCCCCGGCATCTCCGGGCCCGAGGTCATCGACACCTCGCACTGGTTGGGTGCCCTGATCGGTAGCGCCACCATCATCGGCACCGCGGGCATCACCCCGGTTCGGGAGCTGATCGAGGCGGCCGCGAGCATGATCCCGGCCCGGCGGGCCGCGGTGACCTGCGTCGTTCGCTCCGGCTCCGCCGAGGTACACCGGGTCGCCGTCTCCGAGCCACCCCGGGCCGCGTGGGCAGCGGCTGTCCAGACCTCAGCGCAGGTCCACATCCGCTACCTGGACCGGCCGGTGCGACGGGTGCTCTCGATCGTGTCCGAGCGCTACGACGAGATGTGGGTCGCGGCCAAGGGCTTCTACAAGCTCGAACCGGTGCTGGCCGATGGTGGGGAGCTGACACTGCTCGCGCCGCGTGTCCACGAAGTCAGCCGGACCTTCGGCAAGCAGATCGAGCGCGTCGGCTACCACAGCAGGGAATGGATGCTCGCGCACCTGTCGGAGTTCTCCGACATCGGCGGATCGGTGCTCGCACATTGCACACACGCACGTGGGGTGGGTTCCGTCGGCCCGGACGGCAGCGACCACCCGCGGGTGGAACTGGTGCTGGCCACTGGACTGGACCGCGCCACCACCGACCGGCTGGCGGTGGGCTGGCGTGACCCGGCGACCGTCGACCCCCAGGAGTGGGCTGATGATCCCGACGCGCTCGTGGTGCACGACGCGGGCGAGGTCCTGTACCGGCTCCGGTCCGCCGACGCGATTCCCGCCGGCCTCCGCTAACACCTTCCCGTCGGCCCTCACCCGCCAGACCCGACCTTGTTGCGAAAGGCACGCCATACCGGGGCACCGGGCACCGGGCACCGGGCACCGGGGAATGGGGAATGGGAGGAATGCGGCACCGCGGGAACCCGGCATCGACGTGAGCAGGGCAGTCGCTTGTGCAGGCGACTGCCGACGTGTCTCACGGTTCATCCCGGTTGCTGGATGTGGCTATGTGACTTCACAGCGCGCCGTTGCTGCTTCCGGTCGTCAACGACCCAGCGCAGTCACGATTGGAGGCGACGATGACGGCACTCCGCTCCCCCCGGCCCGACGGCTCAACGCCGGACCCACCCCGCGAACTGGAGCAGCTGTTGAGCGGCGGGCGACTGGACGCCGCGTTCCAGCCGGTGGTCGATCTGGACACGATGACCGTCGTCGGGTACGAAGCCCTGGCACGCGGCCCGACAGGCAGTCCGGTCGAACAACCGCTCGGGATGTTCGCGCGGCCGAAGGCGCGGGGGTGACCGCGGAGCTGGACTGGGAGTGGTCGTCGTACCGCTGTGGCACGGGCCCGCTCCGCCGGGCTGCACTACCCGCTCTCCTGTTCGTCAACGCCGAACCGTCGGCCCTACTCGCAACCGCGGAGGATGCCGAGCACTGGCGTTCCTTTTCGGACCTGCGCTGCTTACACCGAACTGACCGAACGGACGTTGACGTCACGGCCACCGGAGCTACTGGCCGCCGTGCAGCAGATCCGCGAACAGGACTGGGGGATCGCCCTGGACGACGTCGGCGCCGACGAGCGGTCGTTGGCTTTGATGCCCCTGGTCCGGACGTGGTCAAGCTGGACAGCAGCCTGATCCGGGGACGACCGGGCCGGACTGCGGTAGCAACCATCCACTCGGTGCTGGACTGGGCGGCCGCCAACGGTTCCTCTGTGGTCGCGGAGGGCATCGAGACCGCAGCGCAACTGGACCTCACCCGCGGCTACGGGATCGGATTCGGCCAGGGTTACCTCCTCGGCCGGCCCGGACCGTTGCCGGATCCGCTGCCGCTGCCCGCCCACTCGATCGGCATGGTCGACCAGGTTTTCGACCGATGGCGGAACTCGACCCCGTTCGCGATCGTCAACAGCCACCAGCCCAGGCGCCGGTTGGACCCGGTCACGGTGCACGAGCTGGTCTGTCACCTGCTCGGACGGGCGGCGGGGATGGACCCGGCTCCTGCCGTGTTCGTCGTGTGATCCCCCGATCTCATCAGCGGGGAGGTGGCCACCCTGCTGGCCGAGCTGGCGGACATCTCCCCGCTGCTTCAGGTGGTCTCGGGTGGACCGGTTCGTCTTCCGGGGGTGGCCGCGACACCGCTGGCCGCCGATGACCCCGCAGGCGCATACACCGATGTGGTCATCGTCGCCCCGGCCTTCGCCGCCACGCTGACCGCCCGCCGCGCGGGGCCGGCGGACGAGCGCGCGCGCTGGGACACCGTGCTCAGCTTCGACCCGGTGCTGGCCTACGCGGCGGCGAACTCGGTGCTCACGCGGATCCGCCGGGTCCCGCGGCCGGGTCGCGGTCAGTCGTAGCCGGTAGCACCACGGCCGGTTGTCTCGGCTGCCATCCCGGGCCGGAGATCCAGGACCGGAAATCCAGGACGGTCAGTCATAGACCCCCTCCAGCCACCAGCGGTCGGCGCGCCACATCAGCAGCACCGCATGCGCCTGCCGCCCGGTGATATCGACACCGGTGATATCGACACGCTGGTCGTCGACGGGTCCGGGGTCGCTCAGCACGACCTGGATCCGAACCGTCGTCCGCGCGGTTGCCGGGTCCCACCAACGTTCGGTCATCGGCCACGGCCCGGCCCAGTCCGCCACCAACCCCGGAGGGCCCGCAACGGTTAGCTGGACGGTCGCCGGCACCCCGACCAGCTCCAGGCCCTCGTCGACCGTGACCGGGTGCCCGGCCGCGTCCAGCACCCGGACCGGGCACAGGTCCGACGGGACCACCGCCGGGGCCGGATCCGGCAGTTGTCCCGGCCATGGCAGCCCCGGATCCCGCAGCGGGGTCCGGGCTTCTCCCCACGGCACGAGTCGGATCCGGTCCGCGGGATTACGACCGCCGTCGATAACCGCGGTCAGCACGGTGTCCGGGCCACCGAGCAGCGTCTGGACCCGGGTCAGCGCCCGGGCCGCCCGCTCGTCGGACTCTCCCGTCTCCCCCCACAACCCCAGCTGCAGCTCGCCGGCGGCGACGACCTCCTCCGGGATCAGCCGCAGCAGCACCACCGGTCCGGCCGGGCCGGTGGTGCCCCGCCCGGCCGCCGCCGCGGTCAACCAGCCCTCCAGCTGCCAGCGGACCCGGTCCGCGGTGGCGGCGGCTGTCAGCGGCTCGGCGCAGCGCCACACCCGGGCCAGCTCCTGGCGGGTGCCGTCGACGACCGCCTCGGTCACCGCCTGGATCCCGAGCCGGGTGCAGGCCAGCCCGCGGTCGGCCAGCTCTGCGGTCAGCCGGGCCGCCGCGGTCCGGGCGGCGAATGCTGCCGCGTCCACCCGGGCCACGGGCGGGTCCAGGGTGAGGGTGACGACCAGGTCCGGCGGTGGCCGACGACGCCCGATCGGCCGGTGCTCGAGACCGGCCGCCAACCGGTGCGCGAAGCTCGCTGGGGCGCCGAACCGGGATGCGACCGCCGCGGCCGGCAGCGCCGCGAAACCGCCGAGGGACCCGATGCCCAACCGGGCCAGCAGATCCACCAGTTCGGTCCGAACCGCCACCTGTCCACCGGGTCGGGCGTCGTCCTCGATCCCCGGATCCCGGCACAGCTCGGACACCGGAAGCGGGGCCAGGAACGCGGCGGTCCGCCCCGGTGGGACCAGCACCCCCCGCCGAGCCGCCAGCGTGGCGGCGAAGATCCCCTCGGCGATCCCGACCTGGGATTCCACATCGGTGACGGCGCCGACGTGGTCCACCAGCCGTTCGGCCAGCGCCGGTTCCCCCCGGAAGTACCGGGCTGGACCGCGAGCTGCCAGGGCCACCACTCCTGGCCTGATCACCGCGACGCCGGGACTGACCTGCTCGACGGCCGCGACGACCGGTTCGAACAACCGGGCATCCCGGTCCGGGTCGGCGGGATGAACCACCAGATCCGGGCAGCGGGCCTGTGCCTCCCGGCGACGCAGGCCACGGGTGACCCCGGCGGCACGCGCCACCGCCGAGCAGGCGACCACCCGGTTGGCGGCGACCACCGCGGCCGGACGCTGCGCGGACAGCCCGACGGCGATCCCCGCGGCCACCACCGGCCAGTCCGGGCACCACAACACCACCGTCCGCGAGTCGGCACCACCCCGCCCGGTCGGTCTCGGCTGGCCGGTCGGTTTCGGCTGACCCGGCAGATCGGACTCGCGGGGCAGATCCGGGCTCATCACACCGCCACCGCGTGACGCACAGCGGCCACAGCGGCGGGGACAGCAGGGGCGGCCCGCGTCCGCTGCGAAGCCGTCCGGACCGGGCCGGCGCCGGAAGGCAGCAGCAGCCGCACGGACACCGGGGCGCTCGTACGACGTCCGCCGGCGCTGACCAGCAGTTCCCGTTGTCGCAGCCGGCCACCTGGACCGTTGGCGCCAGATCCGGTCACCCCGGGCGGCCCCAGCCAGCGGGCTCCGGAGCACCGCAGCACGACATCGGCACCGGGCCAGACCCCCAGTGGCAGCAGCACCGACCCGCATTGTCGGGCGCGGGCGCTCAGCCGGGAACGCTCCGGCGCGGACAGCCGCTCCGGACCGGCCAGCGCCAGCAACTCGACCCCGTCCAGCAACGCCGCCGCGATCCCGGTCAGGTTCGGCCCCGGCGTGGGGATCAGCGCCAGCCGTGCCAGGTCCACACCTGCCTGCGCGGCGGCCAGCGCCCCCAGCCCGGGAACACCGACCACCGCCGACCAGCTGCCGGCCACCGACGCCCGCGAGAGCAGGGCCAGCAGCAGCGACGTCATCCCCGCCCCGGAACCGAGCGGGAGTTCGCCCGGGCCGGACACCAGCGCCACCACCGAACCACGGCGCAGACCCCCTTCGGGTAGCAGCGGCGCGAGTGGATCGGCTACCGGCAGGATCCGGGACGGATCCGCGACCGCCGCCGACGCAACCCGCACGGTCGCTGCGGCCAACCCGCGGCGATCGGGCGCTCGCTCAGCCGGTTCCTCTCCGAGCGGCCGGCGCGGGGCTGATCCCGGGACCGCCGCCAGCCGTGCCCGCAGCTGCTCGACCACCGCCGCCCGGTCACCCGGATCGGCGACGACCGAGTGCCGGCGCATCGCCACCCGCCCCATCCCGACCTCCCCACTCGAACATGTGTTCGATCCAGGTAGTCAACCGGACTCCTGCGACGAGCGCAACCACCCCTTGGAAAGCCGCCCTCCCGGCGCAGACCCCTCGGCGCAGACGACGCGATGGAATCGGCCCGGGATCTGCCGCACGCGCCGACGATCACGGCACAGGTCACGTCAGCGTTCGCGGAGCTCGTGCGATGCCGAGGGTGCCGACGATGACCGGGAGTCCTCGTTCTCGAGGGTGCGCGGTGTCAGTGGTCAAGCGACCCGGCTGGTACTCGGCCGTCCGGGTAGTGTGAGCGATGCTCTCGACGGACCTCGCGGCGACGTGCCCGGTGGACGGCAGCCGGGTAGGCGAATTGTCAGTGGGTGCTCACGGTGGGCTCGGCGGGGTCCAGCGGTGGTGGGTGTGGTTGGTGAGTTGTGTTCCGGGTGGGGCGATGGTGGGGGGTGGTTGCCAGTGGGGGTGCCCGGTGTCGGGGTTGATGGTGATGGTCCAGGGTTGGTGGTGGGTTAGGCGGTGGTGGTGGGGGCAGAGCAGGACGAGGTTGTTCAGGGCGGTGGGTCCGCCGTTGGCCCAGTGGGTGATGTGGTGGGCGTCGGTCCAGGTGGGGGGTCGGTCGCAGTTGGGGAAGGCGCAGCCGCGGTCGCGCAGGGTCAGGGCGCGGCGTAGTCCGGTGGGGATGGTGCGGGTGTCGCGGCCGATGTCGAGGGGTTGGCTGGTGCTGCCGAGGATGGCGGGGATGATCCCGGCGTCGCAGGCGGCTTGGCGTAGCGCGGAGGGGGCCAGGGGGGTGCCGTCCAGGGTGTGGCCGGGGTGGTTGTCGCGGAGCTGGTTCAGGTCGATGGTCAGGTAGAGGGCGGGCCGGTGTCCGCCGTTGTCGGGCAGTCCGGCGGCCAGGGCCCGGGTGATCAGGTCGGTGAACGCGTCCGCGCGCCGCTGGGTGGGGCTGCGGGGATCAGCCCCCACCTCGCCCGCCTCGCCCGCCCAACCGGTCGGGTCGGTGCTGCCTCCCGTGCCGGCCGGGTCCGGACCGTTCCCCGCCGGCTCCGAACGGTTTCCGGAAGGATCCGCGGTCCCGGTGGTGTCGGCGGGGTCTTGATCAATCTCGGCGGGGTCGGGGGGGTTGGCCCAGCCCGCGGTCCAGGCCCGGTAGTCATCGGGTTGCTCAGGCTCCGCGGCCCCGGGGTCCTTGCCGGTCCCGGGGTCGGGCGGGTCGGCCCACTCTCTGGTCCAGGCCCGGGTAGTCATCGGGCTGCTCAGACTCCCCGGTCCCTGGACGGTCCGCGGTCGCCTGGTCGGACTCGGCGGTCGAATACGGCTCGGTGGCCGTTTCAGTGGGACTGCGGGTCTGGTCCAGGTCCGCGGTCGCCTCGCCGGCCGGGCCGGCCTGAGTCCTAGCCTGCCCGCCGGCGCCGGGCACATCGCCGCGCTGCCACCATGCCAGCTGCCCCGACCGCTCTGGCTGGTCGGGCGGTTCAGGGTGGGGGCCTGGTCGGGGGCCGGCGAGGGCGTCGATGGCGGCGCGGACGGCCTCAGCTTCGGGGGTCGGCAGCACGAACCGACCCTTGACCATCCCGTTGACCGGGCGCCCGAGATGGAAACAGCGGGCAGCATGGGCGTCACGGTCCTGACGTTCCAACAGAACGCCCAGGCGGGCATCGGCCCCGTCCGGGTCGGCGACCTCGACCAGGCGCTGCGCGACCCGGCCCAACCGGGCCGGGTCCAACTCCCGCGCGGCCTGACCCATCACCAGCCCCGCCGCTTCCCGCCCACCCGGGGGCAGCTCAGCTGGCAGCCCCGCCACGGCCCGGGCCGCGATCAACGCCTGCGGCAGCAGGCAGCGCCCATCCCGGGCATCAGCGACCAGCGGCCCGGCAACCGGATCCGCGGCCGCCGCGCCCAACACCGCGGCCGCGCCGACCCGGCCCGCCGCGTCCCCGACGTCCAGCCCGAGCAGCAGGCCCAGCCACCGGGCATGCGAGACCGCGCCACCAGCCCCGGCACGGTTACGGGACCGGGCCTCACCCACCAGGCCCAGCTGACGGACCCGTAACCGGCTGATCAGCACCTCCAACCCGACCAGGGCCTGATCCAGCTCACCATCGGACAGCCCCACCAGCAACGGATCCCCAGCCCCGTCCACCGCCGAACCCACCGCCCCGACCAGCCGCTGCACCGGATGCAGCAACCCAGAAACAACGGTGGACGACGTCATACCAAAGACGCTACGGACAGGGTCCGACAGAATGGATCCGACTGCGGACCGGGCCCGAATCGCCCAGCCGGGATTCGACACACGGCTATGGCCACCTTCAACCGCGGCGTGCGTTGGCGGCAACCGCCGAGTGCAGCCTCAACCGCGGCGTGCGCCGGCCATCGGGCGTCGTCGTCGGATCACCCCGTCGGCGACCGGCGGTGGACTGGGCCGCCCGTACAGCCAGCCCTGGGCCAGGTCCACGCCGAGCGCCTGCACCGACGACGACTGCCGCTCGTTCTCGACTCCTTCGGCCAGCACCTGCCCGCCGTAGGAGTGGGTGATGTCGACCACTGCCCGGATCACCGCCCTGGCGCTGGCGCCGGAGAGCCCTTCGACCAGTTCCCGGTCCAGCTTGACCACGTCCGGTTGCAGCCGGGCCAGCAGGTTCAGCGACGACCAGCCGGACCCGAGGTCGTCCAGGGCCACCCGGGCGCCCCGCTCCCGGTAGTAGTCGAAGACCCGTTCCAGGTGGGCCGGTTCGGTGATCCGCTCGGACTCGGTGACCTCGAAGACCACGCTGGACAGCTCGATCCCGGCCCGGGCGGCGGCGCGCTCGGTTGTGGTCAGGCACACCCTCGGGTCATAGATCGAGGTCGGAACGAAGTTGACGAACAGCAACCGGTCGCCCAGCCACCCGGCGGCACCGGTCAGCGCGCTGGTGCGCCCTATCCGGTCCAGTCGCGGCCCCCAACCGGCGCGGTGCGCCTGGGCGAACAACGGGCCCGGCAGGTGGTCGACACCGCCCGGGTCGCGGGCCCGCAGCAAGGCCTCGAACGCTACGAGCCGGCGGTCCGGCAGGGTGACGATCGGCTGGTAGACGCTGCGGAACGAACTGGCTTCGGTGGCCAGCATCGCCTGCAGGTCGGCCGCCTGCAGTTGGGCGCCCAGCTGGTCCAGCGTCGGTGCCGACATCGCCAGGGCCAGAACCTGCTCCGGCGAGGCGGTTCCCTCGTCCAGCAGTACCCGGATGTCGGCGGCCTCCACCTCGGACATGGCCGCTCGCAGCGCGCTGATCGCGGCGGGCAGGTTGCCGCCGGACAGCTGCAGCAACGACGGCGCCAGCGCCTGCACACACAAACCGAACTGCTGCGCGATCACCGCGACCGTGCCATGCAGGTGCCCGGAGCCCAGGCCGATCAGCAGCCGACGCGGCGCCCCTCCGGTCACCCCGGAGGGGCAGGCACCGCCGTCAACGGGGGCAAGGCCACACCGCGTGCAGTTGTCCACATCCACCATCCGATCCGAGGTCGACACCTATCCACGGCGGGGGCGAACCCGCCGACCGGCGTGCCCGCCGACGGCGGCGGGCACGGCACGCACGGCGACCAGCGTGCACCCGCGTCCCTGTGCTGAACCTGACCTCTCAACCGACGACGACCTCGACCCGCTGGAAGTCCTTGACCTCGGTGTAGCCGGTCGTGGCCATCGCCCGGCGCAGCGCGCCGACCAGGTTCATCGTCCCGTCGGCGACCGTGGACGGCCCGAACAGGATCTGCTCCAACGTGCCCGCCGTCCCGAAATGCACCCGGGAGCCGCGGGGCAGCTCGCTGTGGTGGGCCTCGGTTCCCCAGTGCCAGCCTCGGCCCGGCGCCTCGGCCGCGCGCGCCAACGGTGACCCGATCATCACCGCATCCGCGCCGCAGGCGATGGCCTTGGCGATGTCCCCGGACCGTCCGACTGAGCCGTCGGCGATCACATGGACATAGCGCCCGCCGGACTCGTCGAGGTAGTCCCGCCGGGCCGCGGCCACGTCCGCTACCGCGGAGGCCATCGGCACGGCCAATCCGAGGACCTGCCGAGTCGTGTACGAGGCGCCCCCACCGAAGCCGACCAACACTCCGGCGGCACCGGTGCGCATCAGGTGCAGCCCGGCCTGATAGGTCGCGCAGCCGCCGACGATCACCGGGACGTCGAGCTCGTAGATGAACTGCTTGAGGTTCAGCGGCTCGGCCTGGGAGGACACGTGTTCGGCGCTGACCGTCGTGCCCCGGATGACGAACAGATCCACGCCTGCGTCGACCACGGTCTTGGCGAACTGTTGGGTGCGCTGCGGGGACAGGGACCCGGCTACCGTCACCCCGGCATCGCGGATCTCCTTCACGCGCGCCGCGATCAGGTCAGGATGCACCGGCGCCTCGTAGAGCTGCTGTAGCCGTCGGGTGGCGGCGGCCTCCTCCAGTCCGGCGATCTCGGTCAGCAGTGGCTCCGGGTCGGCATACCGGGTCCAGAGCCCCTCCAGGTTGAGCACCCCCAGCCCGCCGGCCCGCCCCATCGCGATCACGGTGGCAGGGCTCATCACCGAGTCCATCGGCGCGGCCATCAGCGGCATCTCGAACCGGTAGGCGTCGATCTGCCAGGCCGTGGACACCTCGCCCGGGTCCCGCGTCCGCCGCGAGGGCACGACGGCCACATCGTCAAAGGAGTACGCACGCCGAGCCCGCTTGGCCCGTCCGATCTCGACCTCGGTCACCGCCCGGACCCTACCGACCGCGACGCGTCAGTGAGCTGATCGACGCTGCCGCGTCAGCGAGCGACCGTGTAGTTGGGCGCCTCGTTGGTCAACGTGATGTCGTGCGGGTGACTCTCCTTCAAACCCGCGGGGGTGATCCGGACGAACCGGCCCCGCCGCTTCAGTGTGGCGACGTCGGGGGCGCCGACGAAGCCCATCGAGGCTCGCAGCCCGCCGACCAGCTGGTGTGCCACGGCGGCCAGCGGGCCGCGGTAGGGCACCTGGGCCTCGACCCCCTGCGGGATCAGCTTGTCGTCGCTGAGCACGTCGTCCTGGAAGTAGCGGTCCTTGGAGTAGGAGCGGGTGCTGCGCCCGGAACCGGTGGTCCGGGACTGCATCGCCCCCAGTGACCCCATGCCCCGGTACGCCTTGTACTGCTTGCCGTTGACGAAGACGAGTTCCCCCGGGCTCTCCTCGACCCCGGCCAGCAGCGACCCGATCATCACCGAGTCCGCACCGGCGACCAGGGCCTTGGCGATGTCCCCGCTGTACTGCAGCCCGCCGTCACCGATCACCGGCACCCCGGCCGGCCCACAGACCGACGCAGCAGCGGCGATCGCAGAGATCTGGGGAACCCCGACCCCGGCCACCACCCGCGTCGTGCAGATCGAGCCCGGCCCGACACCGACCTTGACCGCGTCCGCGCCCGCCTGCACCAGCGCCGCAGCCCCGGACCGGGTGGCGACGTTGCCGCCCACGACGTCGACCTCGGCGAATGCCGGATCGGCCTTGAGCCGGCGCACCATCTCCAGCACCGCTCTGGAATGCCCGTGCGCGGTGTCGACCATCAACACGTCGACCCCGGCTTCCAGCAGCAGCCCGGATCGTTTGAAGCCGTCGTCGCCGACCCCAACGGCCGCTCCGACCAGCAGCCGGCCGTCGGCGGCCTTGCTGGCGCCGGGGTACTGCTCCCGCTTGGTGAAGTCCTTGACGGTGATCAGCCCGGCCAGGCGGCCATTCGGGCCGACCAGCGGCAACTTCTCGACCTTGTGGGTACGCAGCAGCTCCAGCGCCTGCTCCGGTTGCACTCCGGCCGGGGCAGTGACCAGCGGCATCCGGGTCATCACCACGCCCACGGGGCGGGACTGGTCGGACACATAGCGGATGTCCCGGTTGGTGACGATGCCGATCAGCACCCCTGCGCCGTCGGTGACGGGCACCCCGGAGATCCGGTAGTGGGCGCAGAGCCGCTCGACGTCGGCGACGGTGTCGGTTTCAGAGCAGGTCACCGGATTGGTCACCATCCCGGCCTCGGACCGTTTGACCAGGTCGACCTGGATGGCCTGGTCCTCCCCGGAGAGGTTGCGGTGCAGTACCCCCAGACCTCCCTGTCGGGCGATCGCGATCGCCAGCCGCGCCTCGGTGACGGTGTCCATGGCCGCGCTCATCAGCGGCATGCTGATCGTCAGCCGCCGCGTCGCGCGGGTTCGTGTGTCGACACTGGAGGGGATCTCGTCGGACTCCTCCGGCAGCAGCAGCACATCGTCGAAGGTCAGACCCCACGGGATCTGCAGCGAGCCGGCGTCGCCGCCCAGCGTGGGCAGATCACCGCTCTCCAAGCCCTCGTGCTGCGGGTTCTGACCATCCGAATTCCGACCGTCCGCGCCGAGGGTGAGCGGGCGGGGATCGGCGATCCGTTCGGGCGTGTCCATCGATCCTCCGGCTGGGCTGGCGATGTCTGCGATGGTAGGGCCGCCCCCGGTCTGCAGTGCGCCCGTCGCATCAGCTAACCCGCCAGCACCGCGAGCAGGTCGACCGCGGCTGCCAGGTCCGGCGCATACCGGGCGCCGCTGATCGCGACGTCGGACCCCCAACCGGGGCCGCCGAGCACCAGGGGCCGATCCCCGGTCCTGCCCCGCGGCAACGCGGCGAAGTCGATGTCAGCCGTGTCGGGGGTGGAGGACCACAGGTAGACCGCGCCGGGGCGCAGCCGGTCGACGGCCTCCAGTAATGCCGGTCCGGGCACACCGGTTCCGAGCAGGCGAACCGGCACCCGCCGCTCGGCCATCGCGGCCGCGACGGCGTGCAACGGCAGGGCGTGCGGCTCCAGCACGGGCCCGGCGAGCAACACCGCACTCGCGGCGGTGGCGTTGTCGGTCATCGCCGCGATCCGTTGCGCCAGCACCCCGTGGACCACTTCGGCGAACAGGTACTCCGCCGCGACGCCCGCCGAGTCGTGACGCCAACCCGGACAGGCCGTGGTCAACACCGGGCCGACGACGCTGTCCCATCCGGTCACCACGCCCTGTCGGGTCAGGCTGTCGATGACGATGTCGCCGGCCAGATCGGCATCCATGGCCTCGACCGCGTCGGCAAGCGCGCGCGCCGTCCGCCCGGCGCCGACCAGCCCACTCAGGTGCTCCCGCGGCGGCTGTGTCGAGTGCCCGAACCCGGCCGGGTGGGAGTCCACCGGCGGGGCGCTCAGCCACTCGCCCTGCCCATGGGGGATGGCCAGCCGGGCCGCCGAGGTGTCCAGCGCGACGCGCGCGGCATTGCCGGGCGGCACCCCGCGCAGCGTCAACTGCCGCATCAGGGCGAGCCGGGCGACGTCAAGTTCCTGGTAGCGGCGGTGGCTGCCCCCATGGCGCCCGGATGGGCCGAGCTGGTATCGCCGATCCCAGGTCCGCAGGGTCGCCGCCGCCACCCCGAGCAGCCGGGCAACCCCGCCGACTGTGAGCGGCGCACCCGCACCGACGCTCTCGCCCGGGACGGTTCTGACACTCTCGCGCGGGTCCGTACCGACGCTCTCGTCCGGGTCCGTACCAGCAAGCGGGTCGGCGGACGCACCGCTCGCGACGCCCCTCATGTCCTCACTCTGGCTGCTGGCCCCCGTGACCGCCACCGCTGGCGGCTTTCCTAAGGTCATCAAGCGCGCCAATACCGCTTCCCATCGTCGGATGGCTGGCTATGGGATGGTTTGGTCGGGTCTCGGACGAAATTTCGGCGGCTTGAACAACTCCTGGCGCGGTTGTAGCGTCTCCCCCGCAGCACCCCGGCGTTCTGAGGCCCGCCGGGTCGAGCCGAGTTGGGAGCGCTCCATGGCCGATCTGTCCCGCCTGCCCGGGCCGGTTTCTGATGTCTGGGAGTGGCAGCTACGCGGCGCATGCCGCACCGCCGACCCGGACCTGTTCTTTCATCCCGACGGCGAGCGGGGCCCCCGCAAGAGTGGTCGCGACGCCGCAGCGGTTGCGGTGTGCCGGGGTTGCCCCGTGCGGAGCCTGTGCCGCGAGCACGCGTTGCGGGTCCGCGAGCCCTACGGGGTGTGGGGGGCGATGACCGAGGACGACCGTGAGTCATGGTTGGTGAGCCACCGCACCGGCGGCTCACCCGGGTTCACCACAGCCGCCTGAGCGCTCGGCGCGACTGTCGAAGTTGGCGCGCCAGCTCCATGACCGCCGCCGAAAGGCGGCACCGGCCGCGGTGGGAACGACCCGCGACCCAACACAGCGGTCCGGCACCCCCCGGGGGGAGGGTGCCGGACCGCTGTGTTACCAGGCACTGCCTGGAACGCTCGCCCGTCAGTGGCAGGCCGTCAGTGGCTGTGGCCGTGCCCACCACCGCCGGCCGCAGGCTCTGCGTCCTCAGGCTTGTCGATGACCAGCGTCTCGGTGGTCAGCATCATCCCGGCAATCGAGCCGGCGTTCAGCAGGGCCGAACGCGTCACCTTGACCGGGTCGATGACCCCGGCAGAAACCAGGTCCACGAACTCGTCCGCGGCAGCGTCGTACCCGCTGCGGCTGTCCGCGGCGGCGACCCGGGCCGAGACCACCCCGCCCTCCTGGCCGGCGTTGGTGGCGATCCAGCGCAGCGGCTGGTCCAGGCTGTCCCGGACGACCCTGACCCCGACGGCCTCGTCACCGGACAGGCCGAGGTCGCCGTCCAGAGCGCTGGCCGCGTGCACCAGAGCAGCACCGCCACCGGCGACGATGCCCTCCTCGATCGCAGCGCGGGTAGCCGAGACGGCATCCTCGATGCGGTGCTTCTTCTCCTTCAGCTCCACCTCGGTGGCAGCACCGACCTTGACCACGCAGACACCGCCGGACAGCTTGGCCAGGCGCTCCTGCAGCTTCTCCCGGTCCCAGTCGGAGTCGGTGTCCTCGGCCTCGGCGCGCAGTTGGGCTTTGCGGGCCTCCACATCGGCCGAGCTGCCGCCGCCGTCGATCAGCGTGGTGGTGTCCTTGGTCAGCACCGCGCGGCGCACCGTGCCGAGCAGGTCCAGCCCGGTGTTCTCCAAGCTCAGGCCCACCTCCCCGGAGATCACGGTCGCACCGGTGAGCACCGCGATGTCGGCCAACACCGCCTTGCGCCGGTCGCCGAATGCGGGAGCCTTGGCCGCGGCCACGTTGAGCAGGCCCTTGATCCGGTTGACCACCAGCAACGAGATCGCCTCGCCGTCGATGTCCTCGGCGATGACCAGCAACGGCTTGCCGGCCTTGGCGACCTTCTCCACCAACGGCAGCACGTCCGCGATCGAGCTGATCTTGCCCTCGTGCAGCAGCACGTAGGCGTCGTCGAGCACGGCCTCCTGGGTGTCGGCGTCGGTCACGAAGTAGGGGGAGATGTAGCCCTTGTCGAACTGCAGGCCCTCGGTGAACTCCAGCTCGGTGGTCATCGTCGTGTTCTCGTCGACGGTGATGACCCCGTCCTTGCCGACCTTGTCGAAGGCCTCGGCCAGCAACTCGCCGATCTTGGTGTCCTGTGCGGAGTTGGCCGCGACGTAGGCAACGTCCTGGCGCCCGTCGACCGGCACGGCGACCGAGAGCAGATGGTCGCTGACGGCGGTGACGGCCTTGTCGATGCCCCGCTTGAGGTCCATCGGGTTCGCCCCGGCCGTGACGTTGCGCAGTCCGGCGTGCACGATCGCCTGGGCCAGCACAGTGGCCGTGGTGGTCCCGTCACCGGCGATGTCGTTGGTCTTGGTGGCGACCTCTTTGATCAGCTGCGCGCCGAGGTTCGCCCAGGGGTCGCTCAGCTCGATCTCGCGGGCGATGGTCACGCCATCGTTGGTGATCGTGGGGGAGCCGTACTTCTTGTCGATGACGACGTTGCGGCCGCGCGGGCCGAGGGTCACCTTGACCGTGTTCGCCAGGGCGTCGACACCGGCCTCCAGCGACGAGCGGGCGGCGTCGGAGTACTCGATGAGCTTGGGCATGCGTTCCTTTCAACGGGAGTGGTGCGGGCCTACGCAGGGTGTGGCACGCGACGAGCACGCCCCGACGCGTTCGCGACGCCCATGAGGGGGCCGCGGTGCGCCGGGGCGGTGCGGTGTCAGCGGGTGACGATGGCCAGCACGTCGCGGGCGGACAGGATCAGGTACTCGGTGTCGTCGTACTTGACCTCGGTGCCGCCGTACTTGCTGTAGAGGACCTTGTCGCCGGCGGAGATGTCAAGCGGGATCCGCTTCTCACCCTTGTCGTCGAAACGACCGGCGCCGACGGCGATGACCTCGCCCTCCTGCGGCTTCTCCTTGGCGGTGTCCGGAATCACGAGGCCGGAAGCGGTCGTCTGCTCGATGTCGACGGGCTTGACGACGATCCGGTCCTCGAGCGGCTTGATGGTGACCGACACGTGGAACCTCCCCTTCCGGGGTTCTGGCGGCCGGCTGCCCCGATGGGCTGGGCCGGCGCGGTGAATGGATGGCTTGTCCGGTGATGCGTATGGCATCTGCTTGATGCGCAGCGCATCTGCGTGATGCCCATGGCATCGGCGGCGCCGATCCCGTCGTCGCGGGTGCCGGGATCTTTGCCGCATTGGCACCCTCGGGTCCGGAGTGCCAACTCCAAACCTAGGCGGCCACTGGCACTCGGTCAAGGGGAGTGCCAGCACACCGCGGGTTTTCGTCGGGTCAGCCGAACCCGGCGGCGCCGGCGCCGGCGACCCGCAGCTCACGCAGGGTCAGCGCGGTGAGCAGCGCCGCGACCACGGCTTCGGCGCCCTTGTCCGCGATCGAACCCGGGCCGCCGGAACGCTCCAGCGCCTGCTGCTGGGTCAGCACGGTGAGCACGCCGTTGCCGACCGGGGTGCCCTCGTCCAGCGCCACCCGGGTCAGGCCCGCGGTCACCGCATCGCAGACATAGTCGAAATGCGGGGTGCCGCCCTGCACGACGGTTCCCAGCGCCACGACCGCGTCGTGGGTGCGGGCCAGCGCCTGCGCGACCACCGGCAGCTCCACCGCCCCGGGAACCCGGACCACCGTCGGCTCGGCGACGCCGGCGCGGGCCAGGGTGGCCACGGCCCGGGCCAGCAGCACGTCGACGATCTCGGCGTTCCACCGGGTCGCCACCACGCCGACCCGCAGGCCGGTGGCGTCGGGAACGGTCAACTCCGGACTGCCCTGCCCGCTCACTGGGCCCGTCCGCTCACTGGGCCGGTCCCGCTCACTGGGCCCGGCCCGCTGCCCAAATCTCCGACGGGCTCACCGGGGACCTCGATACCCAGCGCGGCCTCGTCCAGCGGCGCCCCGTCGAGGGTCGCCAGGTCGTCCAGTCCGTCCAGTCCGTCGTACTGGTGACCCATCCGATCCCGCTTGGTGCGCAGGTAACGGGCGTTCTCCCGGGTGGCGGCAACAGCGAGCGGGACCCGCCCGACGATCGAGAGCCCGTACCCGTCCAGTCCGGCCCGCTTGGCAGGGTTGTTGGTCAGCAGGCGCATCGAGCGGACACCGAGGTCGGCGAGGATCTGCGCGCCGGTGCCGTAGTCGCGGGCGTCGGCGGGCATCCCGAGGGCCACGTTGGCCTCAACGGTGTCGGCCCCCTCGTCCTGCAGGGCGTAGGCGCGGATCTTGTTCGTCAGCCCGATGCCGCGTCCTTCGTGGCCACGCATGTAGAGCACGACGCCGCGGCCCTCGTCGGCGACCGCCTGCATCGCCGCGTGCAGTTGCGGGCCGCAGTCGCAGCGCCGGGACCCGAACACGTCGCCGGTCAGGCACTCCGAGTGCACCCGGACCAGCACATCGGCCCCGTCGTCACCCGGCTCCCCGACCGACCCCTTCACCAGGGCGATGTTCTCCGAGCCGTCCATCAGCCCGGCATAGACCACCGCGCGGAAGGTTCCCTGCCCGGTCGGCAGCACGGTCTCCGCGCGCCGTTCCACCTGCTTCTCGAACCGGCGCCGGTAGGCGATCAGATCGGCGATGGTGATCATCTTCAGGCCGTGCTCGGCGGCGAAACCGGTCAGCTCGTCGCGACGGGCCATCCCCTCCTGCTCCTGCTGGCTGACGATCTCGCACAGCACGCCGACCGGGGGCAGCCCCGCCATCCGTGCCAGGTCCGAGGCCGCCTCGGTGTGCCCGGCCCGGCGCAGCACGCCACCTTCGGCAGCGCGCAACGGGACCACATGACCGGGCCGGCTGAAGTCGCGCGGTCCGGCGTCCGGGTCGGCCAACAGCGACACCGTCCGCGCCCGGTCGGTGGCCGAGATACCGGTCGTGATGCCCGTCCAGGCGTCGACGCTGACCATGTAGGCGGTACCGCGTCGGTCCTGGTTGATGCGGTAGGCCGGCGCCAGGTCGAGTCGTTCGCAGTCAGCGGCCGGCAGGGAGACGCAGATGTAGCCGGAGGTGTAGCGGACCATGAACGCCATCAGCTCCGGGGTCGCCCGGGCGGCGGCGAAGATCAGATCGCCCTCGTTCTCCCGGTCCTCGTCGTCGACGACGATCACGGGCCGCCCGGCGGCGATGTCGGCGATGGCGTCGGTGATCCCGGCGAAGCGCTGCTCCCGGGCGGCCGTCGCCGCGTCCGGGCCGAACGGGTCGAACCCGGCCGGTGCCTCGATGGCGGTCATGCCGCGCCCCTGCCGGTCGGGTCGGCGGGCTGGCCGTCGGCGTGCAACAGCCGCTCGACGTACTTGGCCACCACATCAACCTCCAGGTTCACCGTGTCCCCAACCGCGCGCACTCCCAGTGTCGTCTCGGCCAGCGTCGTCGGGATCAGGCTCACCGTGAAACTCTCGGCGCCCGCCTCGACGACGGTCAGGGAGACCCCGTCGACGGTGATCGAGCCCTTCTCCACGACGTAGCGGGCCAGCCCGGCCGGCATCCCGATTCGGACGATGTCCCAGTGGGTGCTCGGCTCGCGGGCCAGCACGGTGCCGGTGCCGTCGACGTGTCCCTGCACCAGATGACCGCCGATGCGGTCCCCGAGCGCGGCGGCCCGTTCGAGGTTGACGGGGCTGCCGTGTCCGGCCTTGGCCAGGCTGGAGCGGTCGAGGGTCTCGCGCATGACGTCGGCGGTGAAGCCGGCGGGCTGCCCGTCGGGCCCGGGGACGACGTCGACCACGGTCAGGCACACGCCGTTGACGGCGATCGAGTCCCCGTGCCTGGCGTCGCTGCTGACCGTCGACGCTGCGATGCGCAGCCGGACCGCGTCGGTGACCTCGGTCCGCTCGGCAACCTCTCCGAGCTCCTCCACGATGCCGGTGAACACCACTGCACCCCTTCCCGTCCGGTCCACGACCGGTCCGCGCATGCAACCCGGGAGCGGGGGCAATCGTTCCCCGGCGCTCCCGGCAGGGAACAGCCGGCGCGGTTGGGACTACCGCAGAGCCACGGCCACCACCCCGGCGGTCGTCGGGACGAAGGCGCGACTGCCGGACAGGGCCGGCGTGGCGAACCGGGTGACCGCGCCCACCGGAGCCGAGCCGATGACCGTCCCGTTCCCGGTCCGCAGCGCGTAGAGCCGGCCCGCCGTGACGTCCAGGGCCAGCAGCGACGATCCGTCCCTGGTGGCGACCGGTGATCCGGTGATCCCGGCGGCCCGCCAGGCCGGGCGGACCCGCCCGTCGGCGTAGATCGAGACCCCGCGGATCCCGTCCCGGCAGGGAACGAAGACGGTGCTCGCGACCCGTGCGGTGCCTCCGTAGGCGGCGCACACCGTTGCCGTCGACAGCTGGGAGCCGACGCCCCCCAGCCGTCCGGCCCGCAGTGTGTAGGCGCGGTCGGACTTGCCGTCCACATAGATCACCCCGGTGGGCAGCAGCGTCGGGGAGGTGGAGCCCAGATCCAGGTCGGAGGCGTTGTCCGCTGCCCACCGGCTGGGGGCGAAGGCCCCGATCACGCTCAGCGCCGGCGAGAGCTGCAGCGTCGAGTCCGAGAGGTCCCAGCGTCCGCTGGTCGCGGCGCCGTTGCCCACCGCGACGTAGAGGTTGCCGTGGGCATCGCCCACCGGGCCCGGCGGTGCCCAGATGCCCGCCTCCCGTGCGCTGGGGGTCTGGTAGCGGGTCAGATAGCCGTTGCCTTCCCGGATGCCGACGACGTAGCCGTAATAGGCGCCGCAGTCACCGGCCAGTCCGCCGTAGGCCACGTAGATGGTGCCGTTGGCGGCCAGCAGCGCCCCACGCTGCTGCAGTACCCGCGGGTCCTGGCGCGGCGGGTCGGCGTGGTGCTGGACCATGACCCGCCCGGAACGCGGGTCGACGGCGAAGATCAGGTGCGACACCGCCCCGCTGCTGCTGCGGTTCTCCGCGACAACCCACACCGCACCCGAGGCGGGCTCGTACACCGGCGTCCCGGTGATGCCGAGCGGGTCGATGTTGCCGCAGGGCAGTTCCGAGCGGGGAACCGGAACGCCGAGCTGGCGGGTCCGCCAGAGCACCCGGCCGGTACCGGCGTCCAGCCCGTACACATAGTTGTGCTCGGTGGCCGCGATGACCACCGACCGGCCACTCACGTTCAGGACCAGCGGCTGGGCGTAGACGGTCCCGCTCAGCGCGGCACTCCAGACCCGCGCGACCCTGGTGGGGGCGATGGCGTTCTCCCGGCCGGATCGGCCGTTGTCGCCGTGATAGGTCCGGACCTCCGGTGCGGTGACGGCCGCCGCCGGGCCGGCCGCCCACACCCCCTGGGCCACGGCGAGGCCGGTCACCAGGGCGAGGGCGGTCGCGACGGGGGCCAGCAGGGACACCGGGCGGACGAACCGCCGCCATACCATTCGCGTCATGGACACACAGTCACCCGCCGATGGCTCTCGGTAACGCGAGGGGTGGGGGCTGTGGATCGGCGACGATCCGCACGTCGTCCCCCACCCGCGTCAGATCGGTGATGGTGAGCCGGTGAATGCCAGCCATCGAGGCAACCCCGGCCGGACCGAGGGCGGCCAGCCCGGACCCGAGCAGCGCCGGTGCGAGGTAGGCGACCACCCGGTCGACCAGGCCGGCCGCGACGAAGGCGCCGGCCAGCGTCGGGCCCCCCTCCAGCAGTACCGAGACGATGCCCCGCCCCGCCAGCTCGGCCAGCACCTGCGCCGGGTCGTGGGTGGACAGCAGCAGGGTCGGGGCGGCGCGCTGGTCGAGCAGCGCCGCGTCCGGCGGCAGGCGACGGTGCCCCACCACCACCCGCAACGGCCGCCGGACCCCGACCGGCGCTGTGCCGGGCGCTGTGCCCGCCGCTGGCCCGAGCGCCCCTGCGGGGCCGGCCCGGTCGTGCGGTAGGCGCACCGTCAGCGACGGATTGTCGGCCAGTGCGGTGCCGGTGCCCACGACGATCGCGTCGACCTGCGCGCGCAGCCGGTGCACATCCGCCCGGGCCGCCGGTGAGGTGATCCACCGGCTGGTCCCGTCCGCTGCCGCGGACCGCCCGTCCAGGGTGGCGGCGGTCTTCCAGGTCAGAAACGGCCTGCCCGTTCCGGTGCGGTGCAGCCACGCCCGCAGCGGACCGGCTGCCACCGCCCCGGCACCCCGCCCCACCTCGACCCGGACTCCGGCCGCCCGCAACTGCGTCACGCCCCCGGCGGCGACCGGGTCCGGATCCTTCACCCCGACCACCACCCGGGCGATACCGGCGGCCAGCAGCGCCCGCGTACACGGGGGGGTGCGGCCGGTGTGGGCGCAGGGCTCCAGAGTCACCACCGCGGTGCCCCCGCGCGCCCGCTGGCCCGCCTGCTGCAGCGCAACGACCTCCGCATGCGGGCCGCCGACCGGACGGGTCGCGCCCACGCCGACGACCTGCCCGTCAGCGTTGAGGATCACCGCGCCGACGGGCGGATTCGGGCTGGTCGTCCCGAGCACGTCGGCCGAAACCGCGAGCGCGCGCGCCATCGCGGCATCCAGGACCGCGCCGGTGACCGGGTCAGACACGCTCATGGTCGGCGACGCTAGCCAGGTGCCCCGACAGGACCCGAACCCCGCCGACCCGGCGCACCCTGCCGACGCGGGCGATCCGGGCGATCCGGTGGCGGTGATGGGGTGGCTGGCCGGACCGGGCGCCGCGCCGGTGCTCGCCGCGGCCACTGACCTCGCCGACCGGCTGGCGCCCCTCGCGGTCGCCGAGCGGCTCCGCCAGCGATTCCCGCAGCTGCCCGCGGCGCTGCTGGCCGCCGCGTCCGGGCAGGTGGCGCTGCGTGCCAGGGCGGCGCCGCGCCTCGGCCCGCACGCCGGTCGGCTGCTGCTGACCCGCGACGGGCTGGAACAGGCGAGCCGGCGCAGCGTTGCCGACCACCGGGCCGCGTCGCTGGCCGCCCGCTCCCCCGGACCCGTGCACGAGGTCGCCGACCTGTGCTGCGGGATCGGCGGGGACCTGCTCGCCCTGGCGGCGGCCGGGTTTCAGGTGACCGGCGTCGACCTGGACCCGGTGGCCGTGATCGCCGCCCGGGCCAACGTGGCCGCCAACGGCCTGACGGCAACCATCCGGCTCGGCGACGTGACCGACCTGGACCGGTCGGGTTTCGACGCGGTGGTCGCCGACCCGGCCCGGCGCACCGCCAACGGCCGGATCCGCGATCCCGCCGATTTCCGGCCCGACTGGTCCTGGGTGAGATCGGTGCTCACCGAACCGGGCGCGCGGGCGGTTGTCACGACAACCCCGGCGCTGCCCCACCGCCTGATCCCCGACGGCTGCGAGGCGGAGTGGGTCGGGCAGGGGCGTGACGTCGTGGAAGCAGCGCTCTGGTCACCTGAAATGGGCAGCGGCGTCCGGCGCCGCGCGACCCTGCTCGGGCCGGACGGCACGCGCACGATGACCGATTCCGAGCTCTCGCACACCCCGCCCCCGGTCGGTGACCCGGCTGCCGGCGACATCCTCATCGAGCCCCACGGCGTGGTGATCCGGGCCGGGCTCGTCGGCGTACTGGCTGACCGGGTCGGCGGATACCTGCCGGCGCCGGGGATCGGCTATCTGCTCGCCCCGGCGGGGGCGATCGGCCCGGATGTGCTCGGCCCCGACCGCGGACCGGACTGGGGAACCGCCTTCACAATCACCGAGGTGCTCCCGCTGCGCGAGCGCGTGCTGCGTCGCCGGCTGGCCGATGACGATGTCGGGATCCTCGAGATCATGCAGCGGGGGCTGGACATCAGCCCGGACGCGCTACGTCCGCGACTGATCGGTACCCGGCCGCGGGGCCACGGCGCGGCGACCCTGGTACTGACCCGGACCCGGTCCGGCGGCGCGGCCCTGCTGGTGTCCCGGCTCACCGGTGACTAGACGACCGAGATCGTGACGGGAAGGCCGGGATCGGCCCCGAAGTCCGGCGGCGAGACGGGTGCTCCCGCGGCGACAACGGCCCAACCGAGAGCAGCGATCATCGCACCGTTGTCCGTACAGAGCCGGACCGGGGGCACCCGCAGCTGCAAGCCGGCGGCGGCACAGCGCTGCTGCGCCAGTTCGCGCAGCCGACGATTGGCCGCCACGCCCCCGGCGATGAGCAGCGTCCGGGCGCCGGTCTGCTCGCAGGCGGCCACCGCTTTGGCGGTCACCACATCGACCACTGCCTCCTGGAACGACGCGGCCACATCGGCCGCGGGCAGCTGGAGCCCGGAACGGGCAGCCGCGGCAACCGTGCGCGAGACGGCGGTCTTCAAACCGGAGAAGGAGAAATCGAAGCGATGCTCGGGCTGGTCCTTCGGCGCGGTCAATCCGCGCGGCAGGGCGAACGCCGTGCGATCACCGCTCTCGGCAGCCGCGGAGAGCACCGGTCCGCCCGGGTAGGGCATCCCCAGCAGTCGCGCCACCTTGTCGAACGCCTCCCCCGCCGCGTCGTCGAGGGTCTCTCCCAGCAGTTGCACACCGTCGATCAGGTTGCGCACGGTCAGCAGCGAGGTGTGCCCGCCGGAGATCAGCAGGGCGGTGGTGGGGTCCGGAAGGCCAGGCCCGTCCAGCGTCGCCGCCGCGACGTGGCCGACCAGATGATTGACCCCGTAGAGCGGAACGCCCAGGCTGGCCGCGAGCGCCTTGGCCGCAGCGATGCCGACCAGCAGGGCCCCGGCCAGGCCGGGCCCGGCTGTCACGGCGACCGCGTCGATCTCCCCCAACCCGACCCCGGCCGCGGCCAGGGCCCGGTGCAGGGTCGGCACGAACGCCTCCAGGTGGGCCCGGCTTGCCACTTCGGGGACCACGCCACCGAAGCGCACGTGCTCGGCCACACTGGAGGCCAGCGCCTCGCCGAGCAGCCGCGAGCCCCGCACCACGGCGACTCCGGTCTCGTCGCAACTGGTCTCGATGCCCAGTACCAGCGGCTCGCTCACGCTGAGGGCACCAGTGGCTCGCTCACACCAGCCATCATCGCCGCTCACCCGCAGCCGCCGCGGGTGTCAGTTCGCGGCTCAGCACCAGGGCGGCCACCGTGCCCGCTCCGTCCGGGCCGGCGTAGTAGCCCGGTCGACGCCCCAGCTGCCTGAACCCGGATCGGGCGTAGAGACTCAGCGCGGCCGGGTTGGTCTCGGCGACCTCCAGCAGCACCCGCACCGCGCCACGGCGGGTCGCCTCGGCCAGTGCCGCCTGCAGCAGCAGCCGGCCGATCCCCTCCCGGCGTCGGTCCGGCGCAACCGCCAGGGTGGTCAGATCCGCGGTCCCGGCGTCACGGGCCGCGGCCATCAGCCCAACGTGTCCGAGCACTTCCGCCCGCTGTGCCGGGTCGTGGGCGACGGCATACCAGCGGCTGTCCGGGACCTGACTCAACTCCGCGGCGAACCCGGCGCGCGACCAGGCGGTGTGGGCAAAGGCCGAGCTCTCCACGGCCAGGACCGTGTCCAGGTCGTCGACGGCCATCGCCCGGACCGCGATTTCGGCGGTGCTCACCGGGCGGCGATACCGGCGGCGGGTGCGCCCGGCGCGGCTGGGCGGGCATCGGGGCGGCGCAGGTAGAGCGGGACCGGGTCCAGTTCCGGGAGCACTGCTCCGGCCACGGCGGACGCCAGCACGGCGGCATCCGGCGTCGCCGCGGCGCCCCCTGGGACCGGTCCGAAGACATCGGAGTAGAGCAGTGCTCCGGCACCGACCGCGGGCAGGGTGCCGGCATCGGGGACGGCGCCTGGCTGGTCGACCGACGGGCCGGCCAGTCGTCGGATCCGGCCGTCGGCGACGGCGTAGCGAGCCCAGTAGACCTCGCGGCGCCGGGCATCCCCGACCGCCAGCAGCTGCCCGTCCTCGACGACGCCCGCGCTCGCCGCGGCCAGCGCGAGCACGTCCAACGAACAGACGCCGACCACCGGGATCCCGCGTGCCGCGCCCAGGGTCAGAGCGGTGACGATGCCGACACGCAGACCGGTGAACGGGCCCGGCCCGACACCCACGGCGACCCGCCGCACCTGCGACAGACCAACGCCGGCCTGGGAGAGCACCGCTTCAATCAGCGGCGTCAGCACCTCGGCGTGGCGATTCTGCGCCGGCTGGGCCGCCGATACCGCGACGCCCGGCTGCGCCGGGTCGAGCACAGCGACCGAGGCCATCGTGGTGGAGGTGTCAATGGCCAGCAGCACGGTCCCGACCCTAGAAGGCGGGCCGGGCAACGGGGTTCAGTCCCGCCTGCAGACCGCTGAAGGCCCAGCGCCCCCCGACCGGATCGACCCGCACCGTCCGGACCTCGTCGCCGGTGATGTCGATGCCCACACGGGCCGGGGCCAGGGCTTCGGCGATGCCCTTCCCCCACTCCACGACAGTGACCGCCCGCGACACGGTCGCGTCCAGGTCCAGATCGTCCAGTTCGAGGGCGCCGGCCAGTCGGTAACCGTCGACGTGCACCAGTGCCGGCCCACCCTCCAGCGACGGGTGCTCCCGGGCGACGATGAAAGTCGGGGAGGTCACGGGACCCCGCACGTGCAGTGCGTCGCCGATGCCCTGGGTCAGGGTCGTCTTGCCCGCGCCGAGCCCACCGGTGAGGATGACCACGTCCCCGGCCCGGAGCATCGCTCCCAACCGCCGGCCGAATCCCTGCATCGCCGGCGCCGAGTCCACGGAAACCACGAACGGTGCCGCCCGGGCCAGCAGCAGGTTCCACGGCACCCGGTCGACGACGGGAAAGCGGTACGGATCCACCTCGCCATAGCCCAGGCTGCGCCAGAAGGCCCCATTGGACGACAGTTCGCGCCGGGCGACCAGCGACACCGCGTCGGCGCCCCGCTCGGCGGCCACGGCCTCGGCGGCCCGGACCAGGCGTGCCGCGATCCGTTGCCGACGCCGGCCAGGATCGACCGAGACCCGGGTCAGCCGCAGTCCGGGTCCCACCCCGAAGAGCAGTGCTCCGACGAGCTGGTCACCGGCGACGGCCACCAGACCTCCGCGATCACTGATCTCGGAAGCGATGCTCTCCGGCGTCTCGGACAGCGCGGCGGCCGGTGGGTCAAGCGCCGGTCGCGCCCGGAACGCGCGGACGACCAACTCGTACACGGCCGCGGCATCGGCGGGCTCGGCGGCCCGGACCCGCAGCCGGTGGCTCACCGGCGCCTGCCCCGGCCCCGTGGGCCGGATCTGCTGCCTCACGATGCCCGAGCCCCCGCCCGGTCGATCAGATCCGCCAGCAACCCCGTCACGAGCTCGGGGTACTCCAGGAACGCCAGGTGCCCGGCGTCGGGCAGCTCCAGCACGCGCGCGTCGGGCAGCCGGGCAGCGATCTCCGCGCTCTGCCACGCCGGGGTGATCCGGTCCCCGGCCGCGCTGAGGATCAGGGTCGCGACCCCCCGCAGGACCGGCACGGCGTCGTAGAGGTCGAGGCCGGCAAACGCCGGGTAGAAGGCCGCGACGGTCGCGACCGGGGTCTGCGCGACGACCCGACCGACCATGGCAACCACGTCGTCGGACACCGGTGAGCCGAACGAGAGCCGGCGGGTCAGCAGCGTCTCCACCGGTCGGGCGGCACGGCGGGCGCGGGCCGTCACCGCCGGGATCCGCCCGGCCAGGGTCAGCGCGGCGCCGGTCAGCGCCTGCGACGCCCGGGTCGCGGCCCGGCTCAGCCGCTGCGCACCGCCGGCCACCACCTCCAGCGGGCCGATCCCGGCGATGGGCCGCCGTCCGGGCAACGCGTCACCGGCCGCGGAACAGATCAGCGCAACCCCGTTCACCCGGGGACCTCCGCCCGGCGCCGGCGGAGCGCCGAACAGTCCGGGGCGCGCCCGCGCCAGCGCCAGGATCGCCATCCCGCCCATCGAGTGCCCCACCAGGACCGCGGGGGAATCCGGAACCACGGCGTCGAGCACCTCACCCAGGTCCCGCCCGAGCCGCTCGATCGTCGCCGACCCGGGGGGCGGCGGCTCGGATCGGCCGTGGCCCCGCTGATCGGGCAGGACCAGCCGGTGCCGCCCGAGAAGGGCGGCCCGTTGCGGGGCCCAGATCGTGGTGTCGTGGCCGAAACCGTGGACCAGGACGACGGTCGGATCCCCGGCGGAGACGCCCGGCGCGTCCTCCACGTCCACCACCAACCGCACGCCGTCGCTGGTGGTGATCGTTGTGGTCCTGAGCGTGCTGCTGGTCACGGCGTCACCCCGGCCCCGCGACCGTGACCGTGACCGTGACCGCCGGCATCACGGGAATCGGCAGCGCCGACCAGCACCCGGCCCAGCCGCTCCGGTATCCGGGTGACGATCTCCCAGCTGATCGTGTCGGCGGCCTCGGCCTGCTGCTGCGCGTCCGGACCGTCCGAGCCGTCCCCGAACAGCACGGCCTCATCGCCGGGGACGGCAGCACTGTCCGGGCCGAGGTCGACGACAAGCTGGTCCATGCACACCCGTCCGACGATGGGCCGCCGGACCCCGCCGACGCCGACGGTGCCGCGGTTGGACAGTGCCCGAGGGATCCCGTCGGCGTACCCCGCCGGGACCAGCCCGAGTCGGGTCGGGCGTGGCGCCCGCCAGGTCATCCCGTAGGAGACCCCCTGTCCGGCGGGGACCTGCTTGACCGAGCTGAGCCGCGCGGCGTAGCGCATCGCCGGACGCAACCCGAACTCCGCCGCCGAGGCCACCCGCGGCGCCGGGGTCAGTCCGAATGTGGCCAGCCCGACCCGCACCAGGTCGTAGTGGGTCCGGGGGTCGGTCAGGGCCGCCGCGGAGTTGGCCGCATGCAGCAGGGCGGGCCGCAGTCCGGCCGCGTGGGCGGTCGCCACGGCGTCCTCGAAGCAGGCCAGCTGGGCGTCGGTGACCGGGCTGCCCGGCTCATCCGAACACGCCAGGTGGGTGAAGATCCCGACGACGTCGACGGCAGTCGCGCCGGCAGCGGCGGCGACCAGGCGCGACCACGAGTCGTCCCAGGTCGCCGCGCCGTTGCGGGTCATGCCGGTGTCCGCCTTCAGGTGCACCCGCGCCACCCGCCCCGCCCGGGCCGCCGCGTGCTCCACCTCACCCAGCTGTGCGGCCGAACTGATCCCGACGTCGATGTCGGCGGCCAGTGCCGGGGCCCAGTCGACCCCGGGCGCGGTCAACCAGGCCAGCAGCCGGCCGGTGTCCCCGGCTGCACGGAGTGCCAGCGCCTCGGCCAGCACGGCGGTGCCCAGCCAGGTGGCGCCGCCGGTGCGAGCGGCGCGGGCGGCCGGGATCAGCCCGTGCCCGTAGGCGTTGCCCTTGACCACGGCCATCACCTGCGCAGCTCCGACCCGCCCAGCGACCGTCGCCACGTTGTGCGCGATCGCGGCGAGGTCGACCCGGACCTCGACGTGGGGGCGGGTCGGGGTCGGCACCGGACCAGTTTCCCAGTGACCGCTGCCCGCGGCCGGCCACCACGTCGGCCGCGACGCCACAGCGCCCCGCCACCACGATGGTGACGGGGCGTTCTGGCCGGTGTGCCGCGCTGCAGGGTCAGCTACTGGTGATGTCCGAGAGCAGCAGCTTCACACCTGCCGAACCGAGTTCCATCGCGTCGGTGGCCAGCGCCTGGCCAGCTTCGGTGGCCAGTGCCGCCGAGGCGGTGGCGTAGTCGCTGAAGTACAGGTCAGCGGTCCGGTACGCCGGGGTCGGCGACCCGTCCTCCTTGGGGAAGACCTTCGCCGCCTCCAGGCGCTGCACGTCGGGGACCTTGGCCGCCAGCGGCTCGTGCACCTCGGTGTAGTGCTTCTCGAAGGCCTCGGGGTCGGTCGGGTTGTCGTAAATCACTGTCAGCTTCACAGCCATGCTCGCGCTCCCTTGCTCGACTTCGGGTGTACCGGGTGCAGCGCGCCCGAGGCGCACCCGATTCCCGATCGGGAGTGTCGCCGGCACGCGGCAACCGCCGCGGGTCACCGGAATGCGGCTACCGCCGCGGGTCACCGGAATGCGGCTACCGCCGCGGGTAGCTCGTCGGCGACGTCGGCGGCCACGATCTGCCGCGCCGGAGTCCCGACGGCCCGCCGGGCCGCCATCCCGTGCAGCCAGGCTCCCAACGATCCGGCGGTCAGCGGGTCCAGTCCGGCCGCGAGCAGTGACCCGGCGAACCCCGACAGCACGTCCCCGGCGCCGGCGGTGGCCAGGTAAGGGGTGCCGGAATCCGACACCCGCACCCGGCCGTCCGGGGCGGCCACCACCGTGGTGTTGCCCTTGAGCAGCACGGTCGCCCCGGTCTGAAGGGCTGCCCGGGTCGCATGCTCCAGTCGCCGGGACTCCACCGCCGCGCGGTCCACGCCCAACATCCGGGCCAGCTCGCCGGCATGCGGGGTCGCCAAAACCACGGCCCCGTCCGGCACCCGGTCACCGAGGGCGGCCAGCCCGTCGGCGTCGATGAGCACCGGCACCCCGTCGGCGAGCACCCGGTCGACCTCTGCACCCCGATCAGCGCCCAGGCCCGGTCCGATCGCCCACGCCTGCACCCGCCCGTCACCGGGAACCACCTCGGGGAACCGGTCGACCACCGACCGGGCGACGTCGTCCGGGCCCACGAAGCGGACCATCCCGATCGGCCCGGCCAACGCCCCGGCCGTGCACAGCACCGCAGCGCCCGGGTACCCAGCCGAGCCGGCGCGCACCCCGAGCACACCCCGGCTGTACTTCTGGCTCTCCCCATCCGGGGTCGGCATTTGCGCGACGTCCGCCGGACCGACCAACTGCAGCGCCGGATCCTCCGGCAGATAGGGGGTCAGCCCGATGTCGACCAGCTCGACCTCGCCGCACGCGGCCGCCCCCGGGTCGATGCAGTGGGCCGGTTTGAGCGCGCCGAAGGTGACCGTCCGGCTCGCGTGGACGTACGGCTCGGTCACGGTTCCGGTGTCGGCGTCCACCCCGGAGGGAAGGTCCACGGCCAGCACCGCAACCCCGGCATCGGCGAGCTCGCTCATCAGCGCCGCCGCCGCGGGCCGCAACCCGCCCTGCCCGCCAATCCCGACAATGCCGTCCAGTGCCAGGTCGGCCCGTGCGACCAGGGCGGACACCCCCGGGCCGTCATGGGTGACCGCCCGCCCGCCGGCACGCCGCAACGCCTGCAGCCCGCCGGAGTGGGCGTGGTCCGGGGCCAGCAGCACCGCGTCGACGCGGACCCCACGGGCAGTCAGCAACGCTCCGGCGAACAACGCGTCCCCGCCGTTGTTGCCGGCGCCGACCGCCAGCAGCACCCGCCCGCCGACCACCCGGCCCGGGGGGTCGCGCAGCATCCGCACCGCGGCCAGCGCCAGCCCGGTCGCGGCGCGCTGCATCAGCGCCCCGGAAGGCAGCCGCGCCATCAGCGCCGCTTCGGCCTCACGGATGCTGGCGACGTCGTACGCGTTCTGCACGGCCCTACCCTGCCCGCGCCGGGCGGGTCCGGCCACGCCGAGGGGCCCCGGCATGGCGGGCGTCCATGCTCAGCCACGGGATCGTCAGATGGGTCAGCGGCCCGATAGTCAGCGCGAACAGCAGTGTGCCCACGCCCACGGTGCCGCCGAGCAGCCATCCCACTGCCAGGACGCACACCTCGATGACGGTCCGGACCACCCGGATCGGCCACCCGCGTGCCGCCAGCCCGGTGGTCAGCCCATCCCGTGGCCCGGGGCCCAGCCCGGCACCGATGTAGGCCCCCGTGGCGACCGCGTTCAGCAGCACGCCACCGACCAGCAGGCCAACCTGCAGGCCACGGCTCTGGGCGGGCGTGGTGAGCGCCATGACCAGATTGATGACCAGCCCGACGAGTACGGCGTTGGCCAGGGTGCCCACGCCCGGCCGCTGCCGCAGCGGGATCCAGGCCAGCAGGACGACCGCGGAGACGATGACCACCCAGGTCCCGACGGCGAGCCCGAAGCTACGGGACAGCCCCTGATGCAGCACATCCCAGGGGCCGACGCCGAGCCCGGCCCGCAGCAGCATCGCGTTGCTGACCCCGAAGGCGACCAGGCCGACCGCCAGCAGGGTGACCCGCCGCATCGGCCGGTCGCGCAGCGCCGCCGGTGATGCCATCGGCATACGGTCCCACAGCACAACCAACGGCCCTGGACACGGGCGGACCTGCTGACGTGCGCCAGCCCTCGGTCGGTTCGGCCCCGGTCTCCGTGCACCGCGGCCTCGTTGACCGGCTGCCCGTCGGAGCCGTGCGCGGTGCCGCAGGGGCAGGGGGGTGGGTGTCCTGGGTTTTGCCGGCCGTGGACACGACCCCGAGGAGGACCGGAAAGCGGGCCCAGGCCAGGAACCGGGCGACGGTGCAGCGGGAAACTCCGACCAGGCGGGCGAGCCGGTCCCAGCCGCCGGCGCAGGTGCCGGTGTCGATGTCGAGGTGTTGGGCGGCGACGGCGGCCAGGCCGGTGCGCCGGCCAGATCGTCCCGATCACCCTGGTCACCGACGACGGCGGCCCGTTCCGGTCCTTCCGCTTGGGCACGTTCATCACCGGCCGGCCCGAACTTCGTCACGTCCGGACCCGTGTCCGGACCCCGTGCCAGAACGGGGTCCGGGAACGAGCGTTCCAGTCGCTGAAGTACGAGCGGCTCTACCGGCAGCAGATCGACTAACGCCACCGACCTGGTCCGCGAGGCTGAGACCTTCCGGGTCGAGTTCAACACCGTTCGACCGCACGAGGCACTGTCGTGGAACCGACCGGCCCTGCGACGTTCACCAGCGCCGAGCCGAGCCGGTGCCATCCACCTTTCCCGAGCCGGGAAACCTGCCATCTTCTTGACGCGGGACGGGCCCGGCCGTCCTGCGGTGACCTGACTCCGTGCACGCGGCATGGAGTGCTGCTGCTGAAGCCGAGTGCTGACCGTGGCCCCGGGCAACCTCGGTGCCCAACCAGCGAAGGGGGGCGAGGCGGTCACCGAACAGGCCACCCGCACTGGTGGACCGCGACGAGCCGCTGGTGGCGATTCTCTCGGGCCGGGACGCCCTCGGACCGCTGCTACCCGACATCCCGCACATCGGCTTGGCCCACCCTCGCCGGTGTCCGTCGACCGGGCGTTGATCGGCCCCGGCCGTTCAGGTGGGCCAATTCCGAGCTGCTCGACCTGGGAAGACCGGATGTTGATTGGCGCCTGCCCTGACTCACGTTTTGGCCGGACCCGCTTGGGCCTGAGTGACATTCACATTGCACGTCCCAGACACCCCGCCGCCATGTCGTGCAACGCACTCCTTTAGTTGCCCACCGTCTCGGTCCCCACGCCCGTTCCGGGGGTTCCCGCCCGGTCGGCCGGTGAAGTGAAATGATCAAGCACTGACTAATCAGTTGATGGGGTATCTGGCCGAATAAAAGACGTTGCCCGTCTTTGCGCTGATGAAGTTGGAGATATCGCACGTTCGTGGGGTGGGTGTCGACGTCGCCCCCGCTGGCCCCACTGGGACGCACGGTACGCCCGATTGGCCCACGACGTAGACCAGATCATCATTCATCAGAGGAATTATCGTGTTGTTGGGGCCGAGCGAGCCTGCCGAGTGGGACGTCGCACGTGCAATTGATATCGTCAACGGAAAGCCGCGTTCACACACCGCATCACCGGATTCACAGGTGCTGACGACGGTCGACCAAGCGACCGCTGGAACCTGACCGGCGGCCGGGGGCCGCAGTGATACCCCAGTCTTTCGGCTGTCCGTGGAACTGGTCACCGGTCCGGAGAAGCTCACGCCGGCACGCCAAAGCGGCGATGGCGATGGCGATGGCGACACAGCCGGAACGTTGGTTGATGAGGCTGCACTCGCGGCTTGCCCACAGCCCGTAAGCGCTCCTGCGCAACCAAGCAACAGTAAAGCGCTCCACAACTTCGCCTTCATCAGTCCCTCCACATCCGGTACTGGTTGTTGGCGGGCATGTCATAGTGCCACAGGTACGAGTCGCTGCTCCCGCCAACTGCAGCGTTCCCCGCTATCGTTACGTACCGGTCATCTGAATATCTCTGAACCTCCGACCCGGACATGACCTGCTTGGAAGTTGGGCGACCAGCAATTGTCGATTCGCGATAGGTCGCTTCCTCCTCGAACTGAACGCCGAAAGGCGTGTCCCAGTACTGAAATGGATCACCCGTCGACTGTCGGATCATGTGATTGTCCACGTTGCTACGGATGCGGTAGCCGGAGCTTGTGAACACCATTTGTTCCCAGAATGTGTGTGTCTCCCCGAGAGGAACGCAGCCACCGTAATAGTAGTCAGCGGGACCTGAAGCTATTGACTGCTGAGACCAGAATTTGAGGCACCCATCGTAACCGGCCCGGTACATATAGCCGGATTGGGCATAGTGATCGCTGAGGTTTCGATCGACGACCATCGTCCACGACGCGACAAAGTTTGCTCCGGATGAGTCACCGGTACAGACAGAGTAACCACCGGGATTCGAGATTTTCGCGCGCACGCCTTCGACGGGTGTCGCAGGCGTGCGTCCGACGGTGTTATAACCGTCGAAGTAGTTCTTCCGGGACAAACAAGTTGCTGCCGAGGCGACCGAGGATGGTAAGACAACGAAACTAATGGCCAAGGCTAACGCAACACACAACCCGCCGAGCCGCCGAGCCGCCGAGCCGCCGAGCCGCCGAGCCGCCGAGCCGCCGAGAAGAGACTGCCATGTGTCGCCCCGTCACTCGAGAGAAATCCACTGCGATGATGACTCTTCGTACAGTAAGCCGGGCCAGCTGTCAACCACCGGGACGCCCAACGAGTTGTCGATCGAGGTCCTCGCGCCGCTCGTTCCTACTCCAGCCCGGCGGGAGCATCGGCGTCACCTGCGTGCCACCCCGCGCCGCGCGGGTGATCGAGGCGGTCGCGCTCCGGGACCCGGCGGACCCGAGGCCGGCACTGCCGAACCTCCAGCAGGCCGACCTCGGCGGCCGGACCTGCCTCGGCTGGCGGTAGCAGTGCGACCACAAAGCTGGAAGGGGCCCAAGCCGGTTAGGCGAGTCGGGTGTGGATGTCGCCGAAGTGGGCGGTGCGGTACCGGAACAGCGCAAGTCCGGCGGCGACGCTGGCGAAGCCGGCGGCAACGATCCACAGCACGGGGGGTAGCCGATGGTGTCGCCGAGCAGCCCGCCGAGGGACGCGCCGACGACGATCGGGGCCCGATCCAGCGACCGCATGGTGGTAGCCCATCGAGGGGGCAGGGCAGCCCGAGCCCGAACGGGCTGAACCCCACCGTCCGCAACGCCTATGGCCCCTCACGGCGCCTGGACCGGGCTGTTCACCGCCGGCTGGGGCGCACCCGGCACTCCCCCAAGCACCTGACCACAGCCAGCCCCCAGAGCGTGACCGGAGACCAGCAGTGGAAACGTCCGGCACACCGGCTGGCAGCACCCGCCCAAACCAAGATCACCGATCTACATCATCGTCAGACGCCGCGAGGATGCTTGTCGGCGGATCCGGGCTCAGCCCTCCGCAATGACGACGGCACTCGCCAGGCCGGTCTCGTGGGACAGCGACACGTGCCAGCGCAGCACGCCGGCCGCCTCCGCTGCGGCGGCGACGGTTCCCCGCAGCGCCAGCAACGGGCGCCCCGAGGGCTCGGTCACGATCTCCGCGTCATGCCAGTGCAGCCCGGCGGGCACCCCGAGGGCCTTGGCCAGTGCCTCCTTGGCGGCGAACCGTGCGGCGAGAGAGAGCACTGATCTCGCCGATCCATCGGGCAGAACCCGTTCGGCTGGCGTGAACAACCGGGCAGCCGTGGTGGGAGTGCGGGTCAACGCCGCCTGGAACCGGTCGACCTCCACGACGTCCAGCCCGATCCCGACGATCACCGACCCGGCTGCCGCGGCAGCACATCGGGCTCCCCCAGGATCTCGATGCCGGTTGCCATAGTGCGAACAGTGGGCACAGTGCTCACTCCACGGTCACGGACTTGGCCAGGTTGCGGGGTTGGTCGACGTCGTGGCCGCGGGCGTCGGCGATCTCGCGGGCAAACACCTGCAACGGCACCGTGGTCACCAGCGGTGCGAGCAGCGTCGGCAGGGCCGGCACCCGGATCACCTCGTCGGCGTAGGGCAGCACGGCGTCGTCGCCGATCTCGGCGATCACGACGACCCGGGCGCCCCGAGCCCGTACCTCCTGAATGTTGGAGACCACCTTCGAGTGCAGGCTCGCGCGTCCGCCCGGCGAGGGCACGATCACCACGACCGGCAACCCGGCCTCGATCAGCGCGATCGGGCCGTGCTTGAGTTCACCGGCCGCGAACGCCTCGGCGTGCATGTACGCCAGTTCCTTCAGCTTCAGCGCGCCCTCCATCGCGACCGGGTACCCGACGTGCCGACCCAGGAACAGCACCGTGGAAGAGCCGGCCAGCATCCGGGCGATCCGCCGGGTTCCGTCCAGATCGGCGAGCAGTGCTCGCAAATGATCGGGGACGCGATGCAGTTCGGCAACGGTGGCGGCGACCTCGTCGTCGAACTTGGTGCCCCGCTCCTGGGCCAGGTAGAGCCCGAGCAGATAGCAGGCGACCAACTGGGCAAGGAAGGTCTTCGTCGAGGCGACGCCCACCTCCGGACCGGCGAAGGTGTAGAGCACCGCATCCGATTCCCGCGGGATCGTCGAGCCGTTGGTGTTAGAGATGGCCACGGTCCGGGCGCCCTGCTCGGCGGCGTGGCGCACGGCCATCAGGGTGTCCATCGTCTCCCCCGACTGACTGATCGAAACCACCAGCGTCCGCGCGTCCAGCACCGGGTCCCGGTAGCGGAACTCACTGGCAAGTTCGACCTCGACGGGCAGGCGGGTCCAGTGCTCGATGGCGTACTTCGCCGTCATACCGGCGTTGTACGCGGTCCCGCAGGCCACGACGAACACCTTGTCGATCGCCCGCAGGTCGGCCACGTCGATGCGCAACTCGTCCAGTTGCAGCCGTCCGGCGGCGTCGGTCCGGCCCAGCAGCGTGGCAGCGACCGCGTCGGGCTGCTCGGCGATCTCCTTGTCCATGAAGTAGGCGTAGCCACCCTTCTCCGCGGCGGCCGAATCCCAGTCGACATGGAAGTCGCGACCGGTGGCCGGGGACCCGTCGAAAGTGGTGATCTGCAACGAGTCCGGGGTGATCTCCACGATCTGGTTCTGACCGAGCTCGACAGCCGAACGGGTGTGCTCGATGAAGGCGGTGACGTCGGAGGCCAACCAGTTCTCCCCATCCCCGCGTCCGGCGACCAGGGGGGAGTCCCGACGCGCCCCGACCACCCGGTGCGGATCCTGAGCGTGCACGGCCAGCAGGGTGAAGGCGCCCTGCAGCCGGCGACAGGTCGCCCGCATCGCCTCGACAAGCCGGTGCGGATGATCGGAAGCGATGCTCTCCCAGGCCGCGGCGAGCAGGTGAGCAGCGCACTCGGTGTCGGTCTCGGAGGTGAACACCGCCCCGGCCGCGGACAGCTCGGCCCGCAGTTCGGCGAAGTTCTCGATGATCCCGTTGTGGATGACGGCGACGCCCGCAGGACCACCGGCCAGCTGGGGATGGGCGTTGGCGTCGGTCGGGGCACCGTGAGTCGCCCAGCGGGTGTGGGCGATGGCGGTCGTCCCGGCCGGCAGCGGGTGCTCGGCCAGTTCCTTCTCCAGCACGGCGAGCTTGCCGGCGCGCTTGGCCACGGCCATCCCGGAAGCGGCGCTGCCCGAACCGGCCGAACCCGAACCGACCAGGCCCGAACCGGCCGACCCATCGGTGAGCACCGCCACCCCGGCGGAGTCGTAGCCGCGGTACTCCAGCCGGCGCAACCCCTCGGTGACCAGCTCCAGAGCCGGTCGGGAACCGGCGTACCCCACGATCCCGCACATGCCGGCGAGGCTAGCCCGCAGCGGCCCGGCAGGGGCGGACTCACGCCTGGCGCAGCGCGTCCCGCACCCGCACCCGGGCGCCGCTGCGCACCACCGCGTTGCGGTAGATCCGCGCCGAGACCCAGCTCAACCCGGGGATCACCGCGACCAGCAGCAGCAGCGAGAGCGCCGTCTGCCAGCCCGGCACGTTGCCGATCGCCAATCTGATGGGCATCAGTGTGGGCGCGAACGCAGGCACCATCGACATCACCGCCACCAGCCTGTTGCCCGGGTCGTTGGGCAGCACGCTGACGCCGACCACATAGCCGATGACCACCAGCAACAGGACAGGCGTCACCACCCCGCCGATGTCCTCCTGTCGGGAGACCAGGGCGCCGAGCGCGGCGAAGACGAACGCGTAGGCCAGGTAGCCCAGCACAAACCACACGGCCAACCATCCGACCAGTCCGAACGCGGTGCCGGCCGGCAGATGCAGGCTGCCTCCCAGGTAGCCCGCCAGGACGCCGGCGATGCCGACGACCGCCACCTGGAGCAGCCCCAGCGCACCGAGCCCGAGCACCTTGCCGGTCATCAGCTGCCACGGGCGGACCGTCGCCAGCAGCAGCTCCACCACCCGGCTCGTCTTCTCCTCCACCACCCCGGTGGCCACCGACTGTCCGGCGGTCTGTAGTGCCAGGAAGATCAGGACTCCCGCCGCTACTCCCAGCAGCAGCCGGGCCGGGTCGTAGGACGGCGGCGGCTGCTGGGCCTGTACCTGCAACCCGGCGGCGGACACGGCGGCCGATACCGCCGCCGGGTCACCGCCGAGCGCCTGAACCTGGCTGTCCAGGGCGCGACGTGCGGCCACCGCGGCCAGCGTTCCGCGCAGATCCGTTGACAGCGTCTCGTGCACCAGCACCCGCAGCCGGGTCCGGTCCGTGGCGATGAACGCGTCGACGTCGCCACCGGCCACCAGGGTGGCGCCAGCCGCCGCATCGGGCACCGTACGGACCGTGACCCGGCCGGGCGCCGTGGTCAGGTCGGGGGCGAGCGTGGCCTGCTGCCCCGACAGCACCGCGACCCGCGGCGGGGAGTCCGAGCGCACCAGACCGGTGACCAGGGCCACCGCGACGACCAGCAGCACGGTGATCGCCGTCGTGATCAGGAAGGCCGGCGACCGGACCCTGGTCGCGATCTCCCGACGGGCTATCAGGCGCACATGGTCCACCGAGTTGCTCATGCCCGCCGCCCCGACGTCGGTTCCTCGACCGGGGCCGAGCTGACCACCGTCCGGAACAACTCGGCCAGCGAGGGTCGTTGCCGGCTGAACTCGTGGACGGGTCCGGTGGCCAACGCCGCGCGCAGCACAGCCTGATCGTCTGCACCGGGCCGCAGGTCCAGCAGCGTCACGGCGCCCTCGTGACGCCAGCCCGTGATCCCGGCCAGCCCGTCGGGCCATCCGGGGGGCGCCGCCGGGGCACGGACCACCAGCTGGTCGTTACCGCCCCGGCGCAGCTGCTCCACCGTGCCCTCGGCGACCATCCGGCCCGCCCGGACTATCCCCACCCGGTGACAGATCCGTTCCACCAGATCCAGCTGGTGACTGGAAAACACCACGGGCACCCCCTGCGCCGCCTTATCGGCCAGCACCGCGCTCATCACGTCGACGGCCACCGGGTCCAGACCGGAGAACGGCTCGTCGAGGATGAGCACGTCCGGGTCGTGGATCAACGCCGCCGCCAGCTGCACCCGCTGCTGGTTGCCCAGGCTCAGGCGCTGCACGCGATCCTCCCGGCGCTGGCCCACGCCGAGCCGTTCGGTCCAACTCCGCATCGCCCGGTCCGCGGCGCGGTCGTCCAGCCCGTGCAGTCGGGCCAGGTAGACCAGCTGATCGGCGACCTTCATCCGCGGGTAGAGGCCTCGCTCCTCGGGCATGTAGCCGATCCGCCGGCGGGTCTGCAGATCAACGGGACGGCCCCCGAAACGGACCCGGCCGGAGTCGGCCGCCAGCACGCCGAGGGCGATCCGCATCGTCGTCGTCTTCCCGGCGCCGTTACTCCCGACGAAACCGAAGATCTCGCCGGGGGTGACGGTGAAGCTGAGGGTGTCCAGGGCGACGACGTCGCCGTAGCGCTTGCTCAGCTGCTCGATCTCCAGCCCGCTCCCGACTCCCGCGCCCCCGACCACGGGCCCAGCATGGCGCGGCCCAGCGACACCCCGGGCCGAGTGGTCGTGAAATAGGAGGCATGGACACCGACCGGCCCGCCCAAACCCGGGTGGCGGTCGGGCAGCGCCCACCGGTGACCGGCCGCGCCCCGGCCGGGCTGGCGGGTCTGGCGGCGCTGGCCGGACTGGTGGCCGCGGTCGCTGCGATGGCGGCCGCGGAGGTGGCCGCGCTGGCCACCGGCCCGGGAAGTGTCCCGGTGATCGCCGTGGGTACCGCCGTCATTCCGCTGGTCCCCGAATCGGTCAAGCAGGCCGCGATCGCAAGCTTCGGGACCAGCGACAAGACCGCGCTGATCGTGGGAACCGCCGTCCTGCTCGGGCTCGCCGCCGCGGCGGTCGGGGTGTTCGCGCGCCGGCGGCCGCTGGTGGGCGACCTGGGGATCGCCGCGCTGGGATTGGTGGGGGTGCTCGCCACCGGCCGGCCGGGGGTGGGCGGCCCCGGCTCGGTCATCCCCTCGGTGGTGGCCGCGGTGGTCGGCATCCTCAGCCTGCGGCGACTGTTGGGCCGGGTCCGTGCTACCGGCGACGATCCCAGCGGTGGCGGTGGCGCAGGCAACAACGGTGGCGCGGGCGCGGGCGCGGGCACGGGCACGGGTGCTGGCGCGGGCAGCCGGCGGATGGCACTGGCCGGACTCGGGTCCGTGGCGGCCGGAGCGGCCGCAGTGGGCGCCGTCGGGGCACTGGGGATGCGCACGCGCTTCGGCGGCGCCTCTGCCCGTGCCGGGCTCACCCTGCCGGGCCCGGTCGACCCGGCGCCCGCGCAACCGGGTGGAGTCGACCCGGGCGTGCCCGGCGCGGTGCCGTTCATCACGCCCAACGGCGACTTCTACCGGATCGATACGGCGCTGTTCGTTCCACATATCGACCCGAACGGGTGGCGCCTGCGCATCCGCGGGATGGTCGACCGCGAACTGACCCTGGACCTGCCGACGCTGCTGCGGCGGGGGCTGATCGAGCGCGACATCACCCTGAACTGCGTGAGCAACGAGGTCGGCGGCACCCTGATCGGCACCGCCCGCTGGCTGGGGGTCCCATTGGCACCGCTGCTGGCCGAGGTCGGGGTCAACCCGCGCGCGAACCAGCTCGTCGCCCGCGACGGGCACGGCATGTCGATCGGCAGCCCGGTCTCGGTGGTCACCGACGGGCGCGACGGGATGCTCGCCGTCGGGATGAACGGGGCCCCGTTGCCCTTCGAGCACGGCTTCCCGGTCCGGATGGTGGTGCCCGGTCTCTATGGCTACGTCTCGGCGTGTAAGTGGATCACCGACATCGAGCTGACCACCTTCGACGCCTACGACGCCTACTGGGTGCAGCGCGGCTGGGGGCAGCGCGGGCCGGTCAAGGTGTCCGCGCGCATCGACACGCCCCGCGACGGTGCGAAGCGGGCCGCCGGGACCGTGGTCGTCGCGGGGGTCGCCTGGGCCCAGCACGTCGGCATTGCCCGGGTCCAGGTCAGGGTCGACGACCAGCCGTGGGCGGATGCCCAGCTGGCCCCGGTGCTCGGGCCGGACACCTGGCGGCAGTGGAGCTGGCGCTACCCCGCGACCGCCGGCACCCACACGCTGACCGTGCGGGCAACCACCAGCTCCGGCGAGGTCCAGACCGACGCCGTCGCCGGGACGATCCCGGACGGCGCCACGGGCCTGCACCGGGTCACGATCGACGTCACGAGCTGAGCCGGGCGATCCGTCGTCCACAGCTTGCTCACCCGGCGTAGCTAGATCTCACGCTGAGTGCAGATCAGGGATACCGTCTCGTCTCGACGGTCGGAGATCTTGACACCGTGCGGCGCCGGGTGCAAACCCGGGCATCCAAGCCGAAACGGGCAGGGGTACGAAGGACCGTCGTACAAGCCGGTAACCGACACGGTGCCGGACATCGCCGGGCCATCACGGTCCGCGGAAGAAAGGTCGTCTCAGCAATGGCTGACAAGCAGCTGTTCGGAGGGGAGTCCATGCTCTCCTTCGGACTCGAGTCGGACCGGCGGAATTTCCTTCGCTGGGCCGGTGCCGTCGGAGTCGGCGCAGCACTGGTGGCAGGCGGGGTCGCCGAGGCACCCCTGGCCGCAGCGGCCGGAAAGACCGCATCAGACACCGGGGACCTGGGCATCCTGAACTACGCCCTGACCCTGGAGTACCTGGAATCGGACTTCTACCAGAAGGCGCTGGCGGCGAACCTGCTGTCCGGTCGCGAGCTGGCATTGGTCAAGCCGATCCGCGCCCATGAGGCCGCGCACGTCGACGCGCTCACCTCCACCATCAAGAGCCTGGGTGGCACTCCCGTCGCCAAGCCCGGGATCACCTATCCCAAGGGCGTATTCGCCTCGCGGTCGTCGGTGCTGAACAACGCGGTGACCTTCGAGGAGGTCGGCGTCACGGCTTACCACGGGCAGGTTCCGCTCATCAAGAGCGGCGTCATCCTCGGCGCGGCCGCATCGATCGCCGGTGTGGAGTCACGGCACGCCGCCGTGCTGCACACCCTGCTGGGCACCAACCCGGTCCCGAACAAGATCGAGGCCCACCGCACCAAGTCTGAAGTTCTCGCCATCGTCAAGCCGTTCCTGTCCTGAGGAGTCACACACCATGTCTCGTTCAGCATTCGTCGCGGGTGAATACACCCACGTCCAGGCGCCGCTGGCCATCGGCGCACTCAACAACCGCTGGGCTATGGCCCGTGCGGCCGACTTCAACTCCGACATCGAGGTGCTCAACTACGCCCTGACGCTGGAATACCTCGAGGCGGAGTTCTACCGCCAGGGCACAGGGGCCAATCTTCTCAAGGGCGACGAGAAGACCTACCTGTCGACCGTTCTGGCCGACGAGCAGTACCACGTCACCGCGATCACGGCGACCATCAAGAAGCTGGGCGGCACCCCCGTCAAGGCTCCGGGCGTCGACTTCGGTGGCACCTTCGCCAGCCGTAGCAAGTTCCTGACCACCGCACACACGTTCGAGAACGTGGGCGTCGGCGCCTACCTGGGCGCCGCCGGCTTCATCAAGAACAAGCAGGTGTTGCAGGCAGCGGCTGGCATCTTCGGCGTGGAGGCCCGCCACGCGGCCCTCATCGGCACCATCCTCGGCCTTGCGCCGGAGGGTGGCGTCTACATGGGGGCCTTCGAGTCCCCGCTGGCGAAGTCCGTCGTCCTGCAGGACGTCGCCCCGTTCCTGACGGGGATGGCGCCCAAGGGCGGCGTCAGCACCGGTGTCGGTGACTCCGGCACCCTGCAGACCGGCCTGATCACCGCCGGAGGTGTCGCCCTGGTCGGCGCTGCCACCGCCGGTTACCTGGCACGGAAGAAGGCTGCAGCCGGCAACGGCGAGAGCTGAGCTCGTCTGGAATTCCGACGGCGCCGCCACAGCCAGGCGGCGTTCGTCGGACTCCCTATCACGGCCATCGCCCCCCTCTCGCGGGGCGGTGGCCGCGACTGCGTCCAGCTCAGACCACTTCACGTAGGGGAATGAACACCAAGAGTAATAATCCTCTAGGCTTAGCGCGCTATGAACCACCAGCCTGAGCAGGAGGAGCGCCGGTGACGCTCACCGCCGAACCCCGCGCGCCGGTGAAGCCGCCCCGACACCGTGGCCGGCACGCGGAGGCGACCCGTCGCGTCGTCCATGTGGTGGGTGAGCTGATGGTCACCGGAGGCGTGCTGGTCCTGATGTTTCTGGTCTGGCAGCTGTGGGGAACCGGTATCCAGACCGGGCAGACGCAGGACAGCCTTCGTCAGCAGCTGGCGCAGCAGTGGTCCGGCGCTGCGCCAGCCGGTTCCACCGGTTCGGGCCCGTCGGCTGTCGCGGTCGCTCCAGTGCGCCCGACCGCGCCAGCCCCGGCCCCTTCAGCGCCGGCACCCTCAGCGGTTGCCCCGTCGGCCCCTGCCCCGTCGGCCCCTGCCCCGTCGGCCCCGGATGTGTCGGTGTCGCCCGGCGCCCTCGCGCCCGGTCCGCCCGTTGCGACCCCGGCCGAGGGTGACCCGCTGCTGCGCCTGCAGATCCCCTCGATCGGTTTGGACTGGGTCGTCGTGCAGGGGGTGGACCTGGTCGATCTGGCCAAGGGGCCCGGGCACTACCCCGGGACTGCGATGCCCGGGCAGGTCGGCAACTTCGCGATCGCCGGGCACCGGACCACGCACGGGGCGCCGTTCTTCCGGATCGGGGAACTCCGACCCGGCGACGTCATCACCGCGCAGGTCAAGGGACGGCGCTACACCTACCAGGTGTTCTCACGGGACATCGTCAACCCCGACCAGGTGAGCGTGGTCGCTCCGGTACCAGACCAGCCGGGCGTCACGGCCACCGACCGGCTGTTGACCCTGACCAGCTGTAACCCGAAGTACTCCGCGAGCCAGCGGCTGATCGTGCACGCCCGGTACGTGTCGACCGCGACGGACTGAGGAGGAACCGTGTACGGGGTGATCTGGCGGATCCTGCCGGGACCGGTGGGCGTGCGTGTCCTGCTCGCGCTCGTCCTGCTGCTGGCCGTGCTGGCGGCGCTGTGGTTCGTGGTGTTCCCATGGATCGACCATCGGATCTCCCTGAGCCCCGGCACCGTCGGCTGACGAGCCGACCTCAGCAACCGTCGGCTGACGGGCCGACCTGATTGCGTCGGCTGATCAGCCCCGCCTGAGCAGATCCCGCAGCAGCTCGACCACTCCCGTTGGACCGTCCACGGTCAGGTCGGCGGCGGCCTCGACCCGGGGGTCGGTGTGCTGCTGGCCGCTGGCCACCGCCAGCGTGCGCACCCCATGGCCGGACGCGTCGGCGAGTGCGGCGAAGGCAGGTAGGTCGCCCAGGTCGTCGCCGGCGTAGAGCGCGGTCACTGCCTCATGGGCGGCGATCAGCTCGGCCATGACCCCGCCCTTGTCCGCACCGTAGGGTCGCAGCTCGCACACGAACCGGCCGGGCTCGACCCGAAGCCCATGCTGCTCGGCGAGCTCGGCCAGCGCGGGTGTCAGCGCCTCCAGGGTGGCCTGCGGATCTTTGGTGCGACGGGTGTGCACGACCAGCGAAACGTCCTTGTCCTCCACGGTGACCCCGTCCGGGGCGTCATGCTGGGCCAGGAGGTCAGGTAGCGCGACCCGGACCCGGTCCACGGCGGCGATGTCGTCGTCGGACACTTCGGAGCGCAGTCCCTCGGCGGACGTCCAGCGTTGCATCCCGTAGTGACCGTGGATGACCATGTGGCGCAGGCCCGGCGGCGGCCTGTCCGCGGGCTTGTCCAGCCCCGCCAGGCGGGCGACCGTCTGCGGTGCCCGGCCGGTGACGATCGCCACCCGATACCCGGCATCGCCGAGCCCGGCCAGCACGGACATCGCCCCGGGGGCCGGCCGGGACTGTTCCGGGTCGGACACCAGCGGCGCCAGGGTGCCGTCGAAATCCAGCGCGAGCACGGTGTGGGGGCGGTCGGCGGGGGCGGCGGCCAGGAACGCCTTGCGGCGTGAGGCCCCGGCCGGCCCGGTCACGGCTGCTGGCCGAGCCGGCGCGCCGAGCGGGCGCGTTGGCGGGCCTGGCGCATCCGCCGCAGCCGCTTGACCAGCAGCGGGTCGAACTCGAGGGCCTCACGGCGGTCGATAAGGGAGTTCAGCACCTGGTAGTAGCGGGTCGCAGACATCTCGAACCGGTCCCGGACGGCGTGTTCCTTGGCGCCGGCGTAGCGCCACCACTGCCGCTCGAAGAGCAGGATCTCGCGGTCCCGTTCGGTCAGGGCGGTACTCACCGGTACGGCCGCTGGGCCCGCCTGGCCGGCTGCATCGGTCACGGGCTCACCGTAGCTGCCGAACCACACCGATGTCATTCACCATCCGGGGTGTCTTCCCACTGCTCGGCGCGTCGGCCAGAGGTGGGCGCGTGAAAGAGTCGTGGCAGATCCGGCTGCCCGCCCGGAGCCAGGCGGCACCGGCACCCAGTCCGGAGAGGAAGCCCATGTCCGAGGACCCCAGCACAGCGCACGCTGCCACCGACCAGGCAACTCCCGACCAGCCAGCCGCTGACCAGGCAGCCGCCGGGAACGCGTTCATCGTGGTCGCCAACCGGCTACCGGTGGACGAGGTGACCGCCGCGGACGGCTCGACCTCCTGGCGTCGCAGCCCCGGCGGCCTGGTCAGCGCGCTGGAGCCGGTGATGCGGCGCCTGGACGGGGCGTGGGTCGGCTGGGTCGGCTCACCCAGCCCGGAGCCGGAGGCCGATCCGGAAGCCGGGCAGCCGGCCCCGACACCGACCGCGCCGGAGCCTTTCGACGACGGCGGGTTCCACCTGGTTCCGGTGGGCATGACGGCGAGCGAGGTCGCCCAGTACTATGAGGGATTCTCCAACGCGACCCTGTGGCCGCTCTACCACGACGTGATCGTCGTCCCGCAGTACCACCGCACCTGGTGGGACGCCTACGTCCGGGTCAACCGGCGCTTCGCCGAGGCCGTGGCTCGCATCGCGGCGCCAGAGGCGGTCGTCTGGGTGCAGGACTACCAGCTGCAGCTGGTTCCCTCGATGCTGCGCGCGCTGCGCCCGGACCTGCGGATCGGCTTCTTCCTGCACATCCCCTTCCCGCCGGTGGAGCTGTTCACGCAGCTGCCGTGGCGGCGCCAGGTCCTGGAGGGGCTGCTGGGCGCGGACCTGATCGGATTCCAGCTGCCGGGCGCGGCGGCGAACTTCGCCCGGATGGTGCACCGCTATCTCGGGTACGAGGTCTACGACCGGACCGTCCAGCTGCCCGACGGCCGGGTGGCACGGGCTGCCGCGTTTCCGATCTCGATCGACGCCGCAGAGATGGACGAACTCGCGCAGACCCCGGCCGTGCGGGAGCGGGCAGCGACCATCCGCGCCGAGCTCGGCAATCCCCGGCGGCTGCTGCTCGGCGTCGACCGGCTGGACTACACCAAGGGGATCGTGCACCGGCTCAAGGCGTTCGGGGAACTGCTCGCCGACGGGACGATCAAGCCAGGGGACGCGACGTTCGTCCAGGTGGCGACCCCGTCGCGGGAACGGGTCGAGGAATACCGGCTGCTGCGCGACGAGATCGAGCTGATGGTGGGTCGGCTCAACGGTGACCTCGCCACCCTGGGCCACCCGGTGGTCCACTACCTGCACAGCTCCTATGACCGCGACGAGATGGCCGCCCTGTTCTCCGCCGCGGACGTCATGGTCGTGACCCCGCTGCGCGACGGGATGAACCTGGTCGCCAAGGAGTACGTCGCCAGCCGGCACGACCTCGGCGGGGCGCTGGTGCTCAGCGAGTTCACCGGCGCGGCGATCGAACTGGACGGGGCCTTTCTGATCAATCCACACGACATCGCCGGCCTCAAACGCACGATCATGGACGCCATCAACGCCGATCCCGCGGATCTGAACGACCGGATGAGGCGGATGCGCGCCCAGGTCCGCGAGCACGACGTGGACCGCTGGGCCGACGACTTCCTGCAGGCACTGGGATCCCCGGACTCCGAGCCGTCGGCGATCGACCGGGTCGCCGGACTGCCGGGCGCACTGGGCGAGGCGATGCGGCGCTGGCGTGGGTCCCGCCCGGATCGCGGCCGGGACGACGTGGAGGCCCGGGACTGAGCCGCAGATCGCCGTCAGTGCTGCAGCTCAGCGGCGCCAGAGCCGGGTGACCTCGACGCCCACTTCGGTGAGCAGTGTTCGCAACAGCGGCAGGCTGACGCCGATCACGTTGGACGGGTCGCCGTCAATGTGGTCGACGAACCAGCCGCCCAGCCCGTCCAGGGTGAACCCGCCGGCCACCTGTAACGGCTCGCCACTGGCCACGTAGGCGTCGAGCTGGGCCGCTGTCGGTGTCGCGAACGTGACACCCGTGGACCGGGTGTGCGTCCGTTGCGAGAGCACCGCTCCGCTCGCGTCGATGCGGACGAGTGCGTGCCCGGTCAGCAGCTGCCCGGTCCGACCGGCCAGCTGTGACCACCGTTCCCGGGCGAGTTCGGCACGACCCGGCTTGCCGAGCAGCACCCCGTCCAGTAGCAACATCGAGTCGCAGCCGAGTAAGACCGCCGGCCCGGCGACCGCGGGTAGGACGGCCGCAACCTTCGCCCGGGCCAGGGCGGCAACCCGCTCCGCGGCGGTGAGGTCGGGCACGCTGGCCAGGACCGCCGCCTCGTCGACGTCGGAGACACGAACCTCCGGATCCAGGCCCGCCGCCCGCAGCACCCCCAGTCGGGCCGGGGACGCCGAGGCGAGCACGAACCGCATCACGCCACCGACCCGGGGTCGCCAGCGCTGACACCTACCGCCGCGGAGTCGGCAGAACGGGCCGCGGCCAACGCGTCGGGCAGCGTGAAGGCGCCCTCATAGAGAGCAGTGCCCACGATCGCACCCTCCACGCCGGCGCTGGGCCCGGCCGCGCCGACCATGCCGCGCAGGGCGGCGATGTCGGCCAGGCTCGACACCCCACCGGAGGCGACCAGCGGCGCAGCGGTCCGCTGCGCGACCTGCGCGAGCAGAGCAGTGTTCACGCCCTGCAGCATCCCGTCGCGCCCGATATCGGTGACCACGTACCGGGCGCAGCCCTGTTCGTCCAACCGGGCCAGGGCCTCCCAGAGCAATCCGCCGTCGGTTGTCCAGCCCCGGGCGGCGAGACGATGCGCCCCGTCGGGTGCGGTCCGGACGTCCAGCCCGACGGCCACCCGGTCCCCGTACTCCGCGATGACCCCGCCGCACCACTCGGGACGCTCCAACGCGGCGGTGCCGATGACCGTGCGGCGCGCCCCGGTGGCCAGCGCCGCCGCCACCGATGCGTCGTCGCGGATCCCACCGGAGATCTCGACAGCCATCCCGACACCGGTGACCGCCTCGACCACCCGGGCCAGCACGTCGGCGTTGGACCCCCGCCCGAACGCGGCGTCCAGGTCGACCAGGTGCAACCACTGCGCGCCCTGCTCCCGCCACCGCATCGCCGCCGCAACCGGGTCGCCGTAGCCCCGCTCGGAGCCGGCGACCCCCTGCACCAGCTGGACCGCGTGCCCGGCGGTGACGTCGACGGCGGGCAGCAGTGTCAGGCTTCTCATGCCCCCGATCCTGCCCGCCGGACGCTGTCGGGGGACCCGGCTAGCGTCATTGCCGCACCCGCCACCAACCGGTCAGGATCCCTTCCCGATGAGCAACCGCGCCAAGCAGGCCCCCCGAGCCGGCTCCCGACCCCCCGCCGGGGCCCGCGTCCAGGCCGGTGCCCGGGCCGGTGAGCGGGTCGGCGCCCAGACCGGTGAGCAGACCGGTGAGCAGCAGGGCGGCCAACCGACCCCGGGCCGGACCCCGCGCGCCAAACCGCTGCTGGTGGCCGACCGGGTCAGCCGGACCTATGGCAACCGCACGGTGCTCGCCCCGGTCAGCTTCCGCCTCGCCCCCGGCCGCTGCCTGGCGGTGGTCGGGGTCAACGGTTCGGGTAAGACGACGCTGTTGCGCCTGGCCGCCGGGCGCGACACCCCCAGCAGCGGGACCGTCAGTTTCGCCGGGGAGCCGGTCGCCGAGGAGCGGCTGGACGTGCGGGCCCGGGTGGCCGTCGTCATGGACACCGGCTCGCACTACCCGGACCTGACCGTGCGCGAGCACCTGCAGTTCGTCGCCGCCGCGCACGGGGTGCCCGACGCGGCCGAGTGGGTGCAGTGGGCCCTGGCCGACCGGAACCTGACCGGCAGCGCGGACAATCTGCCCTCGGCGCTGTCCTCGGGGCAGCGGCAGGCGCTCAGCCTGGCCTCGGCCCTGGTGCGCCCGCGGGATCTGCTGATCCTCGACGAACCCGAACAGCGGCTGGACCCGGGCGCCCGCGCACACCTGGCCGGGCGGATCGCGGCGGAGAAGGCCGACGGCACCGCGGTGCTGTTCGCCACCCACGACCATGCCCTGGCCATCGAGGTCGCCGACCGGCTGCTGGTGCTGGAGGACGGGCGGGTGCTGCACGACGGGCGCACCTCCGAGGTCGCGAAGGCGCTGACGTGAGCCCCGCCGAGGTCGCGAAGGCCCTGAGATGAGCCCCGCCGAGGTCGCGAAGGCCCTGACGTGAGCACTGTGGCCGTGACCACCGAGGCCGCTGCAGGTGACGAGGACCACCTGCCCGGACCCGGTGACCCGTTCTGGGACGAGCTGACCGGGACCGCCGTCGGCGAGCTGCGCCGACTGCGCAGCGCCCACCGCCGCCAACGCAGCATCGAGTCGGCCTACAACGCCTACGTCGCGGTGCTGATACTCGGCGTCTACGGCGGCGGGCTGGTCGCATACGCGGTACGTGCCGGCGGCCGCAGCGGCGCCCCGACCCCCACCGCGCTGTCCACGGCGCTCCCGGCCGGGCTGACCGGGCTGGCGCTGCTGCTGCTGCTCAGCGCCGCCACCACCGGTGCGTGGCGCGGGCCGGTGACCCTGGACGGGGCGACGGTCAGCTGGCTGCTGCCGCTGCCGATCCGGTGGACGGCCGTGCTGCGCCCGCGCTGGCGACTCTCGCTGCTGGTGTCCGGGGTGGTCGGGCTGGGCGCCGGGGCGGTGCTCGGGCTGATCCTGGCGGCGCTGCGGGTCTGCGATCCCGGCCCGGGGGTGGGGGGCGGGCTCGTCGCCGGCCTGCTGCTGGGGGTCAGTTCGGCGGGGATCGGCGCGCTCGTCGAGGCGCCGGCGCGGGTGAGCCGGCTGGTCACCCGGTGGGCGTGGGTGGTGCGCCTGGTGGTGCTCGGGTTGGCCGCGCAGGCCGTGCTGGCCGCGACCGGGCGCACCCTGACCGGGCTGGCGGGCATCGAGATCTGGTCCGGGCCGTGGGGATGGGCGGTGCAACCGCTGCTGTCGGCGACCGGCGGGGCCGCGGGGTCGGCGGCCGGGTGGCCGATCGCGTTGGCGGCAACCGCCGTGCTTGCTGTGGTGTTGGCCGTGGGCGGGGCGCGGGCGGTGCCGCGGATCCGCGGGGCGGCCCTGCGGACCCGGGCGGCGACCTGGTCCGACGTCAGCGGTGGGGTCGGAACCTTCGACTTCCGGCTGGCCCGGACGAGCATCGACGCGGCCCGCGGGCGGCAACGGCGGGTCCGGTTGCGCCTGCCACCCCCGCGCTCGGCTGGTGCCGCGGTGCTCTGGCGTGACGCGCTCTCGCTGCTGCGCGACCCGGGGCGACCGGTGGCGGGCCTGCTGTGGTTGCTGGCCGGGTTGGGGCTGGGCGAACTGGCGGCGGCCACGGTGTCCCGGACCGGGCTGGGCGCCCTGGCGGTGTCAGTGCCGGCCGTGGCCGCGGTGTACCGGGCAGCCGCGGTGCTACTCGAGCCGGCGCGCCTGGAGTCCGATGACCGGCGTCGCTCGGTGCAGCTGCCGTTTCAGGCCGGCTCGTTGGCGTTGCGCCATGCCGTGCTGCCGGTGGCCTCGCTGATGATCCTGGCAGTGCTGGCGACCATCGGGTTCGGGCTGGCCGGGCAACCGGTGGCCCCAGCGGTGCTGTTGACCCTCGCTGTCCCGGCGTGTGCGGGCGGTGCTCTGGTCGGGGCCTACCGCGGCCAGGTTCCGGTCGGGCTGCTGGTCGGCATCGACTCCCCGCTGGGCAACACCGGTGGTGTGCAGGTCGTGTTCTGGTACCTGCGAGGAGCCCTGGCCGCCGTCGTACCGCTGCTGGCGGCGCTGGCCATCCCGCTGCTTCGCGGCTCCGGATGGAACGTCGCCGGCGCCGGGATACTCGCGCTCGGGCTGGCCCTGCTCAGCTGGGGCAGATCCCGCGCCACCGCGCTCGCCAAGCCCTGACGCCACGGCCCTATCCCGCGTCGCAGAGGATCACTCGCGGATCCGCTACCGCACCACCACCGCCGCCGCCGCCGGGAATTCCGGCGGTTGTGGGCGCTGCGTCGTTGGACTCGCGCCGACGCTCGGCGGCACCCCGGGTCCGTCCCCAGACAATTTTGGGACCTGGCCCGGATGATCACCTGGGTTGCGGACGTCGCAAAAGCCAAGAAATTGGCACGCGCTCGACTGTGCCGTCGGGGCTGGGCGCGCCCACCCAGAAAGTGGGGGTCCTATGCCTGGGTGATGTGTGGTTGGGAGCCGAGGGCTCGCAGGAAGCTGCTGAGCAGCCGGTCCGCCACCCGCCGAGGCTCGTCGATCACCTCGGCCGATCTCGCGGTCGTTGTCGCCGTCCAGGCTTCCCGGTCGTAGACGGGCGCACTCCCCCAGGGGTCGCCCCCGCTCGCGGCTGAGCTGACGGCACCGCGCAGCCGGTCGACGCGGGCCGCGAAGTCCCAGCTGCCGCGGTACCCGGTGCGAGTGGCGACGAAGCCCGCCAGTCCGGCGGCCCGGATCACCCACGCGTAGACGAGGCCGTCGAGCACGACGAGCTGCTCGCCGCGCATGGTCGTGGCACGGCCCATGGTGAGGCGGACTTGGCCGTCCTCGCGGACGGTGAGGTCGACCAGGTTGTGCTCGGGGTCGACTCCGCCGGCGTCGGCTTGCGGGGTCCTGCCCGGTCCGGCGGCCTCGTAGGAGGACACGCCGGACCCGCCGGCCACCCTGCGGGTCATCGACAGCCGACTCACGGATGGGGCATAGGAGCGGAATGACCGCGGAACGAAGCGATCGGTAGCGGCTACGGCCTGCAGGAGGAACCCCGGGTCGGCGGAGGCGAGCAGCGGGACGGCCAGTTCGTCCGGGGCGGTCCGCGGAACAGCGGCAACCCACAGGTGACCATTCTTCCGGTGCTCGGGTCCGAGATGGTCCCGGGAGACCTCGTCGTCCAACGCCGCGGACACCCTGCCCGCCGCGCCACGGCGACGCTCGTGCAACCGGACGACCTCAGCGTCGGACAGGCGCTGCCGGGTGCGCTCGCCCCGGCCGTAGTAGATGCCGTCCACCATGTGTGGCGCCTCGGGGCTGGCCGGCACGTCGACCCACAGGTAACCCCGGGCCGGGTCGGCCAAGGAGGGGATCTCGCGCGGCCGGACCTCCAGGGGCGGGTCGACTCGCTGACGGGCGCTCAGCTCGACCCGCTCCACGAGGCCCTCCAGCGGCTGCGGCACTGGGCTGAATCGGTGCTCGGGCTTGTCCTCGGCAACCCCGACGAGCAGCGCCCCGCCGTCGACGGCGAAGCTGGCCAGGTCACAGGCCATCTCCTTCCGCGCTCTGTCGGTCAAGCCGAACTCCCTTTTCAGGTCCAGGGCGTGCGACTCGGCGAGTGCGTTCTCCTTGATCGCCAGTTCAATCTCGGCCTCATTCTTCGGCTCCCATCGCGGCATCACCCCATCCTGACGCCCAGGACGTGGACCTCCCGGTCGCCGCACCCGGCCCGCTCCCTGGTGCTCGGGTGCGCGTCCCGGCGCAGCACCGCCGCGTCGGCGCGGGTCACGGACTCCTCCGCGTAGACCTCGGCCAGGTCCTCCCCGTCCCACACCCCCCACGCCCGCGGTGGCGCCGCCGGCACCGCCAACGCCGCCTGCAACTCATCCACCACCGGATGCGACCGCCGGCGCACCAACCGTGGGTCGGCCGGGACCTCGAGACTGGGCAGGTCCAGGACCAGCTGCCCTGGCAGCACCTCCGGACCCACCGCTGCGCTCACCGGACCACCCCACCAGCCCGCACCGACAACCCGGCCCGCGGTCAGCGGCTTCGAGGTCGGCGAGCTCGCGGGCCACCGTGGTCTTGCTCAACCCCGGGCCCCGGGCGATCACCCCGGGTCACCGGTGGTCCTGCGGCGCGCGCATCGACACTGCCCCCCGCAGCTTCGCTACTGCTGTTGTCTATCGGACTCGAACCGGCGGCCGATGAGCCGTTCGAACGTCTCCACATACTTCACTCGGGTCTGTTCGACCACCGTGTCCGGCAACAGCGGCGGCGGGCCTGTGCGGTCCCAGCCCGATGCGCCGGTCAGCCAGTCACGAACGAACTGCTTGTCGTACGACGGCTGCGCCCGGCCGGGTTGCCAGCCTTCGGCTGGCCAGAACCGTGACGAGTCCGGGGTGAGCACCTCGTCCGCCAGCACGAGCGCGTCGTCCGCGGCGACACCAAATTCAAGTTTGGTGTCCGCAAGGATCAAGCCGGCCGAGGCCGCCTGCTCTGCCGCTCGGTGATACACATCCAGGGTCAGCGTGCGCAGCTGCTCGGCGCGGTCGGCGCCAACCGCCGCGACCACGTCGTCGTAGGTCATCGGCGCGTCGTGCTCGCCGACCGGCGCCTTCGTCGTCGGCGTGAAGATCGGCTCGGGAAGCTGGCTGCCGTCGACCAGCCCGGCTGGTAGCGCGATGCCGTGGATGGCGCCGGTGCGCCGATAATCGGCCAGCCCGCTGCCGGTCAGGTAGCCGCGGGCAACGCACTCGATGGGCACCATGCCGAGCCGCCGGCACAGCGCGGACCGGCCGCGCAGCGCGTCGGCGTACGCCCGGAACTCGCTCGGGTAATCCGCAACGTCGGCGGTGATGACGTGGTGCGGCGCGAGGTCAGTGAGCTGGTCGAACCACCACGACGACAGCTGACTCAGGATTGCACCCTTGTCTGGGATCTCGGTCGGCAAAACGAAGTCGAACGCCGAGATGCGGTCGGTCGCGACGATAAGGAGCGAGCTCTCGTCTGCGGAGTAGAGTTCGCGCACCTTGCCGGAGTGCAGGTGCCTATCGGCGAGCCCGGCTAGGGCGTCTTTCGTCGTGGACATGGGGTTCTCCTGGTCCTGAAGTAGGTGTTGGACCGTGGTGAGCACGCCCCTCGCGTCGGCGAGGCCGGCTTCCAACCGGTGCAGGTGCCTTTCGATGATCGCTGCCACCTCTGCGTAATCCTCCCGAGCGGTAAGAACTTGCCGGATGTCCCGCAGCGGCATCGCGATCCGACGAAGCTGCGCGATCAAGCGTGCGTCTCGGAGTTGACTTCGCCGATACAACCGGTAGCCGGTCGCTGAGTCGACGACGGCTGGCGCGAGTACCGACGAGCCGGCGTAGAACCGCAGCGCACTAACCGTCAGACCGCTCGCCTTCGCCATCTGACCAATTCCCAGCAGCGTGTCACCCACATCGGCCATCCTCAAACCTCAACATGGTTGAGAGTCAAGGAGGGCCGAGTGACAGCTCGGTAACCCTGCCGGGCCAGGTTTCCTGCGGGGGAGCATCGACGCGTCTGCCCTCACGAGGTCGCCGGGAGTGGCCTGGGACCAGGGGCCCGACGCCTGACGCTGCAGTCGCCGGTCAACGAGTGGTCCTCCCAAGACGACCAGGCCACGTTCGCGGATGTAGTCGACACGTCACAGCATCGCCCTCCGCTTCCTGCAGCAACGGTGCCGAGACCGTGCCAAAGAGGGGCGGGGTGACACCCAGCCCAGCGGACACTTACCGAACGAGTTTCGGTACGGGTCGGACCGGCGCGTTGCTGTGACCTTCAGCGGTAAGTGGCGCTGTTCTCGCAGCGCTACATGGCGCGGTCGGTTGCCGGGGCGACGCTAGCGTTCATGCCCGATAGCCGATCGGTGACTGGGACGGACGAACGGACCGGTCCGGCTGGCTGCGCTTGCCACTGCGCTCAGGGAGGTGCCGGCTCGGTCCCCGACCCCCTCCTGCGGCAGCTGCCGACCCAGGATGGGGTCGGCGCACGAGTTAGTCCTCGCTGGCCTACGACGAGCGTTCTGGACTGACTCCGCAGCCGACGGTCACCAGGGCAGCGGCCCGTCGTTTCCGACGAACGTCCCCGTGGGGCCGTCCGGGCCCAAGGTGGCCATCGCGACCAGGACTGCTACCGCCTCGTCCACCGTCCTGCCGCCAGCACGACGGAACGCCTCCAGGTCGACCGAGTCCGTGGGGCGGCCCGTGAACTCGGTAAGCGTCAAGCCCGGCGTTACCGCGTTGACGCGCCAGCGAGGGAAGGCGCGGGCGTACTGGATGGTCAGCATGTTCAGTGCCGCCTTCGACATCGGGTAGGCCACGATCGACCAGATGGCGTCCGGCTTCGCATTGAGCGTCAACGACCCCACGGCGCTGCTGACGTTCACAACGACGGGGGACGCACTCTCCTCCAGCAGGGGTATGCATGCGACGAGCACCCGGGTCGCGCCCACGACGTTCGTCGCGAGCACGGTCTCCAAGTCGCTGACGTCAGCCTCCTCAGGCGGTCGCTGCGCGCCGGAGATCCCGGCGTTGTTGACCAGAACGTCGAGCGCTCCGACCTCCTGCCGCACACGGTCGACGGCCGCGCGGACGGAGGCGTCGTCGGTGACGTCGATCGCGATGGCGCGCGCGCCCATTGGTTCGGCAACTTCACGACCACGTTCGAGTTCACGCGCCCCGAGGTAGACAGTGTGGCCGGCCTCAACGAGGCGTCGGGACAGCTCGAGGCCAACGCCTCGCGTGGCTCCCGTGACGAGGGTGGTGGTCATGACGCGAGTCTGGCATTACGACTCCGGCTGAAGGAGCGAGCGATCGCGGGAGTCGGTCGGGGTCCCCCTCGGCGCCGAAGGTCGCACGAGACTTGAGCCCGGCCTGGGTCGGGTGCTCCACGCCGGGGCGCGGGTGCAAGGCAGCGCAGCCGCTCCTCCGCCAAGTCGACCGACCCTGTTGACCGCCCCGCCGGCGACGGCATCGACTGCCCAAACCGCCTTATTGCTGACGGGCGCAGCACCGAGGAGCTTGGGGCTCCTCGATAACCGTATCGGGTGCGGTAACGTGCTATCGGCGTCGGAGGTGTCTGCGGTTGGCGGTCAGGACTTCATCAGAAAGTTCGAGATCGGCGTGGGCGATCGCCCGAGAGATAACCTGCGCGCCGACCATCTCGCTAAATATCGCGATCGCCTGTTGGCGCGCGCTGGCGGGGTCGAGCTTCGTCTTTGTCTGGTTCGCGGCACCGAGGAGCAGACCGGTGATCGCGGCGAGATAGCCCTCCAGGCCCCGCTGATATTCGGTTTGGGCTTTGACGCCGTGCCGCGCGGCGTCGGCAGCCAGGGCAGCGGATGCGCAGCCGTGCTCGGGGTGGTCGCGGTGGTAGGTGGTCAGATAGCGGTCGGTGATGGCCTGCAGGCCTGCCCGGGCCGAGCGCGGGTAGGCCTCGATGATGCCCGCGACCTCGCCGAGGGAGTCGGTGAAGCCCTGATGCAGCACCTCCAGGGCGAGGTCCTCCTTGGAGGAGAAGTGGTTGTAGAAGCCGCCGTGGGTCATCCCGGCTGTCTTCATCAGCTCGTCGATGCCGACCCCGTCGAGTCCGCGGGCTCGGAAACCTTCGCTGGCGGCAATGACGATCCGCTCCCGGTTGAGCTCCTTTTGCTGTTGGGAAATGCGAGGCATCTCGGGAGTCCTCTCTCGGCGGGGGCGTGTGATCGGACCGAACACTTCGGCGCCGGAAACACGATGGTACTCGTCATCAAAGAGCAGGGTAGCGCGTCCCGCTCGTGTGGTACAGGGCAGCTCGCGAAGCGTGGCCGGGTCGACTTGACGGCTAATGATGACGTATGACAGCATCGGTCGTAGTGATGGCGATCGTCATCACAAACGAACGGGACGGGTGGGCGGCTCATGATCTTCGGAACCATCGGGGCAGGCACTATCGCGCAGGCTGTGGCCGGTCATCTGGTCGGGGCGGGTCCGCGGGTCGTGTTGAGCAACAGCCGGGTCCGGCGACGTTAGGCGAGGTCGTTGCCGGCCTGGGTCCGTTGGCGTCGGCCGGCACGGTCGCGCAGGCGGCAGCTGCGGACATGGTGTTCCTCACGGTGATGTGGCCCGACATACCCGCCGCCCTGGCCGGCCTGCCGCCCTGGGATGGGCTGTTCGCCCGCTAGATCGCCCCGGACCCCCGTCACCCGGCCGGCCGGCAGGTCCTGTTCTATGCCGGCGATGACGCCGAGGCCAAAGCCACCTTCCACGAGGTGACCGACAGTCTCGGCTTCGCCCCGGTCGACATGGGGGGGCTGCGCGACGGGGGCCGGTTGATGCAGGTCGGCGGCGGCCCGCTCTCGGCCTTGCACGCCCTCAAGCAGGACTGACACGCGCCCGGCGCGGCCATCGGCTGAACCTCTCGACCTCTTGGAGGAGGACCATGACCGACTTTGACCCGCTGACGGCCTCGGACACGCGAGGTCGCAGCGCCCGTCTGACCCGGCAACGACCAGGTTGGACCAACCGTGGCGAGGTGGCCCCGTAAAGGCGCTGGCCTACGAGAAGGCGCATGCTCTGGACGCGTTCGCCCTGGACCTGATCGAGGTCGACGAGCCGGAGCTTGGCGACAGGGACCTGGTGATCGAGATCCGCGCGATAGGCGTCAATCCCGGTGAGGCGTTCATCCGGTCGATCCGCAGCGCCGCGCCGGGCGGTCGGGTCATCCTGGGCTGGGAGTTCGCCGGTGTCGTGACCGGAACCGGTCCTGCGGCCACGGGATTGGCGGTCGGTGACAGGGTGATGGGCACCGGCGATATAACCCGCGACGGCTGCTGGGCGCAGCGGCTGGCCGTGGACCACCGGGTCGTCGCCACGATCCCCGATCAGCTGTCCTTCGCCGACGCCGCCTCGCTGCCCATCGGCAGCCTGACCGCGTGGGAAGCCATGTTCGGCGACCAACCAGCGCCGCCGCCCGGAGTCGACACGGTCCTGATCGTGGGCGGGGCCGGTGGGGTGGGCTCAATGGCGACACAGCTGCTGAAGGCCAGGACGTCCGCCTTCGTGATCGGCACCGCGTCACGGGCGCAGTCGCGGCAGTGGTGCCAGGCGATGGGCGCGGATCTGGTGATCGACCACACCGCCGACGTCACCCAGCAGCTAAGCCAGACAGGCATCGAGCAGGTCGACATGGTGCTCTCCACCGCCGGCACCGCCGACAACCTCGCCTGGATCGGCGCAGTGCTGCGCCCCTTCGGTCACCTGTCGGCCATCGACCTGGGCGGCCCGCTGGACCTCGCCCCGCTCGTGCAGAAGTCGGTCTCCCTGCACACCGAGATGGTGTTCAGCCAGATCATCGCCAGTGCGGACCCCAACAGACAGGACGGCATCCTCCAGGCCGTCGGCGACCACGTCGCAGCCGGCCAGCTGCGCCCGATCGTCACTACCCGGCTTCCGGGCCTCACCGTGCCGAGCATGAGAACCGCGCACGAGCTGCTCGAAACCCGCCGCACCGTCGGCAAGGTCGTCATCGAAACCTGACCGGACGCGGCACGACTCGCCCACACCTAGCCGGTCCATCGCGCGTTGCTGCGCGGTGCAGAGCGGGGGTCCCTCGGCTGCCGCCCGGTCCCACAGCGCTCAAGGACGGTCGAGCACGCACCAGGATCACCCAGTCCACTCGCCGGCCCGAAGCCGGGAACCGCGACGACGACGAGAGGAACGACGTGACAACGACATCGACACCCGACGAGCCGGATCGGGGCCCAGCGATCCCCGACGTGATCACACGATTCCTGGACGCCGTTGCGGCGCTGGATGTGGACGAGCTCGCGGACTGCTTCAACGAGGTCGGGGAGTATTTCGCGAAGTTCCCGGACCCCGCGATCGTCGGGCGGGAGAACATTCGTCGTACTTCGCCGACTTGTTCTCGAAGTGCTCGGGAGCGCGATGGGACCTGTCATCGTTCGGGCTCAACGGGAGCACCGTCTACACGGAAAGAGTTGACCGGTTCTGGTTCTCTGGGCAAGAGGCGTCCATCGAGTGCGTCGGGGTCTTTGAGCCTGGATCCACCGCATAGCGGCGTTGCTCGGGTGGAGGTGTGAGGCGGCGGATGCCTGCTGACCTGCAACGATGGGACTTCTCACGGAACCACGTCGTCTGCCAGGGAAGGCACCCGCCGAA